>Ga0222633_1000156_pt1 | contig 74948 bp, 67 predicted proteins | sample AntAcemetageno48_FD_179816 | JGI IMG/M metagenome (GOLD analysis project Ga0222633, IMG submission 179816) | Saline water microbial communities from Ace Lake, Antarctica - #48 | ecosystem: Environmental > Aquatic > Non-marine Saline and Alkaline > Saline | place: Antarctica: Ace Lake | collected...
CCCTCCGCCGCCGCCGCCTCCTCCACCTCCTGGTTTGATCGGCATGGGCGCGGGTGCGCCTCCTGCTAAAATAACTGGAGGTCCGCCGCCGCCGCCGCCCGGTCTGATCGGGATGGGCGCGGCGGCGCCACCTCCTAAAAGAGCTGGAGGTCCTCCTCCGCCGCCTCCGCCACCACCTCCTGGGCTGATTGGCATGGGCGCGGGCGCGCCTCCTGCACGAAAAACGGGAGGTCGTCCTCCTCATCCGCCTCCACCTCCTCCAGGACTCATAGGTATGGGCGCGGGCGCGCCTCCTTCAAAACGAGTTGGAGGCCCTCCGCCGCCGCCGCCTCCTCCACCTCCTGGTTTGATCGGCATGGGCGCGGGTGCGCCTCCTGCTAAAATAACTGGAGGTCCGCCGCCGCCGCCGCCGCCCGGTCTGATCGGGATGGGCGCGGCGGCGCCACCTCCTAAAAGAGCTGGAGGTCCTCCTCCGCCGCCTCCGTCACCACCTCCTGGGCTGATTGGCATGGGCGCGGGCCCACCCCCCCCTCCCAAACCAAAGCCGGTGAGGAAGAAATCGCCGCAACAGCTCGCGGCGGAGGCGATCGCGGGCGAGTTGAAGTTGAGAAACGGCGCTTGATGATTGACACGAAGAGTAGGGGAACGGGGTGACGAAATCGTATCACGACGAAACATCGACGGTACGAATGTAGTAGAGTTAGCCGAGAAGACGAAGGTATTAGAGTTAGACGAGAGTACGACACGACGAAGACAAGAGGGTAACCAGAAGACGAAGGTAATACCCAACTTAGTTTTAGTATTATTTCCGCCTCGAGTCTTTGATTCGATTGCTGTATATCCCGTATGACCAACTACCCCGTGTATGACCAACCCGTCACACCACACCTCAAATGAACGGCAAGATCAAGTACTCCGAGTAAAACAGGTACCAGATGTTTTGGTAATACCGCTGCACGGCGTTTTTCGTGAACCCTTCCGTTTCCAGGGCTTTTGTTTTCGCGATGAGGAACGCGGCGAAAAGACCTGTGAGTGGGAAAAAAGAGTGTCAGTCTTGAGTCTTAGTATGGGTGTACTGTATTGGGCGATTTATACAGTATGTAGCAGTTGCCAGTACTGGTAAAGTTACCAGTAGTGCCTTAGTAAATAGTCACGGGCTGTAAATAGTCTTGGGATTTGGGAAAGGCCAAACACGTACAGTGCGCGCCGATCATCAGCGGCCTGTTGAACCACCCTTTTACCAAAATCGCCAGGGTCACCGCGGCGACGTAGTTCACCAACAACAGCCCCGACCCGAGGTAACTCACTCCTTTCACTCCCAGCTTCGTGGCGAAGGTGTCGATGTTGAACTTCTTGTCGCCTTCGATGTCCGCTAAGTCTTTGGTGATTGAAATCACCACGGCGAAGAGGGTGACGAAGCTTGTGATGAACAGAATGGGCGGGCTCCACTGGAACGGCAACCCCAGCGCCGCGGTCGTGGCGTGGTGCACGCCAAAGTTCAGGAGGAACCCTCGTACGGTGGCGATGATCGCGAACGCGGCGAACGCGTTTTGCTTGAGCCGGAACGGCGGGACGCTGAGTGTAAAAAAGAAAAGTGTCAGTCGGTCGTGATGTGATTGAGTAAACAAACAGAGTAATCGGGCCAATCAGGGAGGCGGAACGTGGTCAATGGAAAATACGCACCTGTACACCGTGCCTAAAAACAAACCGAACAAATACAGCTTGGTAATTAGGGTGCCGAAGTTCAGGGTGACAATCGTGGCGCCTAGCGACACGAACACCGCGCACGCGGTCCACGCCAACGGGACGCTCAACTCGCCCGCCGCGATGGGTAAAAACGGCTTGTTCACCTTGTCGATGTCGACGTCGTAGATCTGGTTGATGCCGACGATGTACCCGTTGCCGCAGAGCAGGGCGACGAGACCTAGGAGCGCTTTCGGAAACAGCGCAATGGAAAACAGCTCGGGGTTGTTCAACAGGCACTTCGTGACAATAGCGGTGGTCCCCAAAATGGTTCCACGAATCGTGTGCGGACGCACGAATTTCCACACCGCGCCCGCGATGGAGTTCGCGGGCGCCGAAGCATCCACGGACTGGACATCCTCTTCATCTTCGTTGAACGCGGAGCCGCTCGCGCCTGCTGCTGTTGAGAACGGGATTACGGTGACTCGTCGGTTCGTGGTTTGAGCAGTATCACCACGGAGCAGCACACCTCGCGTGCGCAAAGACACACCGGTGTGTCCAGTGGCACAAACACTTCCTCCACCGCTTCGCTTTGGCAACGGCGCCACCGCGGTCGCGCCGACGACCCGGGCACTCGGGTTGTACACGCGGCGCCTTGACGCCCGCGACACGTGGCTCGCAGCGCGGGACGCGGGGGTCACCCCAGCCAAAGTGGTCGCGAACGAACCCACCATGGTCGTCGCGCACGACGAGTGTGTTTCGGGAGTGCCTCGAAATGGTTTATCGTTGTGTGAGAGTGTGACGTGGCAACACTGGCTGGCATTCCATTTGGTCTGGGACACTGGAGACACTTGTCTCGACGACGGCGAATTCGATGGGTAATTTAGGCATGAGCTTGAAGGAGACACGCCACGGGATGTACCCCTTCGCACACATGTAGCGTGTGTGCGAGGAAATCTCGGGATCTGCGGATATCGTGGTGGACGTGCCTCCAACAGCATTGGACGCGACGCACGTCGCTGGTTACCCATCGGCACCATGCACGTCACGTCGATGCTCCGCGCACCTTTGCAGACGTGTCCCTCCACGTCCACCGTCTCGGTGTCGTCCACGTCAACGAGCCGCGCGCGTCACGTCGTCACCGCGTTCCCGCACACGACGGGACGACCGACGACGACGCGATTGTGGCGAAACCAACACACCACGCGCGTTTCCGTCACGACGAGGGCTTCCCAGAGCGACAAAACCGGCGGCGACGGCGAGAGCTTGATGAGCAAAGCGAACGCGTTGTTCGAGAATGTGGGTTTAAGTTTAGGGCCGATTGGGATGACCCTAGGCGCTGGTGAAGGCAAGGCTTCGAAACCCAAAAAGAACGATGATGCCGAAGATTCTTTGATTACCAAAGCCGGGCGCCTCGCGGGCTCCGCCGGGGTTTCGCTCGGGCCGATTGGCATGACCCTAGGTGGGGGTGATGACAAGGGCAGTAGTGAAACGGGCAGTACGGGTAGAGACACGGGTGCTACGGGTACTACAGGTGATGAACAAGGAAACAAATCCATCGCCAGTCTCACGACCTCGGAGTGGAAAAAAAAGAACCTCAACCCCGATGGTACGGTGGACCTGTTCTTGAAAGACGACTTCAACGCCGCGTCGCGTCTAGCGGGCGGCCAGGAGTTCGCTCAATTAGACGGAAAAATGACCAACATCGAGAACCTAGCCTGGAGCGGCTTGCCCTCTGATCAAGTAGCCGGAACGAGGCACAAGGTGAAGGTCACCGACCACGTCACCGGCGAGGTTTTGGAGGTCACCGTCCCAGAAAACAGGTACGTGTTGTTCGAAGCCGAACAGGACGGGTGGGAACTCCCGAACGCGTGCCGCATGGGGTGTTGTACGAAGTGCGCGGTGAGGGTAACGAAAGGCGTTTTGTCTCAACCCGAAGCCCTGGGGCTTAGTAAGAAATACCGGGACGAAGGGTACGCGTTGTTGTGCGTCAGCACTGCGCTTTCGGACGTGGAGTGCGTCACGCAGGACGAGGAAGAGGTGTACCAGATGCAGTTCGGGGAGCTTTTTCAACAGCTCGCGACGGATAAGAACTCCAGGTCCATTGTGAGGGATGACTTCGCCTTGGAAATCGCGGACATGGATGAATAGAGGGCGGGGAGGCGAGGGGGAGAGACGCTCCCCACGTGAAATACACAGCAAAAGACATTTCGTTTTTAACAAAACACCCCTTGTTCCTCTGCAGCAAGGATTCAAACGCGCGTGCTTGAATCTAGGCACACTGCCGCTAGCACACCCCCCGACGCGCGTTTCCTGTCCTTCCCACGATGACGGACGGCGAAACTTCCGGGCGGCGCCCCCGAAGAGCCGCGGCTAAGAACACGGCGATTGGCGGCAACCACGGCCAGCCGAGTGCGATGCACTACGTCGGGTACGTCGAGGAGGACGAGACCCCGGAGCAGATCATGGCCAAGTTCGCGCAGCTGGAGAAGATCCAGGGTGAGATGGCGGAGGCGAAGGCTGCCGCGAAGGCTGCTGCAGAGGAGGAGGATGGCGAGGCGGGGGATGAGGGCGACGGTATAGATGTGGGGGTGGGCATCGGACGGAACCCAAACGACCACGACAACGAAGACTTCGACCAAGCCCTTCTGGAGAAGGTGTTCGCGCGGACTTCCAAGTTTTCCCTAAAGAGAGCGCTTGCCGATGATTTGTACGGCGACGACGAAGACGCGTTTTTAAACGACTCCGATGACGACGTCGATGAACAAATCGACATAGAGAACATCTTCGGGGGGTGGGGAAAGAAAAAAAGGAAAGTCAAGAGTGGCGGCGGGAAAGGCGCGCCGAGGGAACCCAAAGCTCCCCGGGTGCCGAAGCCGCAAAAGTCGCACATGATCACGGCGTACAACTCGGATAACCAGATGCTGATGCGCAAGAAAAAGGTGGTGGACCCCCGGGCGCCTAACGTGCTGAAGCTGCCCAACTGGCCCATTCCCGTATCCTGGGGAAGAGTCGTGAAGCCGTTCACGCCCGAGGAAACCTTGGTCGCGGAAAAGATGGCGTTGCCCGATTGCGCGCAACACACGCTTCCGATTTTGAACAGCGACTTGACGCAGCTAGGCACCGACTTCCTCGCCGTGCACTGCAACCCGCCGTGGGCGGTGCCATTGAGCCCCGACTCGGGAAAGGTCACCGTGGAGCAAATCGCGACGATTCCCTTCCAGAAACTAGCCCCCTACGGGTTCGTGTTCATGTGGATCGAAAAAGAAAACCTCAGCGCGGTGTGCGACGTGATGTCCGCGAAGCAGTTCGTGTACGTGGAGAACTTAACGTGGGTGCAGCAAAGGCCGAACAACACCATCGCCAATTCAAATGCGGAACACCTGTGCCGGTCGCATCGCACGATGCTGATGTTCCGCCGGTGTGTGAAGCAGTTCCCGTTGGCGAAGGAGGTGGAGCTGAGACACCAACGGAACGCGGACTGCACGCTCGACGTGACGACGACCACGGCGAGCGGGCGACGCGCCATTCCATCGCACGTGTACAAAGCCATGGAAACGCTTCTCCCAGAATTCTACACAGCGGGGCAACCGGGGAAGCTCCTGGAGTTGTGGTCCGAACCAGGCCCTGTGGGACGGCGGTCGGGGTGGACCGTGGTGGCGGACGGCGTCGCGCCGCCAACTCCGGCGGGGAAAGGGAAGAAGTGAGTAAGGGATTCGGTGTACTACGTAGGTAAGGGATTCTATGCACTACGTAGGTAAAATGATTCTATATACTACCTAGGTAAGGGATTCTATATACTACGCGAAGAAACAGCGAGGGCATCGTCTCAAACTTCAATTCAAATCAAAAAACAAAAATGATTCACCTCGCCGACCTCGCGCGTTTCGGGACGTTCGCCAGCTGGTCGCTCAGCCTTCGGGCCGCGGCGGCTTTCCTGATGCCGTGCGAGCCTCGTAGGCCGCCTGGCGGGGGCGGGGGCGACTCCGTCCGAATCTTGGGGGTCCGCCCGCTTTTCCGCGTCGGGGTGGATTCTCGTTTCGGTTTTTTCGGCCCGACTGCTTTGTTTTTGTTCACCGCGCGCGGCGCTTTCAGAAACCCGACTTTTTCGACGCCGCCGCTAAGCGATATTTGTTGCGTGTCACCATCTTCGTACTCGAGTAAGTGTTTCCCTTCGTCACTGTGAAAGCTTCTCACGGTACCGTAGAACCAGACGTGTTCGTCTGGCCACCACACGCGGACGCGCCACCCTACCACGCCGGCGCCGCCTTTCAACTGCAACGCCTCGGAAACGATTGGCTGGTTCGTCTTGGAAAGCGCCAATCCCTCGTCGTCCCGGCGTTTCATCGCGACTCGCTCGCGCTTCAGTTTCTCCTGCCGCTTTCTCTTGCCGCTTTCAAGCAGCACGTAAGCCGCTCCCGCTTCTGTTTGACGCACTGTTCTTTTTCCATCCCGAAAAGTCCGCCGCTTGGAAAGCAAAAACGACTCCACGTCCCGCGCCGCGGCGGTGCCTACTTTCTTTGCCTTTCCGTTTTTCGCTTCGCCCCGCGCGCCCCCCGTCAGCTGACACATCGACGAATCAGCACTCGCCATTTGCTGTCTCTCCACTAACGACCCCGTACCGCCTTTCATTTCCCGCGCCCACATCGGCAGCTTCGGGTTGTACCACATGTTCCCGCACTGCGCTATTACCTCCAGGGAGTGATCGCGCACGGGCGGGTCCGCGTTTCGCGTTTCCCTTTACGATAAATAAAAGAAAGTGTCAGTCTTGTATGGGAACACAGGGAGGCGGAATTTGGAAGAGTGATCACTCTTCCAGACTTGTCAAAGACTCTTCAAAGCCACCAGCTGTACAAAGTGTACTTCTGACAACACAACACGTACCTAATAACCGCTTTCATCCTGTGCTTAACGTCCGTCCCGATGAAGTGGTGCTCGCTGGCGTACATGTGCGAAACCGCGGTGTCTTTTAAGTCCTCCGTGAACTGCTTCCACGCGCCGAGAGTGGTGCGGAAGTTCTCACCCACGTTTAGGCACCAGATGCGCTTCAGGGACAACACCTCCGCCAGCTTCACCAAGTGCTCGTCGAAAAACCCGGATTCGAAGTTTTGAATGTACAGCGCCTCAACAGTGGTGTTCTCGGTGAGCGCCTCAAGGACTTCGTGCAACACCTTGGGGCCTGAATTAGCGCTGATGAACCGTTTCAAACGCAAAACCTTCCCACCCGCGTCGCACTCCAGGGTGTTGTTCCGTAACCTCGCGATGAAATCAACGAACGCCGGCGACTCCAACGTCCGCGACTCGGTGCACCGCTTCGGGCGGTTCCCCGCGAGCTTCGCCTGAGCGTCGTCGGTGTCCATGGTGGCTTTCGTAGCGGACAGCGGCATGCCGGGCAGGGCGGGCACGGGAGGCCGGGGTCACTCCGTGTTGCCGGGAGCCACGACGCGCCGCGCGATCTGCCGTTGGTCTGTCCCAGAAAATTTGAAAGTGGAAAAAAAAAAGTTCGAATCAAGCAAAAACGCCGCGTCGTCCGCCCTCACGCTTTTTTTTCTGCCAGTTCTTTCCGCCTCCTCCTCACTGTGCCCCACGCAGTACGCGTGCCTCGCTACGTCGCCCCTACTCCACGCACCATGCCGCCCTGTATCATTTCCCCCTCCCTGCTCGCGGCTGATTTCGCGAACCTGGCGGCGGAGTCAACGAAAGTTCTGGACGGGGGCGCGGATTGGCTTCATCTGGACATCATGGACGGGCACTTCGTGCCAAACTTAAGTTTCGGCCCGCCCGTGGTGCAGAGCCTTTCCAAACACACGAAAGGTTTCCTTGATTGCCACTTGATGGTCACCAACCCGGGCGACTACGTGGAACCACTAAAACACGCGGGCGCGCACATGTTCACGTTCCACGTCGAGGCGGTTGGGGATGAGGCTGAGCTGGTTTCGCTGTGCCAAAAAATTCGAGACGCTAACATGAAAGGTACACGTATTGCGTTTCCCAAATCCCAAAGACTGTTTTGACGGTTGTCCAGAGTAATTACTCATACACATTACGAAATACTGACACTTTTCTGGCAAAACTCACAAGTCGGCGTGGCTTTGAAACCGGGAACCGGCGCGAGCGCGGTGCACAAACTTTGCGACGACCCGCACAACGCCCCTGACATGGTGTTGGTCATGACCGTGGAGCCTGGGTTCGGAGGCCAGGCGTTCCAGCCGGAGATGATGGGGAAGGTGAGGGCGTTAAGGGAGCGGTACCCGGCGATGGACATCCAAGTCGACGGAGGGTTGGCGCCGGCGACCATTCACCAGGCGGCGGCGGCGGGGGCCAACGTGATCGTCGCGGGGAGCGCCGTGTTTGGAGCCCCCGACCCCGCATACGCAATCGCCACGCTTAGGGCCGCGGTGGACAACCTTGCGCGGTGAGTTCGTGGTTCTAAATGTATTAAATTTGCCGCGCTACGCCAAATCCCGAAACACATTTTGACCCGGGTTTTGCGCGACATATGCCTCGAACGATCGAACCGACATCTCAACCGCACCCGCGCTCGGCCCGCCGACGTCAACGCCTTTGCCCGAGCATGGGTCATCGTAAAACGTGACGCTGTTGACGCCGCCCTCAAAAAGTGTCTTCACGTGCTCAATTACTTTTGCACGATAAACATCGTACGTAAGCGTTCCGCCGACGAGCGCCACGGTGAACTCGTTGGTCCCTTTACGTGTCACGCGCTCGATCGCGTTATACAACGCACTCGCCAACCCGCGCGCGGCCTCATTTAATATGCGATCAACGTAAAATCTCGTCCTCTCTTTTCCCCACCTGGCAAATAAAATCGGCGCGAGCGAGGCCACCTTGTCCCACGCCGGCGATGGACCGTCTTTGTATGCCCACTTGATAATATCTTCCCTGCAATTTTCGCGAGCCTTAACGCATTGATATTCGAACATATCGACGGGATCTCCTTCAGTAGTCGTGACCGAGGTAGTGATGCCTATGTGCTTCAAAGCAGTGCGCGCGACAATTTTTTCGGCATCGTTTAGATAGCCATTGGTGATACCCTCAAACATATTGCCATTGGCGATACCCTCAAATATATTATGAGGCAACCGTCCGTCTAAAGCGCGCGCCGTGCATTCCAGCACCTTGCTGCCGAGCCAGTGCCCGGAGCCGACGTCGTTGAACGCGGGCCCGAACCCCTGGGTGCGAGCTTTGGATTTTCCATCGTGCGACACCGCGAACGCGACTGTGCCGGTGCCTGCGATGATGACGGCGCCGCCGCGCGCTTTGCCCTTCGTGGCCCTCGCCAGGGCGATGACCGCGTCCGAGTCCACGACGAGCGTGTCAGAAAGTATGCCGGCTTCATCGAGCAGGAGCCTGTCTCGCCACAATTCCGCGGACGCCGCGGAGTCGCACCCCGCGAGACCGAGTGTGACACCGGCGAGACGGAACCGGGCGGTGCGCTGAGGGGGTGCATTTTTGCGTTTACGCCCGCTCGCGGCGGTTTCGTCTGGCCCGTATGGTAAGTTTACCTGTCCTAACTGGAACAACCCGGCCGCAGCGGCTTGCGGGCGATACTTTGTATCAACATCCTCGTTGAAGGACTCAAAAACCTTCTCCACCGCCAATCCAATGGCCGTTGTCACGTTAGCGACCGCCTTGTCCATACCCGCGCTGTTGGCGTTGGCGGCTCCGGTCATACATCGCGCCGTCGCGGCGACGCCTATCCCGGTGTCCAGGTCAAAGGCGCCCGCAGCGTGCTTCTCGGCATCCACGACCCACACCAGACAATTCGTCGCAGTGCCTCCTCCATCCACGCCGACGAAGACCAGGTAGTCGACGTCCCGATCCAAGGCCCAGTTTTGCTCGAGAAAAACCACTTTATGTGTTACGCCTGTGTCAACGGGAACGTTCATCGCGTCGCCCGCGCGACGCGCACAGTGACGATGGAAAGGTACAAATGGATTTTCAGCGGTCCCGCCAAAAGAACTTCTCCGTCGATTAGCAAACGTTTAAACCAACAACCATCGCTCGACTCGCCACACGCTTGCGCGCGCGTCCCACGAGCGCGTCGCGTTCGGTTCGTCAAGAGGCACGCGGGACGTGCGAGGGACGAAACGAGGGCGATGGCGTGGCGGGACGCCTTGATTGGCGTCCCGTGGGACACCGTGTTTCGCCGAGCAGGAATCGTTTTCGCTGCGGCGCAGCTCATCAACGCGGTACGAGGCGTGGGCATCACACGCGCGCTTCGATGCAAACTCCGGAGGGCACGTCGTGATGCGGCGAAACGCAAACGCGCGGCGATGGCGAGGAAAGCGCAGGCGAAGGTTGCGAAGCAGATTGAAGCGAGACAAAGGCGGGCGGATGCCAAGGCGACGAAGCAGACCACGAAAGACAAAAACAACGACGATGGCAACTCACAAAAAAAAAGCAAACCCAACGTTAAGCAACCGTCGTCGAGCAACCCCGCTATCTTCAACAGCGACCTTCCCACGGACAACACCTGGCTGTCCGGCAGGTACTCGGAAACCATACCTATCGAGCTGGAAAAGGAAATAGCCGCCGCGGCTCTTGACGAAGTAGCCATGGCGCTCGCCGCGGAGGCACGTATTTCCCATTTACCACGTTCCGCCTCTGCGATTTCCCACGCGAGACTGACATTTTCTTGTTAATCGTGCCAGGGCGACGCCGCCGCGAGTTTCGCGGTTTCGCAAATGGCGATGCGCGTGGCGAAGAGCGAGTCGCCGAAAAAGATCAGGCTGGAAGCCTTGAGTAACCTTAAGGGTTTGACATCCTCAAATTTTGGCTCGAACGAGTTACTCGGATCCGCGGCGGGTGTTTCAAGTCACGCGTTAGTCGGGGAGGGTAGTGGTGGTAACAACAGTCGGAACGACAGGCAAAACAACAGTCATGCCAGTCGAAACGACGACGGTCAAAATCACACCAGTCGACACGAAGACGGCGGTTCGTTTTCAGTCGCGGGGAGTCGCGATACGTTTTCGTTCCACTCCCCAACGACGTCCCACCAAACGTCGGGTTCCGTGGGCGCCGCTCAAACGTCGTCGACGCAACGAGAGTACGAATCGCGATCGCAGCCGTACAAATCGCTTTCGCAACCGTCGCCGTCGCCGACGATTGGTTCGTTAACCCCCTCCCCCGAGTCGTACTCCAACGACGCGTTTGAGATTGCGAAAGCGGCGCTGGCGATGGGCGACGAGACCTCCGACGGCGGGTTAACGGACGACGACGAAGCGGCGGCGGCGGCGGAGGCGGAGTCGCGACGACGGCGAAGCGACGCGGCTCGGGGGTTTCGTGACGCGGAGGCGACGCGCGTTCGACGCAAGAACGAGGCCGACATAGAGATGGCCGCCGCGGCTGGGGCGTCGGCAGCCGCGATTTGTTCATTCGGCGCGCCCGGCCGCCGTGCTTCCTTCGAGGAGTGGGCCACCGCGGGCGGCGTCCGCGCGCGCTCTTCCACGCGCTCATCCTCGAAAGACAAATTGACGACAAACGACGACGAGTTCGTCTCCGCAGATGACCGAGACGATTCGCGCTCTGATGGTGGTGGTTCCGTTGTCTCCAGCTACCACGGTTCTTTGAACCAGCACTCGTCCGATTCCGATTCAGATTCCGGGGTTTCGGACGTTTCCACCTCCGCAGCGCGGTGGCGCCGCGCCGCGAACGCGGCAATCGCGGTGAGTCGCGTGACGACGGCGAGCAGGGGTATTGCCCACACACACGACAATCACGACGTAATTACCTACGCTAACTCCAACTACGTCGCGAACCCCCACGCCGAAGACAATCAGGGCGTGTTCGACCACGCCGGGATCGTTAACCAAGACGCGCTGGCGTCGCCCGCGCGCATGTCGCCCGCGTCGATGCGCGTCGCGAATGGTAAAAAGAACCAGGACGAAGATTCGGGGAACGAAGCGTCGTTACTCGTACACAATAACCGCCGGGCAGACGATGTTTCCAACCGGAACAACCAACGAAGAGCGCTGTCACCTTCGAGACGCGAGTTCAGCCGACGCGCGCGGCTGTCGTCGTCGTCGTCTGACTCGGATGTTGCCGAGACGACCGGTAACGACAAAGAGAAACTACCGTTAACGCTGGTACCCGCAAACAGCGGGCGAACCGATCCTCCACCGGGTTTACGTTTAACGGTTGTTTCCGGAACGTCCCGGGGCGACTCCGTGGTCGCTACCGTCGGCAAGGAACGCATCACAATCGGCCGCGCGGAAACACACGACCTCGTCGTCGCGGACGTGGAGGTTTCGTCCTCGCACGCGGAGCTGCGGTGGGTTTGGTTACCCGAACTCGGAGACGAAAACGGGCGCGACGACTCGGACGGAACCGAAAAAGACGCTTTCGGAAACGCGACGAAAGGGGCGTGGCGGGTGCGGGACGTCGGGAGCACGAACGGCACGTTCGTCAACGGTTGCGCCGTGAACAGAGGCAGGAAGAAACACGAAACGACGTGGGTGGTGGTGAGTGACGGGGACGAACTCCGGTTCGGCGAACGCACGGAATCGCCCGTGGTGTCCGTTGCGTTGTTTCGTGAAACGTACGGATTTAGGGAAGAGTATCGCGATACTTTGGAGTTGTCGTCCTCGGGTTCGATTTTCCACCCCGGGGACGAAAATAACAAAACCGGGCCTATGCGCAAGCAGTCGCCACCCCACCACCTGAAATTCGCGGTCCGGTCGGACCCGGGGACGCCGAACAGCGGCGGCGAAACGCGGGACGCGGCGGTGTGCGAGAGCCCGTTGCGAGGCACGCGCGGGGTTTCGGTGTTCGCCGTTTTTTCGGGGCACACCGAAACCGGGTCCGCGGCGGCCGCGGAGAAAGCGGCGAAGTGGTTACCCGAAATACTGGCCGGCCGGCTGCCTTTGGGTCAATTCCGACACGCGGGGAGAGGTACGGACGACGAAACCGTCGGTACGAGCGAACAGCCAGTACCCCCCCCAAACAACGACCTTGCCGACATCCTAAAAAGCGCGTTCAATGATTTGGACCGAAAAATCCGGTGCGAATACCAAGGGTGCAGCGGCGCGGTTTTGGTGGTATGGCGGTGTCCCGAAACTAAATACCTGTACGCGCAAACCGCCAACGCGGGTGACTGCGAGATTCTGCTCGGCAGAGCCGGCGGTTCGATTCCGGGAAGTCGGGACAACGGTCAACAACACCAAACCACCGCTACCGGGGAGGTAGTCACACAGAAACACACGTTGCGGGACCTGCTGGAGCGCGCGCGGCTGGTCGGCGCGGGCGCTTCCCTGAAAGCTGAGGAGGTACGGCCTTGGGCGTTTCCCAAATCCAACGGCCACTGTTTTATCTCTCATCTGGTGACTGTTGTCCATACATCGCGATACACAAGACTGACACTTTGTTTTGTTGGTATCAGTTCCAACTCCGCGGGCTTTCCGTTTCGCGGTCGCTCGGTGATAACTTTTTGAAACGCGAAATCCCGGGGCTTACCTGTGTGCCGTTTGTGTCTCAGCCGGTGCGGATAAAGGACGACGGGCGTGACGTAGCGGTTTGTGCCACGCGGGGGCTGTGGCGAAGTCTGGAGGTTGGCGAAGTCATTTCGTGCGCGACGGCGAGCGTCTTTGAAAAAAGTAGTTCGAACTCGAGTGCCTCGCAATTAGCGCCGTCCCCGAGATGGACGCCTTCGGCGGGCGCGGCGAGACTTGTGGATTTAGTGCGGCGCCGGCGAGGCAAGGAAGACGTCACGGTGGTTGTGGTGCGGCTGGAGGATACGTGTGGACCGGGTGGTTAATTGTGGGGAAGAGGGACGGTTAATAAATAACTCTTAACAACCCGTGTTAGTACTCGCGAATAGGGATGCCAAAAAAAGTGTCAAAAATCTTTTGTGATCTTTTCGCGCTTCGGGACAAAAACCGCATGTGTTGGCAATCGTAAAGCCCTTTGGGTCTGCCATCCCGGTGGCGCGCGGGAGACGTGCGCGGGCGATCGCACCGCGGCGCTCGTGCGTGCGTGCGGGTTGCGGGTTGATCGGACACCCGTGGATCGACTTGGCGTGGTTTGATCGCCAAGTTTAGGCGTGGTCATGGGTGACTCCGGTCGCGGGTCACCGGCATCCGTGTCGCACAACACCGACCCTTTGAGCGCGTACGAATCCAACGTTACCGTTCGCGTGGTGACCACGACCTCACGGCGTGATGTGTCGAAGAGCGTGCCCTTGCGTGACGTGTTTTGCGACCAGAGGTGGGCAAACGCGGTGGACGACTCGCCGTTACAAGGACACTTCCTATCCACGATGACCTACGACGAGTTTTCGCACCAGCCGAAATCGCGCGTGCTGAGTTACCGGGCGGACAAATGCGCGCGGTTCGAGTTGTGCGACGTGAACGACCCCGCGCACCAAATAACGTGGGTCAACGAAACGCACATCCCGCTAGCGTGCTTAGACACCCCCCAAACAAAAACCGGGTGGACGCATTTGTGGATCGACGTTTTGCACGCCCTCGGCGATCCGGCAACGACGGAAAACTCGTACGCGTTACACAACCGGTTGTGTTTAGCCGTGACCGTGCTTCCCCAGTCCTGGCTCACGGGAGACCCGGATACGTGCCACCGAGCGTTCGGCAGGGCCTGGGTTTGTAAAGAAATCGCGTTCGGCCGGGTGGACCGGGACGCGCTCGATTTTTTCTTCGAAACCGCGGTGGTGACGCACGCGGCGCAAACCAAAGGTACGTGTTGCGTTTCCCAAATCCCAAGACTGTTTGATGCCCCTCTGTGACGTCCACTAGTCATTAAAAGGAAGTATACTGCACACATCACCCGTAGACTGTTTACCCATACAGTACACTCAAGACTGACCCTTTTCTGGCGAAACGCAAAGGACTCCGCTGGGACGGCGAGCCGGAGGACCTGCGAGGTCCGCGGTTACTGGCGCGGCTCATAGGCCGCCGACCGAAAGCCGCGAACTCGGAGGAAGCTTCCGATCCGGACGTCGCAATCGCGGCCCTGGAGTGGTGGGCGCGGGTGCACAACGCGAACGTCAAGTCGGGGAAAGCGGAAAACAACCGCGGCGTCGCGCGGAGGTACACGCTGTCGCCGGCGGCGGCGCGGAAGGCTCTCGAGACGGCGTCGTCTCCCGCTTCCGATACTGGAAAAGAATCCCCGTATCAAACGGCAATCATTCAAATCGCAAACGACGCGTCTGAAGAGGACACGGATGACGAGTGTTCCCTGCAGCTGAAGGAGCTGATGTATAACTTGCAAGGCCGCCAGCTCAGGTACGGCGCGCGTTTCCCAAATTATAGACGACTTGTTTTGCCGATTGTCCGCCCGTAATTACGTAGTTGCTACATACATCGCAAACGCACTGTTTTACCTCTAACGCTGGTGACTGTTCAGACCGATTACCCTGACTGTTGTCCATACAACGTCCAATGCATCGCGATATACATTCCACTTGGTGCCACTCAAGACTGACACTTTCTTTTCTTCATCGCAGCGATGACCCCGCGGTGAACGCGGCTAATCTGGAAAAAGACCCGGCCCTGGCGTGGCACGTGATTTGCGCGTACGTATGGCGTCCGGCTTTCCCAAATCCGTACATCCTGTTTGATGCCACGTATGGAGCGCAGTTACGCAAGTACATCCCGACACTGTTTACTGCCACGTATGCAGTGCAGTCAGCAAGTACATCCCGACACTGTTTACTGCCACGTATGCAGCGCAGTCAGCACGTACCACCCAGTACTCTCCCCTTTCCCAAGCCCATTCTCTGACAGACTCAAGACTGATGACCTTTTTCGTTCCCACTCACAGGTACGCCAGCGACGCGTTTTTCGAAGCCACGGATGCGTATTTTTGCTCACTAGGCGTGTTGGCGCTGGCGTGCGGGTTCGACCCTATCGGTGATCCGCTCGGGGCGTGGAAACGGAAGTTTTTCCGCAACGGGAAAACCCCGCCGAGGGATCGAAACGGCAAACTGCATTTTCGAATCGAAGACGTGGACGTCACCGTTTTGGACAACAACCACGCCGTGTTGAGGAAAGCGTGGGAGGTGTTAGCCCCGAGAAGCTCGTGGGAGGGCATCCCGGAATGTCTCAGAGGGGTCGTGTTTGTGGACCACGCCAGGTACGGCCTTGGGCCTTTCCCAAACCCAACACTGTTTGCCGCATGTGGTCGAGTACACTACTGTAACATTTACCAGTACTTGCCACTGCTACATACGTCACAAACGCACTGTTTTACCTCTAACGCTGGTGACTGTCCAGACCGATTACTGTGACTGTTGACCAGGCCATCGTCCAATACATCGCGATATACAGTACGCCCACACTCGCCGACTGACCCTTTTCCTTTCACAATCAGGGTGGACTGGTCCACGCGCCCGCCCGGCACGGCGAGCTTAGGGTTGGGGCCCGTACCCGCGAGTTTGATGACCAGAGGCGGGTTCGCCCCAGTCGGCCCTTTTTTCGGGTTCGACTTCTCCAAAGCCCCCAACGGGCACCGCAAGGTTGGCGAGCTTCGGGGGGGGTGCGGCACCGGACGCGCGGTCACGACGCGGGGTTTAGGGGACGTCACCGGCGAGGACGGGAAATCGTTTCCCGAACTCACCAAGGGCGTGCTTTGTCCCAAGACGTACGCGGAGGAAGTTTACGAGATTTCGCAAACGCACGGGGGGGGGGGTCGGGATGACGTGACCTCCGTGTTCGACAGCGATGAGGATGACGATGACGACGAACGGGGGGGCGACGGGTTCGGGAGCGTGAAAAACGGGGATGGCGGAATGACGCCTTCCTTACGAACGAGTAGTGCGCCCACCAACGGTACGTCACCCGGTGACTCGCCATGCCCGGCGCCGGCGACCTCCGCGCGCAGAACGACTTCCACACCGTACATGTCCTTGAACCGCATATCCCAGTTCGCAGGTTTGGTAAGTATTTCCCATTTACCACATTCCGCCGACTGATTGCCCATACAAGACTGACATTTCTTTTTTTACAATCAGGCGATTCCCGGGATGTCGTCCTTCCTGTCGGGCCGGAGTTCGCGGGCGGGGAGTTTGGTAAGGGCATTTCTCCTCTGCCCTGACTGTTTGTCCATACATCGCGATATACAAGACTGACGTTTCATTTTTTACAATCAGGACGGGGGGTCATCAATCTCTGGCAGCGAAGCCGGCGGCGATAACGAAAACGTCGACGGCATCGCAGGCGCGGTGGGGTCTTTCTATTTCGGGTACCACGTGCTGAGTAGCTGGCACCGGAACAAGACGCACAGAAGACGCGGCGTACCGCGGGGGCGGTCAACGTCGAGTACGCAACGCGAGGATGACGATTTGGAGGTGACGCTTAAAAACATCTGGCGCGCGGTAAGTACGGCGTACGGCTTTCCCAAATCCAACGGCCACTGTTTTATCTCTCAGCTGGTGACTGTTGTCCATACATCGCGAGATACTCGTACCAGAAGGGACTTTTTACCTCTGCATGTTTGCCCATACGAGGTTGACCCTTTTCGTTTCCAATTTCACGCAGTGGCTATCAAAGTTCGACGCCGACAAGGACGGGCGGATATCGTTTGCCGAACTGAAAACCTTCGCGGAAAAAGAAACGTGCCTGTCGGTTGATTCGTTTATGAAGACGTTTCACGAGTGGGCACGCGCGGCGCTTACGAACGGCGACCTCGAAACGCAGTTCGCGAAGGTGGATGTTGACGGTTCAGGGGAGCTGGAGTACCCCGAGTTTCGCGCCATGCTGCTGGCGGGGGATGACGAACTTTCGTGAGTGTGTTGTTTTTGAAGTCTATTTAAGGAAGTGAAGTACTCTCCAACTTGCCGTTCTGTCTCGTCACATCCTACCCACTCTTCCACACGTTACTCCGTACTCCTCATCCTTCTACTACTACTACTACTCTCCTAAACGTAAACTCTACAACCCACCTCTAATCTACTCCGTCTTGCTCCACGACTTCTTTGTTTTCGTGCGGAAACCCGTGCTTGACGCACGGGGCGCCTTCAGTGACCTGTTTCCACTTTTTTGATTCCTCGCAAAGCTCCGCGGAGGAGAAATACCCGCCGACGTGGTATTGGCGCGATTCGTCGGATTGGTCCGATATTCCCAAATCTTTGTGTGATTCATACGTAAAAAGAGGTTCCAAGACTACCCGAAAGTCCAGCGAGACTCGCGTTTTGTCGCTCGTGTTCGCCACCGTGAAGTGCGCGCACCGAGCGCCGTCGAAAAGCGTAAGCTGATTGTAAAAGAATAAATGTCAGTCTAGTATGGGCAATCAGTCGGCGGAATGTGGTGAATGGGAAATACTTACCTCGCCGACTTCGCAAAGAATCGGCGTGAAATCTTTCGCCCCGGGAAACGACTCCACGAACAAACTGTTCACGCCGCTTTGTTCCAGCTCCGTTAACGGAAGCCAGCAATTCACGGAGCACGGCCCGTGGCCGTACATGGAATCGCAATGCACGCGGATGGTATGGAAGTCGGACGGTTGCTGGACGCGCACGCATGGAAACGATGCGTAGTACACTTGTTTTATTGGCAGTGCAGTTGCATCCACCGCATATTGTTGCGCCTTGACCACGGCTGGAATGACAACCTCGCGTACCAGTGTGTCGTAGGTTTCCTGAAATGTATTGCGCGCGTGCGAGTCATGGGTTAGCGGCTGCAGCAACAAACGCTTATCCTCCACGCGCGTTTGCTTTCGGTCGTCGAATCCAGGCCAGCGCAAATGCAGGCTGGAAAGCGTTTCCGTCTCCCCGAGCACATCAACGAAGTCTTTGAGAATTGGGTGTTTGGTGATGTCGTATTGCAAGGTCTCAGCGCGACGCGTGCCATCGCCGAACGCGTGCGAACGTAACGCGAACGCCACGGAGGGCGACCAGACCGTTTGCGAAAACAACTCCCTCTGCGAAACACACGTTAAGTAGTTTCGCAAGAACCCGGCTCGTTTGCGGTGGCCGGGGGGATACGGGACCCAGTCGTGCTTTTCGTCATCTGACGTGGTCGCCTCTGTATCTTCGTTGTCATCGCATGCAGGACGCGACTCCATGACCATGAAGGCCAGTACCCGCCAAGCGCGAAGAGGAATGAGGAACGCTGATGAGGCTCGGCACCAAATAGTTTCTCGCCAGTGAAAACAACGACACCGCCCCGGCGCCGACTTATTTCCTGGGAAAGAACATGCTCACTTTCGGCGGCGCTGGCCCCGGTTGACACGGCCCCACGCAGCCAGTTTCCCACGTACCGGACGTGGTCTTTGGGGTTTAGAGTGCAGGGTTGCAAGGTTTACGGGTCACGCCATGAGCGGCCGCGCGTCTAAAACCCAGCTCGCGCTTCCCACTGGGATTAAAAAACTGACCAACATCGCGGTGGTGCGGTTAAAAAAAGCGGGCACGCGGTTCGAGATCGCGTGTTACAAAAACACAGTCGTTGCGTGGCGGGACGGTTTCGAAAAGGACGTTGGTAACGTGCTGCAGACCACGCAGGTTTATGGTAACGTGGGAAAAGGCGTGATGGCGAAGGAGGAGGATTTGTTGAGGGCGTTCGGGACGAAGGACGAGGGGTTGATTTGCGGCATAATCTTAAACAACGGCGAACTACAGGTTGGCGAAAAAGAACGCAGGCACAACTTCGACAACATCTTCAAAGACGTGATCCAGGTGCTTTGCGAGAAGTGCGTCAATCCGGACACGAACCGTCCGTACCCACCGGGCATGATCGAAAGCGCGCTTAAAGAAATCCACTTCAGCGTGGATCCCGTGCGGAGCGCTAAACAACAAGCCCTGGCGGCGGTGCCGAAACTGGCGGAGATTTTCCCAATCAAGCGCGCCGCGATGCGGTTCAAGTTCGTGGTGGGGTCTGAAAGTTTTGCCTCAACAATCAGGTGGCTTCTTTCCGGTGACGTGCTCGACGCGGTGATCGAAAATCAAACCAAAAACGTAACACAGTCTCCGCAAAGTTCCGAAATCACCGCAACCGCCGACCCGTCGGCGTACCGTGTTTGCGAAAAGTTCGTCAAGGAAAATGGCGGAAGGCTGGAGGTGCTGACGCAAGCCGTAAACGAAGGCGGCACCACGACCGAGGGATTCGAAGGCGGTCAGTCACGGGTTGATTCGAGTTTAGGCGGCCGTGATGAGGATAACCGTTTTGGCGGTGGTTCGGTTGTTGGCGATGCTTCGATTGTTTCTGGTGGGGACAAAGTGTTTAGCACGAGCGCGATGGCGGCGGCGTTGGCATCTGCGGATTCGTCTGTGGATGCATCTCTGGTCAGTTCTCAAAACGGCACAAGAACGCCCTCGCGAACCGTGGGCGCTGGTACGTCCCGGGTGGAACGCGATGTCGCGCAAGACGCCGCTTGTGGTGTGGAGGTGCTGTATTCACGAGGGCCCATCGCGGGAATGCCTGAGGAACACCAAACACGACGTGCGCGGTTTTCGACGCTGGACGATATCCAACCGAAAACCTGGCAAGTCGAGCTGCGCAAAAAAACGGGAAGTACAATGGTGGATGCCGTTTTTTTCGACGCCGAGGGCGTGGGGTACAAAGCCTTCGCGGACGCGAGGCGAGAAGCTCTGAGGTGTAGCAAGAAGTAGTGGAAGGGCTCTGATAAATAGAAATAGTGGTACAAGTAGCTACGTCGTTCCTGGTCGCGGACCGCCTCAATCTCTCATTCGTCGTCCTCGTCTTTTTGTTTTTTTCGCTTGAAATCGTCGTCGCCGTCGTCGGCGAGCGTCTCGTCCTCGTCGTCATCCTCCCCGATATCGATAGCCCGCGCGAGTTTGGTTTCGCTTGTTTGCGACAAAAACTCCATCACCTCGGATTCGTCGTCGTACCGCTGAATAATCCCTCCCTGCGCCGCGATGCGGTCGCTGACCCGCTCCTCGTCCTCGTCGTCCGGGCCGGCGGCGTGGCCGATTTTACGAATGAACTCCCACCTGCGAGTGTGAAAGAAAAGTGTCAGTCACTAGTAGTGTACTCGACCAGGGGCGAGAGAGAACGGCGTGTCGGGATTTGGGAAACGCAACACGCACGTGTCAGGGGCGGGGGGTTCGATCCAGGTGTTGTCGATTGGGAATCTGGGGTCGTAAATGTGTACGGAGTACGACTCCATCGCCTGCTGGACGTGCTCTGGGTACGCTATCAGGTCTAAAATTTTGTCGTGTGACCACCCCGCTTCCACGCAACTCGGGATGTCGGCGAGCCGGATATCGCGGTCCATTTGCATCCAGTTTCGCGACCGGATCTCGGCTTGCCGTTTCGCGGTGACCCGCGCGCGCTCCACAAAAACCTTCTCTCTCCACAGCTTGGCTTTGTCATCGAACGCGCTGTACGCCTCAGGGGCGGTTTCAAAGGGCACGAACTCGGGTTCGGGCTCGAAGTGAGATTCGGGGAGGTCCGCGTTCCAACAAGGCCACGGGCCGTTCTGCATCAATTCGCGGATGTGCGTTTCCCACGGCGCGGGTGTTGATTCAGGCACGTCGTCCGGATCGTACGCCATCCACTCTTTCGTGATTCGCATCATCTCCCTGTACCGCAGTTCGTCCTCGTCAACATCAACAACGTTGGGGTTCCTCTCCGCGACCTGAGTCCGGATCGAGGCGCACCTACCTCGGGACGGAGGCGTGGCCAAATCTGCTCCACCACCGCGGCGGCGGCGTAAAACGCGGGACGCGAATGCGTTCGGGGGGGGGGCGGCTTTGGATGTCCCGGACGCCGCGCCGCGAGCAGACGCACCATCCGCGCGGACAAGGGCCGCGCTCGAGACGACAGCACTCGACATGGTGGTGTCAGGGCGCACGCGTGTCTGTGGCGTGCCGCGGACGAGTGCAACAAGGGCTTAATATTTTTAGGTCAAAGGTTCGTCGTCAACGCACGCAGCACTTTTCGGCACGCACGCCCCCTACCTCAACGAGGTATTAGCTCGTTATCACCGATGAGCATGCTCGCCGCCGCGGCCCCGCTCGTGCGGCTCAGCGCCACGCCGCTCTCGTCGTTGGTGCGTTTGGCGTGCCGCAAGGAGAACCGGTTCGCGAGGCTCACAGGCGGTCCCGCCGCATCGCACGCGCGCTGGGTCGCCACCGCCGACGTTTCCGACGATGCGGCATCTCCCGTTTCAGATGCGTCGTCATCCCCCAAGCCCGACCGTCCGTTGAGGCTCCCCAAAATAGGCAAGCAACGACTGGATGAGCTCACGATCACGCAGCACCCACAGTTTTCGCGAACCGTGGTGCAGAGCTGGATCGCGCAAGGCAAGGTCTTGGTGGATGGGCAGCCGGTGATGAAAGCGGGGACGAAGGTCAAAACCTCGGTGGTGGTTGTGATCACCGCGTCTCCGCAAAAGTTCGTGTGCCGCGGAGGTTTGAAACTGGAAAAGGCGCTCGATTTTTTCGAAATCGAGTGCGATGGTAAGACGTGCTTAGACTCCGGCTTGAGCACCGGAGGGTTCACTGATTGCTTGCTGCAGCGGGGCGCGAAGAAAGTGTACGGCGTGGACGTCGGGTACGGTCAAGTCGCGGAAAAAATTCGCGTGCACGAATCCGTCGTGGTGATGGAACGAACAAACCTGCGGTACCTCCAGCCCCTGCCTGACTTGGTGGAACTGGCGTGTCTCGATTTGAGTTTCATCTCCGTTTTGAAAGTCTTACCCGCGGTGGCGTGTACCATGCAAAAAAACGGCGACTTGATCGTGTTAATAAAACCCCAGTTTGAAGCGAGGCGCGATCAAATCGGTTCCAAAGGCGTGGTGCGGGACACGAAGGTAAGGAAGGGCCTTTCCCATTTACCACATTCCGCCTACTGATTGCCCAATACGAGACTGACACTTTCTTTTTTATCTCTCAGGTGCATTTGGAAGTCATCGACAAAGTCATCACTGGCGCGAACGATTTGGGGTTCACGTACGTCGCGCACACCGTATCGCCGATCAAAGGCGCCAAGGAAGGGAACACCGAGTTCCTGGCGCACTTCAAACGGAACTTGGTTGACGTGCCGCCGCCGCCTGAAGGGCCGGTGGACCGGGATTAATTTGGAACGCGTGTGACACGGGTGATATGGGTATTTTACAGGGTAGGTAAAATAAAGACAGTGGAGTATTACAACACGTCGAGCGCGCATCCATTCTACTCATTCACAAGCCTCAACGTACCCAACAAAAACCGTCTCCTCCTTACGCCCCAATCTCCGCCGCCTTGGCCTGTGCCTGTTCCATCATCTGCATTTTCTGTGTAAACACCTGCTGCACCTGCGTACTTTGTTTCCGTTTTTCCGAAATCACCTCGATGAGCTTTTCCATGTTGTCCCGCACAAGCTGCACTTTCCGTTTGCAGTAATCCACCCCGTCCTCTGGCGATTTTTCCAGAAAGTACCCCGTCCCGACGTCAAGTAACACTTTCGATGTGTCTCCTAAAACCCCCGGGACGTACAACGACGACGTTAGCGGCACCAGCATTTCCTTGCCCTCGCTTTCCAGGGTCATGCCCTCCAGCGCCCTTCCGCTGGTGTGGTACCTCCCCACCGCCTTTTGAAGGTTCGCCAGGGACTCCGTGAGCTGCTGCACGTCCGATTCGAGTTGCTCGGAAAGACCCTGGTTGTGTTGGTTGGGTTGGTTGGAAGGGGGTGGCACACGGAGGTGGTGGTGGTTTTTGAGGAGTACGGGGGTTAGGGTACGACAACAGCGCCGAGTCAAGGTACGCGCGGCGAGGAAAGGAAAGGAACCCATCGTGCCTATCGTGCAGACACGGCGAGACCGCTTTTTCGGCCAGATCGGTTACGAAGTGCGCGACCGCTCGTTTTCAAACCGGTCGATCTCTCGATCTGAAGTGCACACAACGCACCTGTAGCTGCTGCGGCGAAAGCGAGTCCAGCTGCATGCCACCTTGTCGATGCGCCATGGTGTGCGTATCCGGGTGTCCGCGGGCGTGAGTGTGCGGCCGCGGGCGAAGCGGGAGGCAGACAAGAGGAGTCAAAAACTTAGATGTGCCAGAATTGACGCTTTTACGGTCGGTTGCAAAAGACGAACTGCAGTCGCCTCAAAAAGTGGCTTGTTTCGCCCTCGGTGCCCACTCCCGTGTGACACGCCTCCGGCCGCACGCCTTGTTACGATGCGTTCGGGACCCCGGGCACGTCCCGGGTTTCCAAAACGCACCGCGCTGGTGTTTGTGTGTTTGTTCGTCCGCGTCACGGCGCAGCCCCAGTCCGTGTCCTCTACCGTTACCTCCCCGACCCCAAGTCTTTGTTCAGGCGACGTCGACGCCAGCACCACTCCGGACGCGGCGGGTTGCGTGAGTATCGCCGGGTCGTTGCGTGTTTCAGGGGAGTTACACCCCGCGTTCACGGATGTTTACCAAGCGCTGAACAGCGACGGAACTGAAACCGGGCGGGTACCAACCGCGCTTACGGAGATAAAGGGCGACTTGGTCGTGGCACCTGAGGTGCGGGGCTTTCCCACCCACCGCGTTCCGCCTTCGTGATTTCCCATACTCGTCCTGCGTCCTGGAGCATTACGACCAGAAGGGCGCATTACCTCTCATACCATGGAACACAGGGCCTACCCTTTCCAGTCCCTCATACCAATCCCGGATATACACATCACGACCGACTGACACTTTCGGCGTTAATCGCACCAGGCCACGGAAACGTCGCTGCGGGGCGCTTTCGTTTCGCTCACGACGGTCGGGGGGTCCGTGATTTTAACAAACACAAAACTGGTTATCCTGGCGGTGTTCCCGAACTTAGTCACCGTGGGAGGTGACGTGGTTGTTTCCAACAACGACCGTTTGCTTCGTCTGGGAGATAACAACCACGACGCGTTTCCGGAGTTACGGGAAGTAGGCGGGTCAGTGGTTATTTCGGGCAACCCGTTCGTTGAAAAGTTTGAGGGATTCGAGAAGCTGCGAGTCGTACGATTCGGGGACGTGCGCGTGGAGAACAACCAAAGGTTGAAAACCATCGCGACTAACGCAGTGACGCTTGGTCAGATGGTACGACAACACGTGCTGGGTGGTGATCAAAAGTCAGTCAAACCGTTTCAAAACCTCCACCGAATCGGGGGCGGGGTTTCAATTTCTCAAAACCAGGCGCTGACTGAAATCCACTCCGCGTTTCCGTCGCTGCGACGCGTGGACGGAGGTTTAACCATTGGCGATAATCAAAAGTTGGAAAAAATCGAAGACTCCTTTGAACTCCTGGACGTGGTGCAGCAGCAGTTCACCGTAAGTAACTGTGCGGTTTTGGAACACGTATCCAACTCTTTTCCGAAGCTGCGCGTCGTCGGTCAAAGTTTTTTGATTTCCGACAACTTCAAATTCGAAAAGGTGGACGCCGGGAGCTGGACCCGGCTGTTCCGAGTCGGAGGCTCGGTGATGATTCAGTCCGTGGCGCTGCAATCCGTGTCCTTTTTCCTGTCCCTACAGGTCGTGGTTGGCAATGTTAAGATCGGTCAAAATTGCACCAACCTGCAGTCCCTGGACGGGTTACAGGTACGGCCTCGTGCGTTTCCCAAATCCAAGCACACATTTTTACCTCTCAGCTGGTGACTGTTGTTCATATATCGCGATACACAAGACTGACACTTTTCCTTCACAATCGCAGAACCTGCGCCAAGTCACCGGGTTTGTGGATATTTTCCCTTCAAACTTAGAAGGGAATTTCGGGCGGTGCGGGTTCGTGTCGTCGGCGTTGGGAGTGCTCCATTCTTGTTACGAACGAGGCCTTCGTATGTGCGTCCCCATACTGCCGATTACGAGTAACTCTGGAAACTCCGACTTCATCGGAAGCACGCCGAAAACGAAAATCACCACGGTTCCGGGGTGGTACCGGTGCGTGGTACGTGAAACGCGCGTTTCCCGAATTCCTCCCAACACTGTTCGGCCCGGAACGGGCGGACTGTTTGCTCATACAAGTTACGAACATATTAATTACTCACGGACGTTACGAAACACTGACACTTTCTTTTTCTTTTTTCAGGACACGATCGCGACGATTCTCCTGGAAACCCCCGAGCTGAGAACGACGTTCGGGGTGTTTTCCGCCGCCGGGTTGCTGGACGCCCTGCACTCGCCGAGAGCGGACGTCACCGTGTTCGCGCCCACGGACGTGGCGTGGCTACGCGGAGTGGGCAGGGTCACGGAGGTTCTCGCAAGAGCCCAAACACAAAGTGCCCTGCTTCAAGTCGCAACGGCGCACGTCGTGCCCGGCGCGCGGCATCTGATTTCGCTCCGAGACGGCGACACTCTTCCCTCGGCTGCGGTTGGGGAAATTACTACGGATCATTCAGACCATACCACGGGCATCGGTCTTACCGTCCGCGCAAAGTTCGGGCACGTGTTTCCCACCGCGCCTGTTTTCGCCACACGGTGTCGCGCAAAACCGGGGGTTTCGGAGGAGTGCGTTTCGCGGCCGATTCGAATCGTCGCGATTGAACAAAACGGCGAAATCCGCGATTCCGGAAACACCGTCTACGCGTCGAGTGGTGACAATACTGCACGCGATAGAGTAGAGGGTACTACACCTGGTGACGTAGACAGCGGTATTTTCCGTGACCTCGTCGGCGCGTTTGCCCGGTTCGACGCCGACACGAATCGGTTCGTGACGAACAACGAAACCGCCGACGAAACCGCCCACCTTGAACAGGTGGTTTCCTTCGCGTCGCCATCCGAAGCGCGCGCCTCGGCTGCAATGAGTGGCAACGGTTTGTTACCCTCGATCGTGGTGCTTAACGACTTGCAAGCGGGGAACGGCGTGGTGCACTTGGTGGACGCGCCGCTCGTGCCGAACGGCGTGTTCACAGATGTGCCGGTACCAAACGGTCCGTCTGGGAACCCAATCGGTTCGACGCCAAGCGGCGGCGGTTCGTCGTTTTCGGTGTCTTCGGTGCCTACGTATTTATCCACCCCCCCGCCCCCCGCCCCGGTTTCCAACGCAAACGCGCCACCCCCCATGTTAACCCCGATATCGGCGTACTTCACGCAACCGCCGCAACTGCAACGGCCGCCGCCGCCGCCGCCGCCGCCGGGAGGCGGTACCAACGCGTCTCCATCTCCGCCTCCGCCGCCCGGAGGCTCGGAGGACTCGGAGGGTTCTTGTGCGGCGCGCGCCCCCAACATTTGCGGCCTTTGCGACTATTCGTATCAAGACACCTCGGCAGGGGTGTGCTGCTGCGACGCGAGCTGCGTTGCGAGCGGCGATTGCTGTGTTGATTATCAATCCGTGTGCGTCGCAACGAGCCGAACGCAGGAAGCTAAGCGTTTCGCGGTGGACGTTCGGGAGCGGGGAGTGGCGTGACTTTCAAGACACTCCTGATCCGCCAGCGGTACGTTTAGTACAGCTCGTGTGTCTATTGTATCAGACCTCTCCGAGTGCTTCGGCACTCTTACTAGGTCTAGAGACCTCTAGAGCTCTCGTGGACACCGAACTTCTGGACTTGAAACGAAATCGAAGAAATCAAAAAACGCCAACCTGCTCGTTTTGTGACTGATCCAACGAAACGAAAAGCGTCTCTTCCTCGGCAACGAACGCGTCTCTTCCACTCCGCATGGCGCGTGCGAGTCGCGCCGACCGCGCGGGCGGTCGAGGCATGCCGCGCAATGAGGATGCGGATGGGTGGGAGTCGTTATGCCGCGGTGGGTGTTCACGACGACACACCAGGAACTCGCGACCCACGTCATCTCGAAATCGTTGGTTGACCTCGTTGTTGTTCGTCCTGTGCCTCGCGTCATCGTTACCGACCCCGACGCACGCGCAGGATTGCGTCCCACAAAGCAGTTCCGCTATTTTCATGGTGTACCAAGCCGAGAACCCTGATGCGGTGTTTTTCTCGGAGGACGGTTGTTTAGCGGGCGGCGGCAGAGGGAACGGGTGCTGCAGGGGCTCCAAATGCGCGGTGTGCGAACCAAACACAAAGCGAAGCAGTGGCGGGAAGGAGATGAGTTGGAACTCGTGTTTGTGCGAACCGTGTGCGCCCGGCAGCGCGCAGTTCCGGAATGGGATGACGAAGTGCGAGCCGTGTCCGGTGGGGTGGTACACGCGTTTGGCAGGGCAAACGCAGTGCGACCCGTGTCCGCCGGGGACCTTCAACGGAGATTTCGGTAAGTATTTCCCACTCACCACGTTCCGCCTCCCTGATTGCCCATACAGCCATACATGAAGACTGACACTTTTGTTTTTACACTCAGGGCGATCCACGTTGTGTGACATGTGCCCACCCGGAACATTCTCGCTTTCCGATGTTCGCGCCTACCGCGAAGCCACCACGAAAACGTACCGCGGCGTCGGAACCGTGTTCGACCCCACTGCGGGCGCCTCCCGGTGCGCCCCCTGTCCGGCAGGGACGTACCAGCCCGATTCAGGGGGGCGGTCACAGGAGGAGTGCCGGGAGTGCCCACCTGGACAGTTCAGGTAAGGAAGGACATTTCCCACGCAACTCGTCCCGCCGGTCGCGATTGCCCATACTCGTCGTGCGGAGGGACGTCTTACCTCTTCCCTGACTGTTCAGACCGATTATGGTGACTGTTGTCCATACATCGTCCAATACATCGCGATACACGAGACTGACACTTTCGGGGTTAATCGCGCCAGCGCCGGCGGAAGCGCCGCGTGCGATTCGTGTCCGGGTGGGACGTACCAGCCGTTCGCGCGGCAAACCTCGGTTCACGCGTGTTTGCCCTGCGCCGCCGGGACGTGCTCGGACACGGAAGGGAGCGAGGAGTGTTACCAGGTACGTGAATACCACCCACCCAATAATCCCGGACGACTGTTTGTCGTTCCACATCTCCGACTGCAGTACCAACACACAACACAAGTGCACTGCTTATACCGAAGCTGGTGACTGTTTGTTCATCCATCGCGATATATAGTACGGTCGTACTCAAGACTCAACACTGACGCTACGTCTGTTTGCTCACGTGCAGTGCTGCCCGGTCGCGAACTTACGATGCGACGCGTATTTGAAAAAAGCCAAGGGGTTTTACGGACTAGTCGCGTGGTACTCGAACGACGGGGAAGTCGGACGCGTGCCGACGGACCGGCGTGAGGAATTTTTAGAACGACTCTGCGACCGTGGGTGTCGCGAGTACGGGGTCGTGAACTGGTGCGTTAGTGGGGTGTGTAAGTAGGCAGTTAACAAGAGTAGCGGAAGGTAGCGGAAGGGTAGAGGGTATACAACTTGGAAAGGTGTTGGACAGAAAAAGGTACGAAAAATAATTGAGGTGTGTATTGACTTGACTCACCGTCCTTTGAAGGTAAATATTACCAAAACTATTTCACTCGCCCTGAATCAACAGTTTCGCCTCGCCGATCGTAAGCCCCGCGCCGCGTGCGTTTTTGTCGGTGTCACCCTGAGCCTCGCTCCCCGTCCCCGCGCGTCGCCGCCGCGAAAGCGCGAACACGTTCTCCTCCACGGTGTCGCGTAGCAGAAACCGGTGCACCCATGTTTGTTTTGTTTGCCCTATCCGGTCCACGCGTTTCACACACTGTTGCTCCAGCCCTAAATCCAAAACCGGCTCCAAAAGCAACACGTGCGACGCGCAGGTTAAGTTCAACCCGTTCGCGCCGCGCTTCAGAGGAAGAAGCAACACTCGGGTTGTGGTGGTACTGCGCTGCGGAACACGGGTCATGTGGTCACTGCTTCCGCGACCCCCCATCAGGGCATTACCCTGCGTGCGGGCATCATCGGAGTCGGGAAGAATCTGCGATCCGGCACCGTCGTCTTCGTGAGCGTCGCTTGATTGCATTTCACACTCGGGCGGCGTGACATGCACCGCATTATTCATCGCGCCACTCGAAGTGTTCCCCAAAATGTTCCCCAAAGAAGTATCCCAAGAATTCCCAGCCGAAAACTCAGAAATCGCGTCTCGCAGCTTCACGCCCCCGCCGCCCGGGTGCGACACCGTAACGCTGTTCGCCGAAAGCGCGGCGGCGACGACTTTCAGGGCGTCTTCCCATTCGCTGAAGATTAGAATTTTCAACGCGGGGTCGGCTCCAATTCGCTCAGCGTCCAACAGCCAAAGCACGCGCCGCGTGACGGCTTCGATTTTCGTTCCCCAGCTCCCCTTTATTGACACTGTTTGCTCGTACAAAAGCTGGTCAGCGTACGGACCTATGTTTGCATCAGAATCAGGAATTGGCTGGCATGGCTTACTGTCATCAAACACGTCCCCCACATGTCGCTCCATCGTGACTCGGGACCCGCCGTGGCTGACGTAGTTGATTTCGTCGGCCGACGTTTTCTCGCGGCAGGAAGGACACTTGAGTTTTTTCGACTCTTTCGGGTTCGCGCTCGGCGGCGCCCGCGACACGAGCGCGTCCACGCACGACACGCACAGCTTGTGGCCGCACGGTAAGATGGCCAGCTCGCTTGTTTCCGTGGACTTGTCAACAGACTCGATGCAGATAGGACACTCGAAGGGTTTTTTCTGGGAATTCTTTGAATCATTTGAATCTTCGTCCATCGACGCGTCGTCTTCCCGTTTCAGGCGTTGCAGAAACCGCACCTGCGACGTCGCTTTTCGCAGTTCGCTTTTGTCTGCGCTTGTGAAAGAAAAGTGTCAGTCCTTCGGACCGCGAGTGTATGAGTAAACAGTCGGGCCGTAATCGGGCCTCCGCAGTGGCCGTTGGATTTGGGAAATATGAAATACAACACGTACACACGATTCGGTCGCTCGCGTACTGCGTTTCCATTTCAGGCAGTTCCCAGTCGTGCACCACGGACGCCCTCAAGTGTTCTGGAATCGGGTCCGGCAAACCGCCGAGGGCGATTTCGTGCGAACCCCGTGTCCGGATCCGGGTCGTCGCCATGCAAAGCTCGTCCGCCGCGTGAAGGGCGTCGCGTTGGTGTTTCTGCAAAACGTTCCCGCGTTGAAACTCCCGGCGCATGTTCTCCAGGGATTGAACCGTGGCTTCCGCGACGGCGGTGCTTTGCGGTTTACCAACCCCAGGACCAAACTTGGTGAGTAAATACCGCAGCGCGTATTCAACGGAACTGGGCGCGCTTCGTCCGGCGCCCACGTCCGCCCGCGCAACCCGCCCCCGCGCGCCCCCGCGCACGTGGTCGTCACTGGCCTGCCTTCCGAAAATTGAATCTTCGTATGCGGTCATGTCCGCACTCACGGCACAGTGCGCGCATGTAACGTTACTTTTACGTGTCGCGTGACTGTTTGCCCCGTTACCAAAGAAGTTGTTCCGTTCGCCGCCGCCCGTGACACAAGTGCCGCACCGCCCGGCGTTGTCCACGTCGTGCGGGTTCGCGTCTTGGGTGATTTTGCGTAGCGTCTGCATGTCGCTTACGAAGTGTTTTCGTTTCTCGGTTAGGCTTTGGAGTTTTGCCAGAAAAGTGTCAGTACTGGTATTGTATGGTCAAACAGTGTGCCTGGATTTGGGAAATGCAATACGTACTTTTGCAGTTCTTTTTCCATCGTGAACCGTAGCCCGGAGACGTCGGTGAAGGCGACATTGTTGCCCTGCCAGCTCCCGCCCAAGCACGTCTCCACGAGGCGGTCGAGGAACCCTTTTCCGCCGTCAGGTGAGCTACCGGCGGTTTGAAGCACCTCTATCCACCACGCACACCCCGCCGGGCCATCTAAAGAAGCAGCGCCGCACTTTCTCAAAGACTCGGTAACCGCCGCAGTCGCTTCTAAAAACTTGGTCGTCGCCAAAGGCACGCCGCCCGCCCGCGCGGCGAGGTACTTATGACGCTCCGTGTTCGCGTCTGTCACCAAACTGTCGTCGCGAAGCGTGTGCGACACGCCGGTGGATGGAGCAGGGGTAGGGGGGGGGGTTGTAGCCGGCGTAGTGCCGTGCGTGGTGTTATCCACATCCATTCCGTCGAGCGAGGTTTCGTCGGCGTTACTCCTCGCCGCGTCCAGCGCCAAATTCAGGTTGTGCAGCGCGTGTAGGCGCTGATACGAGTAACCCCGAAAGTGTCAGTCGGTCGTGACGTGCGTTACGTAAACAGTCGTAGGGAAACACCGTCCCTTCGGAAAGGACGAGTGTGGGCAATCGGGTACCGGCGGTGTGTGGTGAGTGGGAAAGTTCCGTACCTGCAGCGGGTCCAGCCGCAGGGTCAACCCCTCGCCCATTCCTTCCCTTTCCAACCGTAACACCGCGCGGTAGTGTTCCACCGCTACCCCGAAGTCTTTCAAACAAAAAGCAACTCCCGCGCTCGCGTTTAGCGTGAACGCGACCAACCGCTGCGCCTCTTCCGCTTCGATTTTCTGTTTCTCGATGAGCACGGCGTGAATCTGGGGCATGCTCATAATGGAACCAGTGTGGATGCCCCCCTCGGTGATTGGGCCGCCAGCCGAGGTAACACCCCGGCTTCCTTTACCTCCCGTCACGCCTCGTATGCCGTGCGTCCCCGCTTGCGGGTGGTTACACGCCTGCCGCAGCCGTAACAAGGGAAGCAGCACCACGCGGCTCTCCGCGGGGGTCAGTCGGCGGTCGCGGGATGGGTGGTCGGTGTGGGTAGGTCGGTCCACCGGAATTTCCGCTTCTTGCAGACTGTTTGCCTGTCCGCGTAACCGTGTGTCGTTGCCGTGCGCGTTCCCGTGCGCGCGGGCCGGTGTGCGGTCGTCGCGCGACGCGTCTGTTTCGTCGCCGTCGTCAACCACGAAGTCACCTGTATCCCCGTGTAGTAACTCGGAATGTCCTGCTAAGCGTCCTTGCGATTGTTCCGACTTCGTTCCAGACTGTTTGCCTGTCACGACGGTGTCGCGAAAATCCCGCGCCACCACCCGCGCCAGCGCTTTCGTCGCCGCGAGTTCGCACACCAGTTTTTGTTTCCGGTACCAGTGCGCTTCGATTCCGCTCGGTCGCAGGGTCGTGACTGTTTGCCCTTGCGGGGGTAACTTCAGTTCATCAGCAACATCCTCCCGCGAGTTCCTCCACATCATTTTTTGTAACACGTCGAAGAAGTACTCCCGACTCTGCAAGTGGTTCTTCTCAAACGGCGCTTCCGACGAATAAAAAAAGTGTCAGTCTTTCGGGCCACGTGTACGAGCAAACAGTCGGGCCGTAGTCGGGCCGAACGTGGAGACGAAATTTGGGAAACGCCAAAGGCCGTACCTTCGCAAAACTTCTTGAACCACGTTTTTTCCGTCAACGGCGACGGCGCGTTGAGAAACGCGAACAAGCCAAACAAATCGTCAACGCCTTTAGAAACAGGCGTGCCGGTCACGCACCACCGGTGCTTCCCAGGAAGCAACGCCGCCATTTGCGCGCACGCGGCGGTGGACGATTCAACTTCCTGCGCCTCGTCTGAAAGGATTTGTCAGTCTTGTATGGGCAAACAGCCAGTCTATCAATTTGGGAAAGGCCCAATACGTACCTAAAACGACCCTCCACCAGAAAAGCCGCGTCAACGGCGTGGGGATTACTTCGTACTTTTTCTTGTGGCGCGAAGAGCGAGCTTTTGGGGATTGACTCGGGATCCGACCACCGTTTTGCGTCGTATCTCCAACACCTCCTGCAACACTCAACCCGGCGTCCGGGCTGTGGTGCAAGTCGTTCCGCAACGTGTCGTACGTGGTCAACACGACATCCGCGGACGCTAAGTCGAGCGCGCTGGTCGGAGCGTTTGTTTTTTCTGTCATTTTGTTGTTGAAACCCTTCGGCCCGCTCGCGTCCCGAGGCTGTCCTTCGTACACCACCACCTTGAGCGCGCCCGGTTTCGTGTGTCGTTTCAACTCCGATACCCACTGATTTAAAATCGTTCCGGGGCACACCACCAGGGTGGCGCCGCAGGGACCGGAAACGGCGGCGCCCGCTCTTCGCGCCACACACCGCCCGCACACGAACTTAGCACACAACTCCTCCGCCTCCGCGGCTTCCAACGCACGCGCCGCGACGTTCTTCTCGGCGGCGCAGAAACGCTCTTGACATGCGTAATAGGCTGCAATTGTTGGGGGGTCGTTGTTGTTTTTGGAACAAAAAGCGAGGTCGTATTGGGATGTCGCCTTTTGCGTTTCTTCCCTCGCTTTTTGTAGCTTCTCGCGCGCGACCGCGCCTTTCTTGACGTGTTTTTTCTCATCCGCGTCGTTGTACCCCACGCACCTGGCGTGCGACCACTCGCCACACGAATCGCACGCCAGCCACAGCCCGTCGTACTCGGCGCTTTCTTTGCCGCACACGCATCCCACGATTTCGGGAGTTTCCGAGGAAGGTTCGGGTTTCGATTCTGTGCGTTCGGTTCGTTCGCGTTTCACCGCGGTTTGTTCTTTTCCCAAATCGCGACCGCCCCCCGAAGTTGTCGGCGCCGGGCCTCGGTACCTGCTTGTAAAAAGAAAAGTGTCAGTCTTGTATATCGCGATGTATGGACAAACAGTTAGAGGGAATAGTCCCTTCTGGTACGAGTATGGGCAATCAGTCGGCGGAATGTGATAAATGGGAAATTACCTGTGCGCCAGAATCGTCATCAGCAGCTCCACGGTTTTCCCCAAGCCCATTTCGTCCGCCAGGATTCCCCCGAGCACGTCGTTTGGGGGTGGGAATTTATCAACCCTCGTCTGGCCGGTGTGCCAGTTGATAAACCCGGCAGGTTCCGAGGTATCGTAAGATTGCGAGCTTTCGCGCAGCAAAGCGTGCCACAGCGGATGTCCATCATTTTGAGAAGTAGAAGGAGCACTTACTCCTGACTTAGTTTGCGCATCAGCGCCGCCTTTTTCCCGCCTCACCATCCAACGCACGGCGCGTCGCTGGTATGGCGTCGGCGTGGGGACCAGGGCGCCCGAAAAGTCACCAAGAAACGCCGGCGCGTCCCCCGGGGGCTTCGCCGCGGAAAAAACGAAACGAGTCGCGCTTTGGCGGTTTCTGTTTTGGTATTTTTCTTCGTTCGTCGACTGGTCAGTCGACAATTCGTTACCTCCGATAGATCCGTCGTCTGTCAAACCAGCCGCGAGCCGCGCTAACGCGTTTTGGGGCGGACACAGCCATTTCAACACGCAGCGCATCTGCGCGTGTTTTTTCAAACGCGAAACCTCCTCCGGGTGACGCGCTTGGTTTGCGAACGCGGCGTCGGCGAGAACGACGTTTAACTCGGCGCGGCTGATACTTTCTGACATTAAGTCGGCATGGCCGATACCATCGGAACCGTTCGGTATCGTCGGTATCAACCCCAGTACGCCTTGCTGTACAAGCTCGAAAAACGCACCGAGCAGGGTTTCGCCGTGGTCGTCGTCTTGGGGTTTGTCACTCGACGACGACGGAAGCGCTACGTGATGCCGACTGCCAATCTCACGTTTCGCGTCTTCATCACACGGCACCAAACAACACCACTCGAACCCTTTGTTGCGTGAATCAGCGCGTAGTTGTACGTGCGTCGTTTGTGTTGCAGTGAACACGTCATCTGCATTGTAAGATCCTTCCAAACGTTCGCTGACCAGTCGCGCGATGTGGCGGTCACCAGGGTGCACCGCGGAACGAATCACGGGCACGACGAAGGATGCCAGCGGGTTTCGAGCAATCGAACGACTTTTTTTTGACACGCGTGGCTCATCAAACGTATTCAACGGCCCCGACCCCGCATCCGCGCCGACGCCTTCGTTCCTTCGCGGCGGCGCTTTGCGCCTCGGCATCCCTGCCGGTCGCCAAAGCGCGCCGCACACTGAGCTCGGGGGAGCACCGCCGGGCACCACGTCGACGTCGACGTCCTGATGAGAAAAAAAATCACAGAATTTCGTCAGTTCCGAGGTTGGGTGCCGTTTTGAAAATGACCAACTCACCCCGTCAGCCCTTGGGCACTTCTTCACGCGCCGCCTCCTCGTGTTCCGCGACCTGCGGCTAAACTCACGGAACACCCTGTGTGTGTCCGCCCGCGCGGTGGCGGTTGCCGCGTGTTCCGCGTTTCGAGGAAACACGCGCGGTTTCCAAACGCGATCGCTTTCGTTGCCTGGTGGACGCCCGAATCTGAACAAAAAAAAAGCCATGCACTCGTTCTTCAAGCGCAAAGACCCGCCAGGTGAGGGCGTCGGCGGCGTTTCCACGTCCGCTTCCGCGTCAAAAGCCGCGCGAACGGCCAGTAGCAACGCGAGTGGCGGTGGCGTCCAGTGGAGCTCGTTACACGGCTCGTTCATGGCCCGCGTGGATGGGGGAGGTTCGGGGAGTGACAAAATCGCCGCTTTCGACTTGGACGACACGCTGCAGAAAACAAAATCCGGAAAACCCGGGTACGTGGTGACTGACATTAACGACTTCATTTGGTGGCACTCCAGTGTTCCACGTAAAATAAAACAACTCGCGGATGACGGGTTCAAAATCGTCATTTTCAGTAACCAAGGAGGCGTGAAGGGTGCGCTTGATGGTGTAAGAGCCAAGGTGGTGCGCAAACGCGTCGATACACTTTGCGCCAAGTTTCCAGACGTCCCGATTTGTTTTTTCTGCGGCACCCAGAGCGGCCCCGCGAAGGACCCACACGGGTACCGGAAACCAGCCACTGGGGCGTGGGTGTACTTCACGAACAACTGCAACGGCGATGGTCGCGAGGTGGATTTTTCAAAGTCGTTCTACGTCGGGGACGCGGCGGGGCGCGCGGCGGAGGCAGGTCGCGCTAAGGACCACTCGGTTAGCGATTTACAGTTCGCGCAAAACGTCGGGATTGCTTTTTTCACCCCCGAGCAGTTCTTCCTGGAAGGGACGGCGGATACTTTGACCACTTCTGCAAAGAATGACGCAGAAAACGATTCAAAAGAGAAAGAGAAAGATATAGAAGACAACACACAAGTCATCTCGGGCCAGGTCATCGTGCTTGGCGACGACGCGGATGACGACGACGACGTTCCCTTTAACCGAGACGATACGCCGTAAGACGAGAGAGCAAGTCTAACAGTCTAGTCTAACAGTCTAAAGCAGTCTAAAGTCTAAGTCTAACAGTCTAAGAGCAAACAGATGAGACTAGCCAAAGCACTGTGTGAAACTCGATTCATTTACAAAAATCTCTCACCCTAACCTGAAACACTGGATCCGTCCCACCAGGGACGGCGGCGTTTCTTGCGGTACACCTTTTTGTTTCGCATCGCGAGGGAACGTTCCATTCCCCCCTAACACTAAGGACTCAAACACCAGCCGTTTGAACCCAAAAACCGGTTCGAGAAACTCGAACCGAAGTGAAGCGCCGCCGCGAACGACGGGGATTAAGAAGTCGCCGATGCGCGTTGCCGGGGGTTGTTTCTTCTCGAAAGGGTGTTCGTCGGAAGGAATCACTTCGCTTTTCACCGCCGCAGTCGCGTTCGCGTCGGTTACGTCACCGTGACCCACACTCGCCCTGACTCCATCAAACTCAAGCGACGCTTCCGTGGCCGGCGGGCCGTCGTCTTGTGTTGATTTGTCGCCGCGTTCCGTCGTCCCGGATGATGACGCGTTCCCTAACGACCGACCGGCGCCAGTAGAAACTTGGTGGTTCCCGACACGGAACCCGGAAAGAAAACCGCCGTCGAAAACCCGCGTCGCGCCTTTCGGGGTTTTCGGCGAATCGACGCCGCCACCGTGCTCGCCCTCGTCTTCGTCCAAATAAAGCGCCGTGACCCGAACGGCGAAGCAACGAGCGTTCGGCGACGGGTCGGGCGGGGTGATTTTGAACCCGGAGACGTAACTCTGTTTAGCCCTCGGGGTTTGGGGGTTCTTTTCAAAGGCAAAGGCGTTCGCTTCAAAGGCAAAGGCGTTCGGGGTCGAATCCCCGCGGGGATTCGCGGAAGAACGTCCTCCCTGGTTCCTCCCGCGATGGCGGTGGTTACCGCTTCCTTGAGTCACGCTGTGGGTTCCCCCGATCTCGACAACCGGCCCGACGTGCAGCACCGACCCGCTGAAATGCGCGAGCTCGAAGGAGTGGCGCGTTCGCGTGATTGGTGGGGTGCCGAGTTGCGCCGAGTCCAGCGCCGCCGCGACGTCGGGTCGCGCTCGGCCCGGGTCCACCACGGCGAGGGACGTGGGGTCGAAGTGCGCTAACCAGGTGTTCTTGCTGGAACCACCGTTTCCGGGCTTTCCATCGGTGTCGCGCGCGTCGGTGTCCGCGCGCGGCGTCGTGTGGTTTTCGGTCGCTGGGAAACTCGGGGTTACCAAAAACCTCGCACAGGGTAACGGGACGTCCACGCGAGTCGTCGGAGTCGTCGGGGTCGTCGAGGCGAAACTTCTCGATTCGTCACTGCCGTGTTCGACGAAAACCTGCAACTTCGCGAGTCGCGCGCCAAACGCGGGCACCGCGAGTCGCACGCCGTGCCCAGTGGCATTCACCTCATCGCCGCCCGTGAAACCAACCTCCAGCGCAAACGGAGAGTTCCCCGGAACGGCCGTGCCGAGCGTCCACGTCCACGTGTTTATGTTTGTCGATGACGCGGATTCGTTAGTTTCCTTTTCGGTCGCGGAATTTTCGTCACCCGCTTTCGGGCTTTTTTTGGAACCCGCCCCGCCCTCCAAGCTTTTTAAGTCGTCACCAGAGGTTAGCCTGAACCTGGTTCCAGCCGGGACCCCTAGCTTTCCGGCACACAAACCCACACACACGGTCTGCGCGAGCGTGGGGAACACGAAAACACAGTGTTGCGTTTTTCCGGCTTCGTTTCCGTTTGAAGAGGACACCAAACCGCCGCCCCACCGGCGGGTTTTTTCGGGTTCCGAGAAGTTAAAAAGCACGCAGTTTTGGTTTTTTGACGAGCGAAACCACTCTGCGCGCGGCGTCGAGAAACCACTCGATGAGTCTCTGTGGTGCGCGGGAAACACGGAGATTGGTTCGGAAACGAAACCACCAGCGGCTCGCGGCGTGGGAAGAGGGTTGGGTACGCGTAACTCGGTTGCGCACTCGTGACTGTCGCGACTGTCGCGAGTCTCGTGAGTCTCGTGCCTCGACCCGGTCCGTTTCGTTTTCGTTTTTTTTTTGCGAAGCGAAAGCGAATCCCACGCCGCGCAATCGAGCGCCAGCAAAAGCGCGTCGCACCGCGCTTCGAGCGTCTCCCTCTCCACCTCCTTGGGATCCGGGATGGATTCATCCACCCTGGCGGAACCTCTTTCCGGGTCAGGGCTTGATGCGGCGTGTGAGTTCACCTGCAGCGACAGACCGGGGGATGCGCAGGTTTCCGGTGTCGTGTCAGAAGCGACAACCACCCCCGCGACGCCGGCGGCGACCCCCGAAACGCCAGCGACCCGCGAATCCGCCAACGAAACAAGCGACCCGCTCGAGTTCCCTCCCGTGCTCGCCACGAAGGAACCGCCCACGGCCCGGGCCACGTTCACGCCCTGGCCCATGAGCTGCTCCCACGGGGACAGGGTCGCGCCAACGATCGCGGACAGGGCTCGCGGAGCCGGCGACGCCGCGAGGGCAGCAGCAGAAGCGCAATTTCGCTCGCGAGTGAGAAGGCGCGCCAAGTTTCGCACGCGCCGCGCGACGATTTCGGTTGTCGGATCGGCGCTCGCGAATTCAACGCCCATGTCCGAAAGCGTCAAGTCTCGCGTTTCCGTATCAACACCCAGCTCAACTCTTCGTAGCTCCAGGCGCAACTTCGTTTCAAGGGACACCGTGGTAGTGCCGTTTGTGCTTTCGGTTTCGAAACCCAATGGGCTTTCGGTTTCGAAACCCAATGTGCTTTCGGTTTCGAAACCCAATGTGCTTTCGTTTTCAACCGGATTCAACGAGAACGCGGCGCGCGCGGCGAGTCGGTAAAGGCGCGCGTTTTTTTTTTCGTTTGGTGTTTTTTCGGTGCCTGTTTTTTCGTCTCTCGACGCAGCAACAGTCGCTGACTCAACCCCCATAGCCCCCCACCGGGACCCCCACTGTTCGTCACGGAGAGGAACCCCCAACACCTCGACGTGCGGAAGCACGAGCACCTCGTTTCCTGTCTCGTATGGGTATTTACCCTGCGCGCCCCCCGGTGCGCCGCGGAAGGTAAGACGAACCACCCCAGATGCGGTTTCCGTTTCGTTACAGTCGTGACTCCCAACCGAATCCGACGAGCGTTCGGTTTCGTCGTCCGAGGCGTCGGTGTAGACTCTGTTGTTGTAAAGAAAAAAGGTCAGTCTTGAGTGGCACCAAGTGCCATGTATATCGCGATGTATTGGACGATGGCCTGGACAAAAGTCACCGTAATCGGTCTAAACAGTCACCAGCTTCGGTAAAACAGTCGTGATTGTGATGTATGTGTTAAACCGTAATTACGGGCGGACAGTCCGCGAAACGTGGAGGCGGCGTGATTTGGGTTCCAACGCCCTCCGGCCGTACCTCGCTTCGCCGTGGAACCGCCAATGCGCCGCGACGTCGCTCTTCACCAACGCGCCCTTGCCAACCGAAAAGCTCATGCACGTCCCCGGAGCGGTTTTTGGAATCGCCAACGTCATCGCCGGTTGTGACCCCAGGTCATCGAGATTCCACGCACACGCAACCTCAACCGAAAACGGTACCACGCTTTCCGGCGCGCCCCGCGGCGACGTGAGCAAAACCCTAGACACGAACCCGGGCTGGCCGAGCCAAATCGTGACGCAGCGCCCGGGCATTTGTGACTGCGTGTCACTGACCGCGTGATTTCCAGCGAGTGATACTGCTACTTCACCAGCGTCAACGATTTGTGACTGCGTGTCACTGACGGTATCGTCACGTCCACCACCGTCACCCATTTGTGACTGTTTGCCACCCACAAAACCGTCAACCCCACCGCACACCCACAGCGGCGTCGCGCAATTCGCCGTCGCCGCGCCGAGTAACGCGGAGGGCGGACAGAGCGGGTCGCCCATCGCTTTCGGCGCCGCGAGCACCGCCGCGTTTGGCGGGCGCGAAAGTACTTTGCAGATCTGTTTTCGTTGCGACGACGTTGCAGAGGAAAGCCCGGGCCGTTGTGTCTGCGTCTGCGGCGAAGGCCTCGTTCCATCCGCACCGTTTCCCGTCGAAACCGTCGAAACTCGATCCGTGGTGCCGTCCGCATCGTCCGAATTGTCGCCCCTCTCGAGCGACGCTGACGCGTCGTTTTCCGCGGAAACCAAACTCGGGAAGTGCACCCAACGCTTCGCACCGAGAAACATCTCAAACTGTGCCTGCCGCGTCGCGTCTTTGATTGTAAAAATAAATGTCAGTCTCGTATGGGCAATCAGTTGGCGGAATGTGGTGATTGGGAAAGGCCTTTACCTTGCGTGAGGTTCAGAAACCGACGCTGCGCGGAGATGGACAGGTTGGACAACGACGACGCGGCGGCGTACGCGCTCGCGCTGGTGGACCCGCGTGTGGACCTTACACTGGAGCTACTGCCGTCCAGCAGGTGGAAAATCGAAGTGTGAATCGCGCGCGACGCGGTGTACACGGCGCTGTGCAAGTCGCCGTTGGCGAGGAAAATCTCGCACATCGCGACGAGCGCGTCGGGGGCGAGGGATTGCCGCACGTCGTCTACCGTGGAGTTGAGTAACCGCCACGGGGCTTTTCCGGAATCTTTCGCAACGGAGTCGTGAGGTGAGTCTTTTGAAGAGACGTCCACGAGGTCCGACTCCGAAGGCACCTTTGTGCCTGGCGATCCAGGTTCCTTACTCGTATCAACGTTGTGTGGTCCGTTCGCGACCGGGGGTGTTCGGCCCGGCGCTGTTTTGGAAAGTACGTGCTCTGCGGGCAAGCTCCACTGCGTGGTGCGCGTGTTGTGGTCGATGTAGAACGTGCGGCCGGTCACGGTGTCGTACCTGCTCTCCCACCCCGTCGGGAGCGACTCACTCGGGGGCGGCGGGTGCGACACGGACACACCGTCCCTCCGGCCGTGCGTCACCGCCCTCCCGAAGTCCGCGCCGTCGTTGTGATCCTGAACAGACTCGGCTGTTTCCTGCGAAACGGAACTTGAACTCCCCGAAGAAGTGGGCGCGTCGGTACTAATTTCCAAATCCAAAACGCGGCACTGTTCCGCCAACACCTGCACCGCGGCGAAGTACGAAGCTAGGTTGGTTCTATCCAGGGAATCAGCGCAGTTGTACCGTAACAACCCGCGCTGGTACGCGTGCGTTTGTTTGGCGTTCTCGCGAAACGGTTTTTCTTTTTCTTTTGTTTTCTCGTCGGCGCCGGCGTCGTCGGTGTTTTTAGAAGTATCCGAATCAATCGGACGGCGCGAATGTGCTCCTCCTTTGGACCCGTTCGAACCACCCACTGGGTTACCCGCGCCGTGCTCCGCCACCGCCCCGCAAACCCCAACTGCGACCCCAGCGTCAACCAAGGAACCCCGCAACACCTTCCAAAGCCCCTCCACGGTTTTCGATTCACCCAACTGTTTGATGTTCCCGTGCCAGTCAAAGTTCAAAACCGTGACGCCGGACAACCCGGCGCGCCGACGCACGCCCCGCACGGCTTCGTGGAAGTGTTCTGTTTTTGGAAAACAAAAAGGTCAGTCGGGACCGTGACTTGTGTGAGTAAACAGGAAGGCGGGATTCGGGCCTCCACAGTGCACTTGTGTTGTGCGCAATCCGCGAAACAGTCAGAGAGCGGGATTGGGAAAGGTTGGGTAGTGGTAAGACTTGCGTCACTGCACTCCATACAGCGCATCACACGTTGTCTGGATTCGTGCAAGCCCCAAGGCCGTACCTGACAGTAAAACCTCCGGTTTCCCGGGCGCGCATCGAAGCAAATTAACGCAGGTCACCGGGAACCCGTCATTCGGCGTGGCGTCCAGCGGCCGGTAGTCAAACGCGAGCCGCGAGAAGTAAGACCCCGTGCCGGCGTACGGGGCGTCACTCGCCACGAAAATCTCCGCGTCACCGATGCTCTGTTTGATTTCCTGCCGCCACCGAATCGGCACGCTCCCTCGGCGCCAGACGTAGGAGGACCAACGCACGGTATCGGTTGACGGGGTGAGGGGTTTCTTTTGAGGAACCGTCGTTTTCTTGGCACCACTCGTGACGTCACTGGCACTGGTGCCAGACGTACTGGGAGTCATGGTATCAGGAGTACTCGATGAGTGTTCGTCCCCCTCGCACGTATCGCACGTCTCCGCGCTCCTCGCAGAATCCCGGCGCCAAACCAGCTGTTCCATCTCCACCTCGTTCCCCGGCGCCGCGAACTCGTTCAGGCCACGGGCCAGGTACCTCGTTCCAGGGTGAGCCGAGGACCTCCGGCCGAACACCGCGACTCGGTACTCCACACCACGCAAGTCCCGCAACCGCCTACTCTCCGCCAAGCCCTGTAACAAGTCAGGCACCGCGTTTTCGATACCCAGCGCCTTACGATAAATAAAAGCAAGTGTCAGCCGGCCGTATGGGAAAACGTGGAGGCGGGATTTGGGAAACGCGCGGTACTTACCCGAATTTCGCGCGAAAGAAATTTGTTCCACACCCACTGCTGGTCTGGCTGTTTGGATCCCGGCGCGCTGTCTTGTGTTTGGGACTGGTTTTCGTTCCGTCGCACGTGTGGCGATCCTTGTTCATTGAGGAATCCTTGTTCACTGTGGCGATCGTTGTTCACTTCGTCCACGTGTTTGGGTTTCCCAAAACCCGCCGAAAGCGCAAACGGCGCGGTGACGTCGAAGGTTTCGCAGTAAAAGTAAAGCCCGTCCAAGTTGGTTTCGGCGAGCGAGGCTATTTTCGCGCGCTCGTCCCGGGTCAGGTTTTTCGTCGGGTCGCGTAGGCCTGCGTTGAACCAAGTACTCTCGGTTACGGTTAAAACTTCGTGGCCGTTGGGTAAAACCACCGCGGTTTTAACCTTCAACGCCACCAACACCCGCGCGCACTCACCAAAATTTACGTAGCCCAGCAAAGCGCACCCGCGCGTCACTCGCTTCGCTAGGCCCCGATTGCGCAAACTGCCCACCGCACTTTGCTCGTTTTGGAACAAATCCACACCAGGCACGGTGCCGTGCTCCAGGACGCCGGTGGTGGAGCACACGCTGTGCGGTGTACGTGGTTGTGATGATGGAGACAGAAACGGTGTAACGACGGGAGATGGATTTTAGGTGAGTTTCGATCTGTAGGTGAGAACCTCGGAACGAGATGGGGAGCTCTTGTTTCCGTTCCTTGGTCGGGGTGCGACGAAACCGCGTGCGATGACGTCACGCGTTGCGTCGGCGAGTAACACGTCCGGTGTGGCACCGTGTGCGCTCGCGTGAACGCGGCACACCACACGTAAGGCCAACCACGACTCGGACGATGTCTTTTCGCAGGGCGCGGGCGGGATCGAACGATGGAGTGGGGCACGCACCGCACGACGTGCGTATCCATGCTCCTCGCGGGGGATAACACCAGGTGGAGCTCACCGCGGTCGCTCTCCACCACCGCGACGCTTGAGCGGTGACGCATGGCGCCCTCTCACCGCCGTGAGAGGCGGTCGTGCCGCCGTGTCTGCTGGGCGCGCGGAAGCACCCGGCACTTGGCTTCGTCCGAAAAGAAAACACCACCGAAAAAGAACATGGTTTGAAAATCTCGGAGCTGTCAATCACACAAGGCCGCGACGGGTCGGCGATGGCGCCGCTCCCGTCGCCTCCAAGACGCGTCGGCGAGGCGCTTTCGGGTGGGTGTTTTGCCTCGCTGCTCGGCTGCCGCGTATTTGAAACCTAAATTCCAAACGAACGTACTGACCAATCACCACCTCTCTCCACTCAACGCAGGGTTGACGATCGAGGATTGCTCGCACCGAGTTCGCGCGGGCGGCATCGGATCTCGCGACAATCGGTCGCGAGCGGTGGCGTCCCGGGGTATCACGTGCCAGCTGTTCAGGCCCCGGGGCGAAGTGCTGTTGCTTGCGGAAGATGCGGTTATCGAGGGTGGCGGCGACGGTGAAGATGTCAGGTCACCGAGCTTCGCCGCGGCCGGCGAGTCCTTCGGGGGGGTGTCTTCGGTGTCAAACACGTCCGTCTCGTTCGCGCCGAGCGGTGACGACGAGGCAAACGACCGCGACCGCGACGTGTCAAGAGGTTTGCTGCTGGGAAGGCTTGAGTCGAACCGCTACGCGGTGCCTGATGACATGTTACCGGTGGATGACTTGTTACCGCTGGATGAAGAAGAAACCTTGGAGGAGGAGGAGGAGGAGGAGGAGGCGTTGATGCGCGGACGCGTCGGCAATGGTAATGAAGATGCATCTTTTAATGACGATGCCTCGCCGATGCACTTTTCGGAGATTGACAACGACTCGGAGGACCCGTTTGCGTTTTTGCGTGAGCCAATCTCGAAAGGACGACCTTCCATGAAACCAGCCCGCAGGCAAACGCTTTCGCTGCGGCGCACCAAGTCCATTCAAGCCAGGGACGAGGTAAGCGTCGCGGGCGGAAAGACGATTCTTTTCCCGGGGGCGTTTTGTGAAAACGACGACCCGCTGCACGTGGACCACGACGAGGAGATCTTCCTGGACGGCGGATCAAGGTTGGTGTGGAGCTCCGGGGGGGTTACGCGGCTCAAAACCGTGTTTCCAGAACACGAAATCGCCAAGCAAGCCACCTGGGTGTTCTTTCCGGAAGAGAGCTCGGCGTTTGTGCGGCGGGAACGAGAATCGGCTCGGAGACTCGTCGCGGACTCTCGGAGGGAATTTGTTGACGGTGTTGTCCGGGATGACCGACCGGCGGTGCACGCCGACGCCGACACAACCGAAGCTCGCGACCGAGGATATCGAAACACAGAAGCCGCCCGCGATGCTTTCTGCGAATCCTTTTCCTGGTTCCGAGGCGTCAAGGAAGTTCCCACGCTTTGCGTGCGGTTACAAAAATCCATCTGGACCCACACCCCGGGCGGCGCCACGCAAACGGCGCCGCTCCCCAAAGACCAGCTCGGGGATTTCTTTCCAACCGCGATGGGCTTGCTGATGCGCACTCGCACTGGGTTGTTCGCGCTGAGACACCCGCTGGATGAGCCCTTAGCCGTGGTTGCCGTGGAAGGTGCCGATTCTTCCGTACATAACAACGAAACGACGCGCTCGGTACCGGCGCCCACGGAGTGTTTAGTGTGGAGTTCGTACGACTCGGTGTTTATTTTAACGCACGACCCGACACGCAAGGCGCACGCGCTGTGGCGAGTCGCGCCCTGTACCAGCGCCTACGCTAACGCCGCGGACGCGCCGTTTGACGACGGGTTTGATGACGAGTTTGGTGACGAGCGGAGGAGACCGGGAGAAACGACGGACGTTTGCGACGAGCGCATGGACGACGCTTTCGAGATCCTGCCAGAAAACAAAAACGAGATCCTCGTTGACTTTGAGACGCATTCGCAAAGCGTCTCTCCTGCGAGGCTTTCGCTGCGTCGGGTGTGGACGGAACCGAAAGATTTCGCGGAGCGACCCGCGAAGGTACGGCCTTTGCCCTTTCACCAAATCCCGCCTCCACGTTTGCATATACAGGACTGACACGCTTTTTTAACAAAAAAAGTTTGTTGGGATCGCGCACGACGACGATGACAAAACAACGCCGCGCCTGTGCGTGTTGGGCGGCGATGGGGTTTTGCGAGGGTATTCGTTTGTTGGTGTCTCGGGTGACGGTTCGTCCGCCCCGACCTTTTTCTTTTCGCACGCGCGCGTAAAAACTGCGAGTTTGGTGGAGGCGTCACGAGCGAAATTGACTGACGTCGCCGCTGTAACGGACGAAGGGTTGTTTCTGCTTTGCGGGAAAAGAGTGGCGATGACGTGGCGAAACGACACGCCGTTGTTCATGTCACCCTTTTTAGATTCCGAACGCGACACGCACGGCCGCGGCGACGATGACAACAATGGAGGCGGCCAGGAAACCGCCTCTGTTGTCGCGAGTATTGTCGGGCTGCACAGCCACGTGGGCAGCCGAGTCACCGCGGAGTTGCGCGACGGAACCAAAATACGGCTAACGCTTCCCGCCGCGCCGCGTTCGCCGGCGGTGGCCACCATTCTGCGCGCCATCGACGCTTCCCTGGATTGCGCCGGGGTTCGTGATGCGCAACACGGCACGCCGGGTGCGAACGAAAAAAGCCTGACGACGATGATTCAAAGCGACATCAACACCGACACCGACGGAACCGTTTCGCGAGCGCACGCGATGGAAATCGTGCTCGCCGCGGCGGCGGAGGCGGGGTCGCCGAACGAGGAGTGGGGCCGGGTCTGCGTGTCGTTGTTGAGTTGGTGCGGGTGCGACAGTTACAGTAGTTCGAACGTGATGCAGGACGATTTAGGTTCAAAACAAAGCGATGACGACGACGGCGACGGCACAAACGGCGACGACGACGACGACGCGTGGGGGTATTTGCTGCGAAGCGAGTGGCACAAAGAAACGGCGGGTAAGTACCCGTCCCTAGCCTTGGCTGCGGCTGCGGAAAAGTCGAGCTCCGGAATTTGCGGTGGAAATGTTTTTCCGGGTCGCGTCGTGGACGTCGCCGGTGCTAACTCGGCGCCGTCGGTGACGCCAAAAAGTGAACGCAGTGCGCCTCGTTTGAGTAAGACACACGTGGAAAGGGCGATGTCGCTTTTGCGAACCACTCACGCGGCGTATGAGTCGTGTAAGCTTGATGTTTTGGCCCAGCCGCAGTTGGTGCCTTTACGCGCGCTTTGCGTAAAACTCGCAACCGCGTGCGCGGCGCAGGTACGTATTGCACTTCCCAAATCCCAAGACTGTTTGCCACTGCAATACTGACACTTTCTTTTATTTGGCGCAGTTTTCGAGCGCCGACGCGACCGGGCACGCACTCGCCCACGAAGCGGTTACGTACCTGGACCACCACGCCAGGGAGGCTTGGTTCGAGTGGGACCTCGGCGTCTCCTCGAGCGGCGACGACGTCAAGTCGGGTGCGTATTCCCTTTCCCAAATCCCAACACTGTTTGCCCATACAAGACTGACACCTTCTTTTATTTTATCTCAGGCGGCGGACTCACCTCCGACGACGCGAATCTCGCCGCGCGGACGCTCGCCGCGGCTGGTGTGTGGAGCGCGAACCAACCGACCAACGGGCGCGGCGTCGCGCCTGACGTGTGTCGCGCGCTGGAGCTGGTGTTTACGATAAGTGAAGAAACCAAGGGTACCTCGACAAGTGGATCGATGGATACCTCGACGGAGAAAACTGCGCATCAAACGGATTGGCGCTCGCTCGTTCCGAAACCGGTGCTCAACGAAATGCGACGATTCAGCGACGACGAAACGACCCCCACTCGCGCACCCGGTACTTCCATCACATGGTGTGCGAATATCCTCGCCTTTGCGGAGTTATCCGCCCGCGCTGACGCGGCGGCGGCGGTTGGTGACGTCCACGCCGCAATCACCCTGGCGGAAACAACCGCGATCGCGATGACGCGTGCCGGGTTCGGTTTAAGCGAACTGGAACGCGTGCCGAGTTTGTTAGGGCTGCGGTTACGAAACACGATGCGGTTGTGTCGGTGTTTCCCGCCGGATAACTGGCCGGCACAGGCGTACGCGCTGGTGGGGCGGGACGACCTGGCTATGGCGCAATCGGCGGCGGGGGGCGGGCGCGGGGCAGGCGGTGCTCGTGAAGATCTTTTGGAAGGAATGTCCACAAGAAGACCAAATCCCACGACGAGCGCCTCGCCGAGCGCGGTGGACACCCGGGTGCGCTTGGTGCCTGGTGACGGCGCGGGGGGTACCGAGGATAGCGACCTCGATTTGGGTAACGGTGGGAACCACGATGACGGAAGCGGAGGTAACGGACGAGGTAACACGCAAGGAGAGCAAGGAGGTTCTGGCGACGGCGACGCGACCACCGCTCACGACGGCATGTCGCACCTCGCGCGTTTCATCGGCCCCCTGTTGTTCGCGCGCGATTTGCGTTTGCGCGAGGTTCGGTTTTTGCTGGGAAGCTCGTCACCCACCCCGATTTCGCTAAGCTCCGAGAACGACCACGCCGGAGACGGGAGCGAAACGGGGGACCCGGAGGCGGTGGTGGCGCAGCAGCAGCGGCTGTGGGCTTTGGCGCCTCGGACCGCGGCGCTCGCGGTTGGCAGGGGCGCGTTCACGTTAGGCACGGCGCGGTGCCGACCGACTGAAACGTTAAAAATTCCAGTTCTCACCTTGGCGGGGTGTTTGCCCGCGCAGCGAGGCGCCGTTGTCGCGCTCGACTTAACCGCATCCGGTACAGCCGGAGCCGAGTTCACGCACTGGCCCGAGTTCCACAACGGCGTCGCGTCGGGGCTGGCGCTCGCGGCGCAGGCGCGAGGCGAGTTGACAAGAAGCTGGATTCTTTTCAACAAACCTGAGACGCCGAGTAACGTACGTGCTTTTCGGCTTTCCCAAATCAAGACACACACACACTGTTTGCCGATTGTCCGCCCGTAATTACGTAATACACGCGGCCCGAAAGACGTTAACCCCTTTTCGTGTAACAATCGCAGGCGCACGCGGGTGTTTTGCTCGCGCTCGGGATAACGGGCGCGCTGAAACAGTTAAGCAACACGGATTTGTACCGATACTTAGTGCAGGAGCACGATTTGACCACAGTAGCGGCGCTGCTCGGCACCGCTTGCGCGTGGCGCGGGAGCGCGAAAAACGACGTGGCGAAGATGTGTTTCCTACACGTCCCCGCGGTGCACCCCGTGGCGTTCCCCGAGGTGGAGGTGAGTTTGTTAGCGCAAAGCGCCGCTTTGGTGTCAATTGGTCTTTTGTACCAGCAAACATCCCACAGGCGAACCGTGGAGATCGTGTTGCGAGAAATAGGAGCCGATCCGGATCGAACCTCCGCGAGGTGGGGCGGCGGCGGCGGTAACGAGACGCAAAGCGCGCACTCGAAAGGCGGACGGGAAGGGTACGCGCTTTGCGCGGGGTTCGCGCTGGGTTTAACCTGTTTAGGCGTGGGGGAAACCGCGGTTGGTTTATCCGATTTGCGGATAGTGGAGCGGTTAAAGCGGTACCTCGGGGGGGGGGACGGGGGGGGGAGCTTTTCCACAACCGGTGCGTCGATTCCCGGCGGACGCGGAGGAAACCAACGCGACGCGTACCAAGCGCAGGTTGAAAACAGTCTGGCAGGCAATCAAGGCCAAAGCTCGGTTGATTTGTTGTCCAGCGACGCCAACGGAGGCGTGGACGGGTACGGCCTTTGGCGTTTCCCAAATCATGTTGCGCGTTTCCCGAATCCAGGCACCTACGTTTGCCAACACAAGGACTCACACTGTTTCTTAAACAATCGCAGGTGGAGCGCGGAGGACGTGGACCCTTTGAGTTTTGAGGATTTGTTTTCGGGAGGAGATGGCACGGGAGGCGTTGGGAGCGGCGCCGACGATGCCGACGGTACCGACGGAACAAACGCAGGGAACAACGCGTCCACGAACCAGTCTGGAAACAGCGGCGGCGCCGGTGGAACGGGAGGGCAGATCATGCGCGGCGGTGCCATGATAAACGTGGACGCCACGAGCCCTGGCGCCGCGCTGGCGCTGGGTTTGATGTTTCTGGTACGTATGTTTGCGCGTTTCCCAAATCCCGCTGACTCTGTTTGCCCATACTCGTGCCAGAAGGGACTATTACGACCAGAAGGGACTATTACCGAAGCTGGTGACTGTTGTCCATACATTACGATATACTCGTCCTGCGAAGGGACGGTTATTACGACCAGAAGGGCGCATTCCCTCGGACTGTTACCCTGACTGTTTACTCATACCAATCCCGGATATACACACGGTCCGACCGACTGACACTTATTTTTCCCAATCACAGAAAACCAACGATTCTTCGGTCGCGGACTTGTTGAACCCGCCGGGGACGCACTACGCGATGGACCACGTGCGGCCCGATTTCGTGCTAACCCGGGTATGCGCCAAGGCGCTTATTATGTGGGACAGCGTTGAGCCGAGCATTGACTGGATGGAGGGTCAGCTCCCGCCGTTGCTCCGCCCGCCGTTGACGAAAATTGCCGGATCGGCGTTTTACGAACCCAGAACCGGAAGGTGCGCCGGCGGACCTTTCCCAACTCCGGGGACACACTGTTTGCCGATTGGCCGTACGTACACTGTTTGCCCATACATCGCCCAACACGTGACTGACGGCTGACACTTTTCCCCCACACTCGCAGCTCCTGCCACCCGAAAATCGGCTCCGTGTTCGACGCGTTCGCGGATGACAACGCCGACCGGGAAGCCCTGGCGCAGGCGCACGTGCACGCGTTAGCGGGTGCTTGCATGGCGCTTGGTTTGCGGTTCGCGGGTACCGCGAACGGCGACGCACGGCGGGCGTTGAGAACGATGACCCTGCGGTTCCTCGCCATGAAAGCCGCCGCCGCGGCTGGCAAAAAACTCGGCGAGCTCGTAGACCGCCCTACTCTTGAAACCTGCGTGTGCGTTTCCGCCACCGCGTTAGCCACGGTGATGGCCGGCACCGGGGACATCGACACGTTCCGGGTGTTACGAAGGTTACGGCTACGCCTGGATCGCGGGAGGGGGCACGGCGCGAACGCGGCAAACGCAGGTATGTCAGCAGTACTTTTCGTACAGCTTGTGTCTACAGTGTAACACTAGTGTGTGTGTCTTCCGAGTCTCTCTCAACACTGTTTGCCCATACAATACTGACCCGTTTCGCAACAAACACAGGCGCGACCGCCGCGGCGACGAGCGCGACGACCGGGAACGGCGGCGCCTCCGGTCTTTCCTACGGCGCGCACTGTTCCGTGGCGAGCGCGATTGGTTTTCTGTTTCTCGGCGGGGGCACCATGCGTTTCGCCACGGACGCCGCGTCCGTGGCGTCCCTGTGGCTCGCCACCTACCCGCGGTTCCCCCAAAACGCATCCGACAACAGGTGCCACCTGCAGGCGTTCAGGCACCTCTACGCCCTGGCGAGCCGCAGGTGCGTACTTACCAACCCAAATCCAACAACTGACGGTTGGTATTTGTCGGTTGGCCGTACGTACCTAGACTTTGCAAGACTATTCGGCCCGATTACTCTGACTGTTTGCTGATACTGACACTTCGTTCATCCATCGCAATATACTGACACTTCTTTCATCCATCGCAAGGCGGCTCCTGGAAACCGTCGACGCCGCGTCCGGGGTTTCCGTCACGGCGCCGGTGGAGATTGCGACGAGGGAGTTTTCCGTTACGCAAAGTAACGCTCGGAGTAACGCTCGGACACAAAAAATAACAACCAAACTGGTCACCACGCCGTTTCTGCTTCCGGACCCGACTACCCTGGTATCCCTGAAAGTCGTCGGCGACCGGTACTGGCCGTCGGTGGTGGACGGGAGCGCCGGCGTCAGCGTCGCGTCGGGAGGAGGATCTCGCGCATCGCAACAATCGCCCGCGCTAAAGAACTTGTACGCGACGCGCAAGCTGCCGGTGCAGCGGCTAGCGGGGGCGCTGCCTTACACCGCTGACCCTACCGGTGCGCGGGCGGGCGTGGGGGTTTCCCTTTCGGTGGTACACGCGTCGCACGCGCTTAAACCGCCGCCGCCGCCCGGGCCCGGGCCCGGGCCCGGGGGGACCTTTTCACTCGAAACGGACTCCACGGAAAAGGACAACGCTTTTGAAAATGCCGAAGAAACCTTCGACTACGCCGTGCGCGCCGCGAACGAGAAGGCTTTGGAAAATTCCCGCCTCGAAATCGGGTCGCCCGGCGGCGGTACCAACGGAAACCACAGCGCCGCTGCGACGCACGGTGACGTGTTCGGGGCGTTCGTGCAAGACCCAGCTTCAGTCGGGTTCGCGCGGCTGATGTGCGGCGACGCGATTCGCGATGATAACTCAGGAGGGGACGAAAAATCAAAAAAAAACGAGTCTCGCCTTTTGCAGAAAACAAGCTTGGCGTCGTTTTGCGTCGCGGCGTTGCGGGAGTGCGCGTCCTTGGAGGAGCCTTCCGCGACGAGCGCGTACATCGACGCGTACGCCAGCGCGGGGGCGGTGCGAGGCGCGGTGGAGGCGTGTTTGTTTGTGACTCGTTCTATGAGTAATTCGACAAGTCAGTCGATGAATGACTCGACGAGTACTTCGCCGATTAATTTGCCGATTAATTTGCACAACAGCGTCCGGCCCGTTCTCGTGGATGACGCGCGGTCGCGAATCAAACGCGCGCTCATCGTCGCGGACGTCGCGATCGGCGCGGCGACGATGAGGGTTTCGAAAGTTAACTCAAACGTTAACTCATCAGACCGTCATCAAGAACGCTTGATGCCTTCTTTTTTGGCCTCCGGGTTCCGGGAGTGTACCCGCGACGCGCTTGGCGCAATGGGGTTTGATTTGCCGGGCAAAGAGCTTTGTTCGTATTACAAAGGCGATGTGTTTTGCGCGGCGGTTCCGGCTGGTACGTCGTCCGTCGGCGATGACGGGGTAAATGGGAATACCAAGAACCACCACAGCGATGCCACAAAGCCGAAAGACATCCGCGGTCTTTTCGGTACGTATCTGAAAGCGTTTGGCCTACCGTCGGCGCCGGCGGTGCGTCGCGCGCTCGCGAAGTTCGGGTTAGGGCCGCCCGGTTCAGGGCTGGACCCGGCGAGCGTAGTCGTGGCGCTGGCGAAAGAATTGCCGGAAACGAACCCGGAAGCGGTGCTGCGCGTCGCGAGGTGCGGGCTTTGAGAGGACAGGTGTTTTCTTTTTCAAATCCTTTTTTTTGTCCTAAAGCAGCATCACATTCGCCCTACGCATCATCATCTTCGCCAAGCCAGCTGAATTGTTTCGCAAAGGCCCGCGTACCAACGTTCATCGGAGCGCCGTGCGCGCGCGCCCAGCGGAACACCTCGCGATGTCCGTTCTGCGCTGCCAACTCGCATGTCATCTCGTTCCACGGGCATCCATTCGCGCGCAGCCACTGCAGAGTCTCGAGCTGCCCGCCCTTCGCAACGAGCATGCACACCTCCTCGTCCCACGGGCACCCGTTCTCGCGCAACCAGTGCATAGCCTCGAGCTGTCCATACTGTGCCGCGCGCGAAAACGTCCCCTCGCCACACGGGCACCCGTTCGCGCGCGCCCAACGCAGCACCTCGATTTTCCCGTTCGCCGCCGCGCTCGTGCACGTCACCTCATGCCACGGGCACCCGTGTTTGCGCGCCCACTGCAGCACCTCGAGGTTCCCGCCAACTGCCGCCCTCGAGCACGTCCACTCGTCCCACGAGCAGCCGTTCGCGCGCGCCCACTGCAGCACCTCGAGGTGTCCGTGAAACGCCGCCCTCGCGCACGTCTCCGCGTTCCAAGGGCATCCATTCGCGCGCTCCCACTGAAGCACCTGTAAGTGGCTGCCATAGGCCGCCCTTTTGCACGTCCCCTAGTCCCACGGGCAGCCCTTCGCGCGCAACTCCTTCAACTTCTCGAGATGTCCACCCCTCGCCGCTGTCTCACAAAGGAATTCTTGACGCGACAGGCGACCACCCCGTTGCAGGCGCTGCACCGCGCTAAAACATCCAAGGTACAAGGCTTCTTCCTCATCAAGCTCTTCAAACTCAAGCCCCGTCGCCGCCACCGCGTCGCGCATCTCGCGGCTCACCGCTGGGAGCCGTGCGAGATCGGCGGGGTCGTCGAAATGCTCAGCACTGAGAATGTGAGTGACGACGATATCGTTGAGAAGGCCCGGGATGGCCTCGCCCGCATAAGTATCGCGCTCGCGCTTTCGCTTTAACACGCGAGTTATCAAACCGCGCACAGCGTCGAAAAACATCGCGATACGTGTGGGTGTCGTGTGCGTGTGGTTGTGCGTCGTGGCTTCCCGGAAAAGCGAAAACGCGACCGAAAAAGTTTTTCGGGCGAAGAAAATCTTTGCCAGCTGGCAACTCTGGCAACGAAAGACTTCGCCACAGCTCCTCGCGCCCGCAGCCCGTCCCCCTCCCGTCGGTGCCGATGGCGTCCCCGGCGACCGCGCCTTCAAGGGTCGCGGCGGTCTCCGCGCCTCGTGGTTCGCGATGGCGCACCAAGCGCACGACTCGCCGCGCTTCGACGTTCCAGGCGCGATCGGACGGTGGTTCCGAAAACGTGCCAAAGCCGAAATCGATCCCGTCGCGTCGAGACACTTTGCTCGCCACAGCTTTGCTGGCGTGCGCGCCTGTCTTCCCGGCATTGGCGGCAGACACCTTTATTACAGAGATCGCACCTGGTTTCGCCTCTTCAGCCCCGAAAATTACGGAACAAGTGTTCTTCGACCTCGCCGTGGATGGCGAGTTCGTGGGCAAAGTCATCGTCGGCGTGTACGGCGAGGTACGTATTTGGGCCTTTCCCAAATCCTGGCACACTGCTTGCCCATACTCGTACCAGAAGGGAGCATTACCTCTGCCGATTGTCTCCAGAGTAATTACTCACGAGGCCACATCACGAAAGACTGACACTTTTCTTTCCCGAAAAGGCCAACAAAATCGCGAGCGCGCGGTTTCTGGCGCTCGCGAACGGCATCCAGGGTTTGGGGTACAAGCGCAGTGAAATAAACGCGGTGGAGTACGATGAGGACCCTACCACTGGCCTGGACACGCCATCCTTCCTCGGAAGTACGGGAATCAGAGCATTCGTGATTCCGGGAAGCAACACCCCGGTTACGGATCTTCCGGGCGGGCCGAGCGCCGATAAGCTACTCCCAGAGCTTGAACGAAAATTAGTAAAACACGACGTGAAGCCTTTCGGGATCGTCAGCTTGGTGGTGGAAAGAGGAACGGCGCCCCCCCCTGCTAAGGAAAGGCTAGTGAGCATGAACGGCAAGTTCGTGACGGTCCGCGATCCGCCGCCGCCCGGCCCGAACGGCACCGCGTTTACTGTTACCGTAGCCCCAGGTGCAGGTGAACTTCTTCTGGACCGCACAAACGTGGTGGTCGGCGAGGTCGTTTCCGGCTTTGATGTTCTGCAAAAAATAGGTGCGTATTGCACTTACCAAATCCCGCCTCCCTTTTTTGCCGGTTGTCCGCCCGTAATTACTGTTTACTACATACATCACAAGTGCACTGTTTGCCCATACATGGCACTTGTACACTCAAGACTGACACTTTGTTTTACCTATCGCAAGCCGACCTGCCAACCGTCAAGGACAACAGCGCTTCGCCTTTCTTCGCCGTGGCCAAGCAAATCGGGGATAAACGAGCCACGGTCGCGGAACAGGCGTTCGGGAAACCGTTCGCCAAGGTTACCGTCATGAAGTGCGGCGTGGTGGCGAAGAATTCGTTGCAATTGGAAACGACGGAGGCAGTTGCGGATGACGCGCCAATCGCGGCGAGCGACTAATTCTCGTAGCACTGCCAGCATTGACTCTTTATTAATTATCATACGTAGGAAGCATTAGTAACCCGTTCGGTACCGATTACGTTGCGGTGCATAAAGCACCCTAGTTACACACAACCGGCCCCGCGTTCCCCGTCACGTCATCTTGTCATCTTTTTCGTTTGTATCTCGCTCGTCGTTTTCCTTTTCACCAAACGTCTGCGCGTCCCCATCCCCGCTCATCAGATTCTTAACCGCATCGTCGCCACACAACAAAGCGTCTAAATGTTTGTTCAACAAATACCGCGTCGCTTCCTGGACGTACAACCGCGTGTCGTCCCGTTTGTACTTCCCGTACTCCAACTTGAACCGGTAACTCACCTTGTCCACGACGAAGTATTTGTTGCGAAGGCTGATGGTGTCCCCGCAGTGCGTGTTCCTAGGAAACGCATGACATCCCAAACTGTGTTGGGGAGGCAAAGTTTGCTTGACTTCGTACAGCATCTTCTTCGGGGCGTTGCCGTTGTTTGCGTTTTCGTTGCCGTTCATGGGTACGCGAGACGCCCTGGGAGTAAACGAAACGCGGGCGAACGCGGTGGTCATGGACATGCCTCACCTCAATTCCTCAAAATGGATAGTCGTACGCCGAACCCAAGCGGAAAAAGAGTCAACGTCTCTCGCGAACCGCGCCGCGTCCGCGTCAGCTGGACCGAAGACTTCTGCTCGAGTCAATTCGCGTCCGCGAACACGGCCGGGACGTCGCGGGGAAACAAGCGCGCCGATGGGCGTGCGTGGCGAACGCCAGGACGCGCGGAGCTGTGCGGCGCGAAGAGACGGTGACGTGTCTGTGTCTGTTTGGGCAAAAAAATCCAAGCGATATTTTTTTGGCGCGAGTCTCACGCGTCTTGTCAGATGTCACACAAGCCGTGGGCGCGGGCGGGTTCGCATCCCCGGAGGTCGGGTTGCTAGGGGATGCCGTTGTGCCCGCGGTGGGCATGCGGGAAGACCTACCGACACCCTCTTCTGGCGGCATCGCGGTTCGCGACGTCCGTAAGACGAAATCCCCCCGACACGTTTTCTGGGCCGCGGTGGTGTCCCTGACCATGACTGCAGTAGGGAGCGTGGTGTTGAGCCTGCCTAGGGCGTTCGCGGAGTGCGGCATTGCGGGCGGCGTCATGTGCCTTTTCGTATTCGCGTACATCACGGACGTGTCGTTAAACGTAATAGCCACCGCCGCGGTCAAGACGAACTCTTCCACGTATCTTGAAACCGTCAGTTCGGTGTGTGGTCCAGCCGCAGAGAAGGTTTTGAAAAACTGTTTAACCCTACTACTGTTCGGATCCCTGGTGAGCTTGCAAATAATAGCTGCGGACTTAATAGGCCCGGTGGTGGAGTCTATTATGTACGGTAACAAGCCAGGGTGGTGGAGCTCGCGGTGCGTGATTAATTCGGGAGTGTTCACGTTAGTCTACCCGCTGTCGCTTTTAAACGACGTGCGGAGTTTAACGGCGACGGGCGCTTTGGCGTTTGTCGTTCTGTTCGCCGTGGCCGGGGCGCTTTGCGTGAGGTAAGGAACTTTCCCAATCACCACGTTTCGCCTCCCTGATCGGCCCGATTACCCTGACTGTTTATTCATACTGTGGAGTACAGTATACCCTTTCCAATCCCTCATACACATTACGAAAGACTGACGCTTTCTTTTTTATCGTGCCAGATACATCAGCGCCGGCGCGCCAATCGCAACCGACGTGGTCTGGGTTAACACCACCTCGCCTGGCTTAATCGCCCTCGCCATGCCCGTCGTCTCCCTGGCCTTCACCTGTCACTTCAACGTCGTGGAGATCGGTACGGATTATTTAAACCGAAAAGAGGAAGGTATAAAAAGAGAAGGCGCTGATGGAGAAGATGAAGATGGAGAAAATACCAGTATCGGTACTAACGCTACCGAAATTAACTCAAACACAAAAAGTGTTACGCGAATCATCCGCGTTACGATTTGGTGCTTGGCGTTTCCGTTTTACGTGGCGTTTTCGTTAGTCGGGTACCTGGGGTTTGGCCGAAACGTGTCCGGCGATTTGCTCACGGAGTGGGTCGGCGACCGCGAGATGAGCGTTTTGCAAATTTTAGTCGCCCTGGTGAACGTGATGAAGTACCCGCTGATGGGGTTCGCGCTGCGCGGTATCGTGGTGGAGTGGGTGGAGCAGGGGTGGGTGAGGTGGTGGGTGAAAAAAAGGTCGACTCCCGGTGAAGCAGAAGTCGGTCCGGGTGAAACCGCAGGTGAGGCGATGTACGACCCGCTGTTGGCAAACGACGACGACGACGAAACTTTTGCCGGTTCGACGATTGACGATTCGAATGATACACAAAAGAAAAACCGAGTCTACGCATCGCCTTTCGCGGTCCGGGCTTTGTGTTTACTCGTGATGCACGTAGCAATCGCGTGGTGCGCGGTGGTCATGCGGGAGCTTGATTTAGTGCTGGACGTGATAGGCGCGACCTGCGGCGTTTGCGTCGCGTTCGTGGTGCCGGGGTTTGTGTTGTTAATGTCGGGAGGGTTGGAAATGAGCAATGAGAATGCGCCGGCACTAACTACCCATACGGAAGATGTCCCGGTCGCGCTAATTCCTGAAGATACGGAAAATGAAACCTCAATCGCGGAGGAAGGAACGGAGCACCAGAGGGTATCGCGATCGAAAAAAGCGCTAGCGCTGACCTTGATCGCGACCGGGGTGATAACCGGCGCGTGCGGAATAGCCGCCGTGGCGGTGGAGTTGGTTTGATGGATTATCTTGTTTTTCCTCTTCGACAATGAGATAACTTAAGCTGATGAGGAAGTCGAGTACCAGGTACTGTAGATCCTAGCCTTTATCAGCACACATCAGTCGGGAGTTAAAACAAGGTTCACGTTTTTACAATCGTTCGCTTTCGCCCAGTCCGCCAAATCGTGTTGCCCCGCCATCGTCGCGAATGCACGCGTCCTCTCGTCCCACGGGCAGCCGTTCGCGCGCGCCCACTGCAGCACCTCGAGCTTTCCGAACTGCGCCGCAAACTCGCACGTACGCACGTCCCACAGGCATCAGTTCTCGCGCAACCACTTCAACGACTCGAAACGCCGCCGCCGATTGATACGTGTTCATGCGACACGGGCAACCGTTCGCATGTGCCCACTCTAGTACATGGATGTGCCCGCCCGCCGCCGCTGCGCAACACGTCCCCTCGTCCCACGGTGAGTTGTTCTCGCGCAACAGCTTCAGTTCCTGGAGCAGTCCAGCCCTCGCCGCTGTCGGGCATAGGAATTCTTGATGCGTCAGAAGACCTCGTCGCTGCAGGCGTTTCATCGCGCTGAAACATCCGTACTTCATGGCGGCGACAAGATCCATCTCTTCGAACGCAAGCCCCGTCGCGGTCACCGCGGCACGCATCGCGCGGCTCACCACTCGGAGCCGTGCGAGTTCGGCGGGATCGTCGAAATACTCAGTACTGAGAATGTGAGTGGCGACGATGTCGTTGAGAAGGCCGGGGATGGCTGCTTGCGGGGAGGACTCGTGCGTATCGATCGAGATATCACCGATCGCGAGAGTATTGGCGTTGAGCCGTGAGTCGGAATCCATCGCGGAGGGTGTCGTGTGCGTGTGGTTGTGGAGTTGCTTCTCGTGGCTTCCCAGAATGTAACTAGGGTTGAAAAAGCAACGACTCCCCGACTCTTTCGATTGGAAGCCACGAAAAGCCAAGACACAAGTACACGCACCCGGCCTACCCCGACCGCGATGTCCTCCAGCGCGACGAATACTACCGATACTTCCTCGATAGGTGATACCGTGTCATACGTGGAGCGCGCGTTGAACAAGGTACTCTTGAAGGGAGCTGACTGCGCGAAGTGCGGTGCGTTCGGGTATACGGGATGGGAAGGCGGGTGGGAAGTGCGCGTGCAAGCTGGTGTACTACTGCAGCAAGGAGTGCCAACGTGGGGACTGGGCCGACCACAAAGCGCGTTGCACGTACAAGAAGCCCATCGCGACCGCGCACCAGATCGACCCGCAAGAGGCCATCCCCGACCTTCCCGACCACCTCGTCGTGACTCACGTGCTCAGAACTGAGCATTTCGCCGATCCCGCCGATCTCGCGAGGCTCCGAGTGGTGAGCCGCGCGATGCGTGCCGCGGTGGCTGGGACGGGGCGTCGTCTGGAAGAGCTGGATCCTAATACCGCATTGAAGGTCGGGTCGTTCAGCGCCATGCAACGCCTGCAACGACGTGGTGTTATCCCGCCGGGTCAAACTCAACAGTACCTATGCGCCGTGGCGGCGAGGGGCGGACTGCTCGAGGAGCTGAAGTTGCGCGCGAACGCGAACGCGAGTAACTCGACGTGGACGTGGAACCCTAGGACGTGTGGATCAGCCGCGGCGGGCGGACACATCCATATGCTGCGGTGGTTGCGCGCGAACGGATGCCCGTGGGGAGGGAGCACGTGTTCCGTAGCGGCGGCGACCGGGCAACTCGAGTCGCTGAAGTGGTGTCGCGCCAATGGCTGCCCGTGGGACGCGTCCGCCTGCGTGCACGCCACGGTCGGCAACCATCTCCATATCTTGGAGTGGATGTTCCAGAACAAATGCCCGGCGGATGAACTTACGTGCAAAGAGGCGGCGGGGATTGGAAATTTGGAGTTGCTCAAGTGGTTGTGCGCGAACGGCGCGCCGAGGGGCGCGACGACGTGCTCTCAAGCGGCGCATGGCGGCCACCTCGAGATTTTGAAGTGGTTGCGTTTGAACGGATGCCCGTGGGACGCGAACTCGTGCGCGCAGGCAGCGGGTGGCGGCCACCTCGAGGTGTTGAAGTGGTTGCGTTTGAACGGCTGCCCGTGGGACGCACAAACTATCGGAATTGCGACGCGCGAGGGGCAGCGCGACGTGGCGCGCTGGGCGGTAGCCAACGGTGCGCCCAAGCCGTGGGTTCAAAACAGTTGGGACGGGATATGATCGGGTAGAGCGACACGTAGCCGTCGCGCTTGTTGAAGCAGATGCTTCGCTGTAGCGAGGCGAGTAGTAACGGCATCACGTTGAGACGTAGAGACGAAGTAAAAGACAAAAGGAGTGTTTTGTTGCATGGACAGCATCAGAGGTTGAATAAGGGGTGTATATTACACACGTCTGTCGCAGCTTTTTCGAGTCTCCTTTTTTAGCATGGTTTCCTTCTCTCCTTTTCTTCGGCCTCGTTTCTCATTGGCCGCTCGCGACGTCGCCTGCCTTTGCCACGGAATGGGCGCTTTGTCCCTTCACAGCGCGTCGCACGGCGAACGCACACAGCAGGCCACTCCGCCGAGCCACTCGCGACCGCGTCACCCACGCGTGCCGTGCCCGCCGTCCACGCGACTCTCCACGCGCCCCGACGCACGCCGCGAGTGCGTGAGACTCCCGCGCCTGGATTTGACCCTGGGCGTTTGCCACACCTACTACGTGTACGCGTCCCAAATGGCGACGATAGCTTCAACGCGCGCGTTCGCGCGACCGGCGGGTGTTCACTTCGGAGCGCGTGCGGCGCGCCGTGCCACGCCCGTGCGCGCCTTTGCCAAACGCGACGACCCCCCAGCGTCGTCGAGGGTCGTCTTCGCGAACGGCGCGAGAGGCGGCCACGCCAGTTGCTCGAATGAGGATATTACGCGATCCTCAAGTGAAGATCCGAAACCCGAATCCGGCGCGGCGAAACGCGGCGCGTTTGCCAAAAACGCAGACTACTTGACCGCCAAGCTCGCGAACGCGTTCGTGACGCTCGCGGTGGTGGCGTGCGTTGCGACCACCGCGTACGTACCGCCCGCACTCGCCGTGGAGACCACCCGACCGCGCGTGTCCGAAATCGAGGAAAGAAACGCGACCACAAAGTCCGTTTCCATTCGAAACGATTTCGCAAAACTGGAAGCCGAGTTGAACAAAGACCTGCGAATAGTTTCCCGGGAAATAGAAATCGACAAAGAGCTGTTGGAAAGGGACGTGGAGCGCGTGCCGGTGACTTTTGAGCAGTTCATTCGCAAAGAGCCGCCTATTTTAGTAGGCATGCTCGCGATCGGCGTGATCAACGGCTTCGTCGGACTAACCTGGGCGCTGTTCTTCCGCGAAACCGAAGCCGGCCCGGGCGGCGAAGGTGCGTGTTTTTGGCTTTCCCAAATCCAGGCACGGCGTTTACCGCCCCTCTTTGACGACCACTCGTTGAAAGGAAGTGTACTACATACATCACTGGTGCACTGTTTTATCTCTCAGCTGGTGACTGTTTAGACCGATTACCCCTCCCTGTTGTCCATCCATCGCGATATACAGTACACCCACACTCGCCGACTCGCGACTGACCCTTTGTTTTATTGGTATCAGTCGGGAAAGGCGTCAAGAAACTGCGAGGCGAAGTCGTGAAAGGCATCTTCAAGTTCTTCGGATCTGTCATGGGGAGCTACATCGCGAGGGGAGACAGGAACTGAATATTTAGTGACTATCTGTTGACGGGTGGAGTATTGAATGAGTGATGAATTGACGTGATTGAAAAAACTCCTACTATACTCGCTTCAAAAAACGGCTCGTGCTTCTCACCCACGCCACGCGAGACTGACCAAAGACCACTAAAACCGCTTAAATCGTGTTTCATCGTGATTGAAATCCACACGTAACGAATAAACCGAAACGTCTTCCGTTATTAGCCTATGCATAAATCCTCAATACAGCGTCCCCGCCCTGGAGCGCGACGCGACGGTTTGGCGCAGGTGGTTTTTCGCGTTTCGGTGGGTACTGTTTTTCTCGGTTTTCTCCGAGACGGTTTGCGGAACCTCCGGCGGCGGGTCCTCCTCTGTTTCGTCCGTAGCGTCGTTTAGTGGTACGGCGCTATCTTCCGGACTTGACTTGTTTGGTTCGAAGCCCGCGGCACCTGGTTCGGTCACCATCGGGGCCGCCGCAACCGGCGTGTCACACGCCACGCACAGCACGAGCACCACTTGTTGAGGAACGTCTTCAGGCAGCACCTCTTCTTCCTTCGTCGGAGGTTTCGTGGTCCACGACGCGCGCGGTGTCTCGTGTTGCGCCACGGACTCCGAGGCTCTACCCGCGTATGCGATGTGAGTCGCTTCCGGTGATTTTTGTTTCAAACCCTCAGCGCTGGTTTCGTGGATCGGTTCCGCGCTCGAGTCCACCTTCGCGTTTGGACGAGACGATCGCGCGCCGTCCTTCTCCGTCTCGCGACACGCGACGCAAACGAACTCGGTCCTCTCTTCTCTTTCTTTCTGTGCTTTCGGCGTTAGTGTACGCTCCAAGGCGCGAACCGTAAGTGTTAACACCCGGTTCTCCTCCTTTACCTCGCCCAACTCAATTTTAACAAGCCGCGTCTTGTCCCTCGCCACTAATAAGTCGCTCAGCGAAATTGCCTCGTCGCTTTTCACGCGCCGGCGGTCCGCCGCGCGCGCGCGCGCCAGCGTTTCCTTGTGCGCTCGTAACTCTTCGATCAAAACCTTCAACTGTTGCATCTCGCGCAGGTTCTTTTTCTCCCGGTCCAACACACCGAGTGTTTGTTTCACGGATCCGTTTCCGTCCGGCGTCCGTTGTATAAGCGCCGCGCCTAACTTTGCAACCTCCGCCTTTGCGCGAAACGCGGCGTCGCGGTACGCCGCCCCGGTTCGTTGCGACTCCACCAGCGCTGCTTTGTAACGCCTGTGTAACGCCCTTTGCGCTTTCACGTCCTCAAGGGCGAGTTTAAGGGAAGGGTCGAGGTGGGAGTCATCAGGGGAGAAGTATTGGTACGATTGGTACGACGAGAGCTCCGACGAATGCGCGATTCCTTTGGCACTGGCTTTGGAACGTCCAAGGAGTGTTTTCGTCCCGACGGAGGAGTTTCGTGGCACGTTGTTTCCTCTTCGGGCCCCACCCGCGGAAGGAGGTTTGGAGGTGGCGTACACCCCCGCCGCGCTTTTCGTGGATTTCGCGAAGGACACGTGGTGGGCTTTGCGTTGCGGCTTTTTGGAAGGGTTTGGCTCGTCATCGTCGATCGCCAAGCGGTCTCCCCAAACGCGCACTTCCACCACCGAGGTCATCGAGTTTGACGACGCCGGATTTGGACACGACGGATTTGTGACACGACGAAAAGCTCCCGACACGCGTGGCCGGAACCAAAAACACCGTTTGTCCGAAGCCACCGCGGCCGCCTTTGTGTGGTGCCAAAGCGATGAAACTGGGTGGTACCGAACGTGATGAAACGAGGTACCACCGAAGCGACCACCGCGGGCGATTGTGACGAAGAGGCGTTTTGGCAGATCCAACAAACCGTTTTTGGCAATCGAAATCGTCCCGAGAAAAATAAGTGCCGTCCGTCCCCCGTCACTTGATGAACGGCTATCCAATGCGTGTCAACAGACCCCCACAGGGTCATACGGTGCCGCGCCTCCATCGACGACGCGAGCGCGCGGACACGGCGCGTGGAGGACGCGTCGGTGTAACCGCGGCGGCGTGTAGTGACCTGCGGTACCCGTGCCAAGTCGGCGGAACGCGTGGCGGGTAAAAACTGCAAAGTAGATTCCGAAAAAAGGGCGTCGGTCCATCACTCCTGATGTCGACCGCGACCACCACGGGGGTGGTCGGTGTTCCCCCCCGCGGCGCCGCGGAGGTTATGCATGACGCGAAGGGTTGCGACATGGCGCCGACACAGGCGCCTGCGCCGGCGAAGGGTGTCGAGACGGCGCTGACACCGGCGCAGACGGCGCCGACACCGGCGCCTGCGCCGGAACCGACCCCGGAGCCAGGCTCGGTAGTGCCGGCGCCGGCGCCGCGGGGGTTATTAACTCGCCAAACCCCAACCAGGCCCAATCCCGAACCCATACCGAAAGTCACGCTGAACGTTCCGCCGGTGATGCCAGAAACGTCAGAGCGTTCCGAGGCGCGGTGGGCGAAATTGGAGCGCGTCGATACAACCGCGGAGGTTTTGGTTGCCAGACACGAACAAACGGCGACGGTTTTGGGGGAACCGGAACGCCAAACGACAGTCCACTCAGAGGTGGTCCCTACTTCGCGTGACTCGGGAGTAACTCAACCGATCGGACCGCGGTCGCCTACCCCGCCCGCCGCCGCGCTTGGCGAGCTGGTAAACGCGATGCAGCAGCAAATGCGGCGCGTGGCGAAAATGACGCAAGTGCTGGAACGGGTCGCCAGTCCGGGAAAAAGCCAAACGGTGCGGGGGAGACACGAACGGTTCGGCGCCGGGCCGATGTTCTCACCGCGAGATCCGAACTACCCGGCGTCTCCCGGCCTGGATGACAATGACACCGAAAACGCGATTGTAACGGCGGTCAAAACGGCTGAAACCGAAGCGTCCTTAACAAACACGGAACAAGGCGTTAACGGCCCGGGGGCGATTTCCCGAAACGCCGCGTTTGCTTTGTTCGGCGAGTCTCCAGTTTCGGGTTTTTTTAACAAAACTTCAAACGAAACGGCTCACGAAACGGCCGATTCCTTCGTGGATGTGGGCGTTTTAACCTCCTCCCAAGGAGCTGCGGGTGTGGGTTCGTTCGGCCGAGCCACGGGCGCGCGGCTACACGCCGCCGGCGCGGACCAGGCGTTGCCGCCGGACGTGCGTTTGGCGCTGAAAAGCGGCTCGGCGCGAAGACGCCAAAACATACGTCCGTTTCGCGAATCGGAATCGAGTTTAAAGGAAAACGAACTCAAGTAAGTATTTCCCAATCACCACGCTCCGCCTCCCTGATCGCCCATACGATACTGACACTTTCTTTTTTATCTTATCAGCGACCCCCTGGTGGTCAACGACGTCGTAGTGCAGTTCCTGGCGTACCGGGAAGTTGGCGGGGGTGATATCGGTGACGCTTCGTCTTCCAGTTATGGTGACGTTTCATCGAGGGGTGCGTATCTCTCCGAGGACGGAGGCGGACAGGCGGAGGACAAAGGGCAAATCGGGGAGATGATTGACGAAGAAATTGCGACTCACGGCGGCGACCCGTGGCTGGCGCAAACAAAGAGCAAGAAACCCTCCGACTTCGCCTCTGTGCGGTTCGCGTTCAACTTTTTCGATTTCCCGTTAACCACGTCCACGGTGTGCGGGTTGACGAAAGAGACGAAAGTGGGTGAGCCCCGGTTGCTGGTGCCGGCGACGTCTGGGGGACATGAATCCAGAAACGCGGGTGACGCGTGGTTTCGGTTCAGAGTCAATTCGGGAGTTGGAAACGGGAGCGGCGATGGAGGCGACGAAAACACAACAAACATAGCAACAGACGACGAAAGCAACGGTCCCCATCGCCGTGACTCCTTCATCAAGTACCTCCACAGCGGCACGCCCGTCATGGTGGACGTGTTCCACGGTGACTCGCTGTTACAGAAAGGCGTGTGCGCGCTTGACATAAGGTCGTTGCTACGAAAAGGTACGGCCTTGGGCCTTTCACCAAATCCCGGACGACTGTTTGCTTGTGCAAGACTGACACTTTTTTTATACATTCAAAGGAATGGACACCACGGACACTTTGGTGGAAGCGCCCATGTACGACCACTCCGTGACGAACGGTTTCGAATTTGAAATCGCGGCGCGGCGGAAACTCGCGGCTGGCGTGTCTGGACTGAATGCGCATACAGAAAACGGCCGTAAACAACCCCAGATCGGGGCGTTGCTCGTGCGTCTGATCAACGTTGGGCGACGCGGCGGCGATTCGTCGTATGCACAAACAGCCGGCGACGCGACCAAACCGAGTTCAGGCGGTCCAGTTCGATCGAAAGAAATCAAAGCTCTCCCGGAAGCGGGTGGCGATGTTTTAGGCACCCTAGGCGTTACGAATGGCGTTACGCAGGCGCGCGAGACGCTGCGCGAACAGGAGTTGCGGAAACTAGCGCGCGAGTTGCGATTGACGGAAATACGAAACGGGAACGCTGGCACATCGACGGATTTAGGAAAAGATATCAAGCCACCTGGTTCACCCGGGTCATCACCGACCAAACAGTCTGATACTACTGTAGACCATGCCGTGCGTTCCAAGGTTTTGGAATCTCTCGCGGCGGCGCGGTTGCGCCGGAAGCGGGAAGTTGTTTTGCAAAAGCTGCGGGAATGTTCTTCCGTTACAAAAGTAACAATCCGCCCCTCCTTTGGCGAGTTGGTTTTCGTCGAGTTTCCGTTTCGAAACGGAAATTTTCATAACGACGCCGTGTTTGATATTCGGTGCGACGACCCGGAATTGGTGTTGGTCACGTCCGCTGCGGAAAGAAACGCGCTTCGAAGGAGTTGTGGTAGTGGTAAAACCGGGGATCCAACTTCTCCCGGTAGCGCTTCACACGAAAACCCGAATGACTCCGGAACCGACGAGTCTCGCCGTTTCGACGGCAGCCGTTTGTTTCTCACGGCAGGGGAGTCAACCGTCGTGGCGTTCAAGTTCCAGAGCTTCGCTCAGTGCAATGACGCATCATTATTGTTGGACCAAAGCTCGCTGCGTTTGAAACCGCGAACGGTTTCGGTGACGTTCGTGGACGACGCCGAGAATAGTGGTACCGAGTTTTCGCAAACGGTATCGGTGGTGGTAAAGGTACGTCTTACCTCTGACTGTTTGTCCACACGGCGCGACGTACTCGTCCTGCGAAGGGACGTCTTACCTCTGCCCTGACTGTTTGTCCACACGGCGCGATATACGAGACTGACCCTTTTCTTTCACAATCAAAGCCGACCGCCGCAGTCGTCACCCGAACCTTCCGGTTCCACGCCGGGGAGTTGGATTTCTGGAAAAAAAAGCTGGGCGTGCCGAACAGGACGACCACCCCAGTTGCGGTGAGAGTGAGTGACCCGCAAGTCGCGGCGAGTGTGGACGGGGGCGAAGTCGCCCTGCGCGTGAAGTGCGGATCCGCGGAAACAACCGCGGCCAACACCCAAACGTTTTTCGTCCGCGTCTACGGTGACCAATTTTTAAGCACCCTCCTCGCGACTTGGCGTGTCGTGTTACACGTAACACCGAAAACGCACATCGCGTGTTCGGTTGGCCAAACCAGCCGGGGCATAGGGTTGGTCAAGAATTTCGATTCGAGGCGCGAAATTCGCGTCGTGGCGTTTAGTTCCGCGCCGGATGAGCTAGTCGTGCTGCCAAACGAGTTTGTGTTGCCTCCGTCAAGCACCCAGTGTTCCTACCCCGGGTCCACAAAAGATATACCCGCGTCCGGCGTCGCGGAGATGCAAATCGTGTTCCGGCCGTTACGGCCGGGACGGCGACAGCACGTCATACACTTAGTGGATTTAGAGACCGGGGCTTTGGTGCACGCGCGCGTCGTCGTTGCTGAAGCGCGCGCGCCGCGCGTCTCGAGAAGCTTCGACGTGTCAGCGCATATGGGCAAACAGTGTCACAAGAAGATCCAATACCGTAACCCGTACCCGACCCCGCGGGTTTTTTACCTAAAAAGCACACACCCTGGATTGCTTAAGTTTCGCGTGGGGGTTTTGGATTTAGCCCCGGCGGGTTCGGTCGGCGACACGGCGCCGATGGGGCTGACCTTCGCGCCGGGCGAGGTTTGGGAAAAGGCGCGAAACGGTTTCGGGAATTTTGGGAACGACGATACTAATAATAACGTTGCTTCGGCCGATGAACAGAACAACCCAAACAATCAACGTAACGATTCCAACCGAGACCCGACCAACCCCGCGCCGATCGCCGTCCTGGTGTTTATCAACGACGAAAGCGACGCGACGGAGGAGTGCTTTGAGGTTCGGGTGGTAACGATCTAGTGGCTCGATGTTTGTCAAAAAGAAAAAGAAAAAAAGTGTCGGGTGGTCACGGGCGAGGCGCCGAGTTCGTGGCAGGGAGGTACGGTCAGGCCTGTGGGTTCCGGTTCCGGGGTAGGTCGGGACGCGGTAGGATGAGCGTTGAGTTGTTGTGAAACTCGTATCCGCGCTCGAAAACAAACACGAAACAAAACGTCTCGCTCGTATTTCAAATCACGTCCACCTTTCTATTCCCTCTCGCAAATCGCGAGTGTCGTCTTCGCCTGGGCCCACGCCGCGCGCGTTTTCGACTCGTCCCCCGCGGACGCGCCGACCGCGACCAAAGCTGTCGCGACTCGTTCCACGTCGTTCCGCGCGCGCTTTTCGTTCGAGTTCGCCTCCAGCGCCGCGCTTCGCTTGGAAGCAGCACTTAACACGCTTTCGGGAAGCCCCGCTAAACGCGCGACGTTCACGCCGTAGCTCTTCGGGCAGCTTCCCTTTTCCAGGGTGTACAGAAACGTGACCCGCTCAAGCGGTTCCGAGGAATCACTTTGGTCTGTGGAAACCGGGTCTCTTCGCACGTCGCAACCCATGTGCGCCAGGGCGACTTTGTTTTGATTCGCGTCAGTCACTTTGTCATCCTCGAACTCCTCCGCCAAGCGGTGGTAGTGCGTCGCGAACAGCGTTCTTGACCCGACTTTGGTGATCGTGTTCACAACCGCCGACGCGATGGCGAACCCGTCGCTGGTAGAGGTACCCCTGCCGAGCTCGTCAAGCGCGATTAAAGAAGTCGCAGTGCACCGTCTCAGCATAGCCGCGGTTTCACTGAGCTCCACCATGAACGTGGATTTGCCACCCGCGACGTCGTCCCGGGCGCCCATGCGCACGTAAACAGCGTCCGTCGCGGACATGGAAAAACTCTTAGCCGGGACGTCAGCGCCGACGTGCGCCATCACCGCGCAGAGACAGATCTGGCGCAACAACGTGGACTTACCGCCCATGTTGGGTCCGGTCAGGAGAACCAGGGGGGGGTGCGTTTGCGTCACCGTTTGCTCAGTTTCCATTGACTCAGCCGACTCCTTGCCGCCCGAGTGCGACGCAAAACCGCCCAAGTTAACGTCGTTGGGCACGAAGGCGTCGCCCGCCGGTAGAATCGCGACGCACGGGTGCCGCATGCGTTCCGCGGTGAGGAACGGTTTCGTGTCGGTAAGGGACTCAACAACGGAGGGGGTGCACGTATCTTGACACACCGCGGCGAGTTCCTCCGCCGCGACCGCTAACGAGGACAACGCGTCGAGCGCCGCGCACGTCTCCGCGGCTCGGCGCCACCGCGGCCACTCGTCGCAGAACTGTTTCGTCAGCCTTTTTTGGTAAAAGAAAAGTATCAGTCGTGTATGGACAAACAGTGTGTGGCGGATTTGGGAAAGGCCCAATACGTACGCTCGCAGTACTCCCGCCAGGGCGACCTCCCTGGCTTCCTCCGCGTTCGCGCGCTCCAGCCTCAGTTCCGTCAAGTCGGGTGAGTCGAACCGCTCGAAGCCTTTTTTCTTGCCCTCCCGTGACCACATCGCCGGAACCCGGTGCGCCAGGCGATCGGGAACCTCCAGGAGGTACGTGTCTTTGTTTGCGCTGGCGAAAACGCACGCGTCTCGGGATCCGCCAAGCAAGGCGCGCGCGTTTTGAAGCCAAGCCTTTTTTAAAGAAAAGTGTCAGGCTTGTATTGGGCGATGTATGGACAAACAGTCATTAGCTTCGGTCAAAACAGTGTTGGGATTTGGGAAATACAATACGTACCTGCAACGCCTCATCCGCCGCCGCGACCCGCGCGTCCGCCGCGTCCACCGATGCGTCCGCCCCAGGTTTCGGCGCGATCCGGCCGTTTTGCTTCGCGGTTTCCCAGTCAAACGCGTTTTGGAAAAAACCAAGCGTCGCGTCCAGCGCGGGCATGGAAACCCCGCCAACCGCCGATGTATCGGCGGCGGTGATTTTAGGAGGAGCGGCGGCGGCGTCAATGTCCATGGAATCCATAGCATCATCCATGCCATCATCCATGCCACCATCAACCCCGTTCCCGCTTTGCGTGACCAGCAATCGTAACGCGTTTGATGTAAGCGCACCCCGTACTTCGTCAAACGCCCTTGTCACCTCCGTCGCGGCGGCCATTCCCTCCAGCGCCTGCGTGAACCCTTTCAAGCGTTCCTGATACGATAAAAAAGAAAGTGTCAGTCTCTGGTAATGTTCGTAACTTGTATGAGCAAACAGTGCACTTGTGATGTATGTAGTATACTTCCTTTTAATGAGTGGCCGTCAAAGAGGGGCTGTAATCAGTCGGCGGAATGAGGTGATTGGGAAATACTCACCTTTTGCGCGTCTTCGTAAAGCACCACGTCCGCGGCGTCTCTTCCTCGGCCGCCTGACACGCCCACTAGTCTGGACACGACCCGCTCCAAGTCGCATGCCTTTTTCAAGATACCCCTGGCTTTGCCGATAGCGTCCACCCCTACTGTTCGTAGGTCGCGAACGGCGAGCTGTCGAGCCCTCACCGCCGCCGCCGACCTCAGCGGCCGCGTGATCCAGCGGCGCAGTAACCGTCGGCCTCCCGCGCTGGCGCACCGGTCAAGCACGGTCAACAAACTCCCATCTGTCCCTCCGCTGGAGTCCTCCAGAATCTCCAACCCGTGCAGCGCCGCGGCGTCCAGGTGCACGAACCCGCCGTGCGTCCAACTGGACGCGTCCTCCGGCCCGGGTAAGCGTTCCACGCGCCCGAGCGGCACCAAATCCAAGTCCAACATCGCGTCCTTCAGGTACTGCGTCATGGCCCCGAACGCGCCGAGGGCGCAGTCGCGTTTTTCGGCACAGTCGTCGTCGGCGAAGGAAGCCAAGGCGGGGGGAAGCGTGGAAACACTGTTTGAATCGTTCTTCTTACCACCCTTCATGGGCGACGCGGCGGGCGACTTCGGCGTGGTTTTCAAAAAGTACTCGCCTTTCGCAAACAACGCGAGCGCGCCCGCGGCGGTGGACACGGCGTCGTCTCCCCTTCTTCGGCGAACTGCGGCGGTTGGGCACGTGTCTCTTGCTGCGGCCCGCATGCGTGCCGAGAAACCGCCAGGGGGCGCCACGAGCTCCACCGGCATCAGCGCCGCGAGCGCCGCCCTGACGCCGCCTAAACTCGCGTCGTCGCGCCACGCGCCAACCAAAAAACGCCCAGTCGCGCAATCAGCGGCGCACACGCCGATCCACGGGGAGGCGTCATCGTTCGCATCGACGTCGTCTTCCGTGGGTGCGTTTCCCAAAGGCCCACCAAGTTCCACCAAGGAAACCACGTACGACGCGTCCGGGCTCGCTTCGCACATCGCCACGTCCACCAACGTACCCTTGGTGAGTATGCCAACCTTGGCGCGTTTCACCACGGAGTCCTTCGTCGTCCCCGCCGCTCTGCGCTCCGCGAGCTGCGCCGGGGTCTCGACCTGCTCCACCACCACCACCCGGTGCCCGGCCCGCGCCAACCGCTCGGCGTTCGCGGCGTAGTTCTTTTCCGGGAACCCGCAGTGCGGCTGATTGTGAAAAAGAAAAGTGTCAGTCTCTCGTGACGTGTATCCGGGATTGGAAAGGGGCACGACGGAGTGGGTGGTACTTTCAACCTGTACTCCATACAGAGCAGTAATCAGGGAGGCGGCACGCGGCAAACGGGAAAGGCCCTTACCTGCTCGCCTTTCATGTACGCCAGGCCCAGATCGGCGGCGCCCACGTGCGCGTCCATTTCGAACAGCTCGTAGAACTTGCCCATCTTGAACATGATCACGGCGTCGAAGTGCTGCGATTTGAACCGCCACCACTGGGCTTGGCCGGGTGACACGACGAAGGGGTTTTTCTGGGAATCCACGCACTTGGGGAAGCTCATGGGGAGCGCCAGGGTGCTCGGGTCGTACCCGGGATCCGTTGGTCTCCGGCCGTCCAGGTCTTTGCGTTTGCCGAGGGACAGCCACGGGAACATCCGCTTTTCCCGGTCCGCGTACCGAGCCGGCCCAGCCAGACCGCTTGTCAAGCCATCACCACACGGTACGTCACCGGAGGCTTGGATGTTGCGCACCCCACCGGCGCCGCCGCGCTCCATGCGCTCCGTGAAGTCGTTCGTCGCGCCCAACGCGCGTGCCTTGCCGGCGACGGGCAGAAGTGAGGCGGGTGCCGCTGAAGCTTTTGGGGGTGCCGCAGGCGACGCAGACGCAATGCGCGCGCGCGCCGCGGCTGCCGCGGAGATGGACGGTTTCTTCTCTAGTTTTGGCACCGACTTTTTCGTCGCCGTCTTTCCGCCGCCGCCGCGTTTGCGCTTGGGCGGGTCGTCGTGGAACTCGCTTTCGCTTTCGCTTTCCGCGTCATCGTCCTCATCAGACGCATCAGACGCATCAGACTCCACTTCGAACTCGGACTCACTCTCCGACCCCGACCCGTCGCCACCGGACTCCTCGGCGTCTTCGCCTGCGAAGTCGCTGTCGGAGTCGCTTAACACGACTTTTCGGTTTTTAGACGCCTTTTGCGACCCGCGCGCCGGTTTTTTGGAAGCGACGCCCGCCAGCGCGGCCTTAGCGGCTTGGCCTTTCAAAGTGACTCTGACTCTGGCTTTCTTTTGCGGCGCAACTTTATCGTCATCGGAATCCGAATCGTCGCCCTTCTCGGAAACCAGCTCTTCGTCGTTTTCGAACCGCTCGCTCGCCACCAACTCCGCGTCAAGATCCCAACACGTTTTGCGCTTGGAAAGGTTGATCCATTCGTCGTCGCCGTCGTCGTACCGCAGGTGGTGCTTCCCTCTCGTGGTGTCAACCGCCGCGACCCGCGCCGGGTAGAACTTCTTTTCCGACGGCCAGAACACCGCGACCCGGCGTCCGACGTCGTCCTTACTGCACCGCAGTTGCGGTGCGGGTTTCGGTGAAGGCACCGCCCCCTTGTTCGCCTCGGCGCCCGCGAAATCTGACGAGCGCCTTCGGACTTCCCTGAACTTCTTCGCGCTCGCGGTGGCGGGAGGGTCCGGGCTTTCGTGTTGGTCAGTGGCTTGCGTTTTGACAACAGCGGGTTCGATTTGGTGTTGCTCGGTGGACCGCGCGTTAGACCCCGGGGCGTCACTGGAGCTCGTCTTCAACGCCTTGCCTCCGTGTTTTTCCGCCGACGCCGTGCCGATCTCAGGAACCACGATGTTGGTCTTGGGCGCGAAGAAGCTGGATATCGCGCGCATACCCGCCGCGTCCCCCGAGTCCCTCTTGGGCGGCGCCATCTCTGGGGGCGAGGTCGCACGGGCCGGCGAACACGCGCGTCCACAGCCACTGCCGGAGGGCGCGAGAGAGTGATGAGCAGGGTCTCGGATGGACCGAATAACTACTTTGTTTGAACTTGCGCAAAAACACAGCTGTGTTTTGAACTGCTCATGAGATTCGCTAACATCAAGCACACGGCCGACCGCACCGCGTGCTTTCCGCGAATTCGGCGACTGGATGCTCGACTGCTTGAGGCCGCTTCGGTTTCGGTAAAGTCTTGGACTGGTGGCGCCAAAAGTCAAAGTCCACGTCATCGATGCGGCAGTCTTCGCCATTCAACATCCGCGCGCGCGGGAGCGCGACACGGGACTTATTTGTACATGGCGACAACACAGCGGACATCCAGGAGTGTACGGTACGTGCGATGACGGCACCGATACGTCCAACCGCGTTTGGCGTTCCCGGAACCGCGAGGCCTCCCCCTCACCCGACAATAATCTAATCCTTCTAATCGTTTCTGCAGCGTCACCCTTTCGTCCGCCAGATCCCTTCTGACCTCCCTCCCCCACCGCCACCCCACAGGCCAACCACCCAAAGCGTTTTCAGAAACAGCGTGTTGCTTCCACTTGACGAGGACGCGACAATGGACGAGTTTATTGTCGGGTCCGTGGGAGGACGCGCGCTTCCCAAACGTTTGGCACATCTGCAAGGCCCAACACGAATAGGGCACCCAATTTCGAGACTGCAGCAGTTGGACACGGAAACGGCCGAGATTTCACGCGGCGGCGAAACTCCATCCTTAGCGACGGTCGCGCTGCGCACGCCTCCCAACGCGACACTGACACAAACGCCAAACAATCACGTGGTACGAGGCGCGCACGGGTCGGTTTTCGTGGGTCCGTGGAACGGACGGTGGGGCCGCGCGGACGGCGGCGGCGCGCGTGACGCGGAAATTAGCGAACGCGCTCAAAATGAAGAAGAATCCGCGACCCGATCATCGCGCGCGGTTGGAATCGAACTCGATCCTTTGGACACGGAAACAATCGCCGAGCTCGCGTTTTGCGACACGCACGAATTGAGGCTTGACGACGGGGCGGCGGTTACTACGGAGCTGATTTCAGAGGAGATAATCACGGGGAGGCGGACGCGAGGTGGTGACACCGATGTCATAGGCGAGTTGCGACGGGAAGGCAGGGAGATTGATAATGGCGAGGCGCGCCGGCATCGCGGCGCGCGCGTGAACAGCGCGCCCGCGGCGACACGGCGCGTCGGTGCCGCGAGGGTCGCGACACGAAAAAGGCCGTCCGCGTCCTTCGTCAAGGCGAAGCGGGAAAATTGGAAAACACAGAGAGCGGAAACGGGCGGGGCAGGCGGGTCGGGAGGTC
>Ga0222633_1000162_pt1 | contig 73031 bp, 69 predicted proteins | sample AntAcemetageno48_FD_179816 | JGI IMG/M metagenome (GOLD analysis project Ga0222633, IMG submission 179816) | Saline water microbial communities from Ace Lake, Antarctica - #48 | ecosystem: Environmental > Aquatic > Non-marine Saline and Alkaline > Saline | place: Antarctica: Ace Lake | collected...
TAACCCCTAACCCCTAACCCCTAAACCCTAAACCCTAAACCCTAAACCCTAAACCCTAAACCCTAAACCCTAAACCCTAAACCCTAAACCCTTAATCACAATTTCCTGCTGAGAAATTCATAACTTCGTCGTTTTTCCGACGACGAGCACGTACTAGGTCAAATAGTCGTAGTCCACACTCTCCTTGAATCTGCAACCAGTCACAACCACTGGCGCTCCCGTGGACGCGTGGCAGGTTCCGGTGGATACCTTACGGTGCCGTTGACCCCATACCGATACGTCGATCGGTCGAGCGATACACGCGCTGCCCTATCCATCGGTCTCGGCCGTCGGCGGACGAATCCGAATCACAATTTCATGCCGAGAAATTCATTGTGGCCCGACGGCGTCATGGGACCGGGCTCGGGAAGGTCCCGCCCGACCCCACCGCCGCCCCGATTGGAGTTCCAGCACCGGCCTCGGAAAAGTCTGGAACCCACGCCCCATCAACCGAGCCCACGAAGCATGGCACATCGAAGCGATCCACCCGCGAGGTCATCAGCCGTCGCTCAAAATCAGACGGCGGGCGGGCCTCAAAATCAAAATCAGCAGACGGCCGGGCCACAAGCCGTGTTACTCGAGCAGTTGCAGTCCCGGCACAAGGCGATGCTTGACGCGCTTTTGTCGCAAACCACCGACGCGAATTCGGCGTACGCGGCACCCTTCGCCACTACGTTTCCGATTCCCGCGTTTCCTCGAGGTGCGGGTGTTTCCGTACCATCGACCGGAGCGCCGGAAAACCAAATGACGTTCGCGGTGGCGCCGACCAATCCTGGCACCGCGAACCCGCCATCCTGGCCCGCGGAGGTCCGGGACATGAACACGCAGCTCGGTATTGTGAATAAATACCGGGACGCGTCAGGTCTCGCGGAGGCGGAGGCGCGCGCGGCGGGGGAGATTGGGAACACGTTTCACTCGTTGGAATACCCGGGCGTCGGCGTTGCGAACGGCGCGGAGACGGTGGACTTGACCGCGAGTTGCCCGGGGGGGAAGTCGCCGTCCAAAGCGCCCGGCGCGCCCGGAGGTTTTCCAACACCAACCCAAAACCCGCCAGAGACGCGAATCGTGGTGCACCGCTCGCGCAACCGCGCGTGCCACGTGAACGAGTACACCATGGCGGACGGGCCCCTTCACGTGGCACGGGAGCTGGACGTGGATAACCGGGGCCGAACGATGGTGGGGGTGGAGTCCGGTCCGCACAAAGAGCTAAGGGTGGCGCTACAGCGCCTCGGGTCGAACCCGCGGTACGGCGCGCTGCGCATGGCGGATGAGCTGATTCTGCTCACCGCGGGGGCGGTTATTTACCGCGACGACGCCGTCGCAGTGACCGCCCCGGATGGCGCGTCCCGGTTCCTAATCACCAACGTCGGGTATCACGACGCGATCAACGAGTACGGCTCGTGGGTTGTCGACGCTAATGTGGTGGAGGACGTCATCACGGATGTGATGGACGAGGCGGACCGGGCGAAGAATTGTGGGGCCGGAGGGGACGGCGCGCACGGGCGCAGCGGCAAGATGTCGAGGCGCGAGTCGAAAAAACAAACCGGAAGCGCGCACAGCAACAAACCAGTCAGGGCGTATGAGAAGAAATCGGACCGAAGCTCTCTTAACGTCGCGTCTGCTGGGGTTTCCGGAAACAGAGAGACGAACGACGCGGGCGGTGAGGGAAACCAAATTCGCAGACGCGGCCGGCCTCGGAAGTACCCGTTGCCCGCGAACCCGGGCACGACGAGCGCCGAGGACCGGAAATCGCCGTACGCGAATAAATTCGAGGGAAGGGGTGGTGGAGTTGATGTGTCTGGGTCACGGTCGGACTTGGAAACCCAGCGTCCGTTGGTCGGCGCCGCGATGGCCAGCAGCGGCTCGGAAACCTCCGACTCGTTGTCGTCCGAGGACGACGTCTCCGGCAACGCGCCGATGAAAATTCGCGACTCAAGCGACGAGGACGAGGACGACGACCACGACCACGACCGGTCCAAGCGACGCAAAACCGTGGTGGAGCGTCTAGTCTTGGCGGCGCAAAGAGCGGCGGCGCAGCGAGTGAAGGCGGGTGGCTCGGGGGTGGGGAAGGGAAAACGGGTGACGCAGGGGAGGGAGACGCCGGGTGAAGCGCTTGACTTGACACGAAAACAACCGCGTTCGGAATCCGCGGCGCGTCTTTTCATTCCGTTTCTTGACGTCGAAATTTCCGGTTCCGACATCGACGACACGCACATTGACCACAAACGAAGCACCGCGCAGACGCCCCCTTCCGCTGAGGAGTACCACGCCCTTCGCGGGTTTGTGTTGGGTTCCCTGGAAGTTTCCCTATCCACGCCGTCAATGTTGCCCCCCGCAGTCGGCGACGCGCAGTTCCAGGTACGCGTTGGGCCTTTCCCAAATCCAAAGACTGTTCGGCCCGATTACTCTGACTGTTTGCTCATACACATTACGAAAGACTGACACTTTGTTTTACCTATCCAGCTCGCCACGCACAACAACCCGTACCACGTTTTGGCGCTTCGGTGCGACTTGAACTCCTCGGAGGAAGATTTCGGGATCCGGGTAAGCGAAAGCGGCTTGGTGTACGTTTTGAAAAAGAAAAGTAAGAGTGTTTCTTCCAAAGCGCCGAAACGCGAATCAAACGCTAACGCAAACGCCTCCGAGTTTGAGTTCGTCGCGCGGTTTCCGAAACCTGTAAACGAAACAAGCGCGCAGTGCGTGTTTCAAGAAGGGGTTTTGTTCGTCGCGGTGGAACCGCGGGAGACGGGGCCGGCGTGAGTGATGTGCTTTGTTTGCGTAGCACAATTAAGCCGCGACCTAATACTCGAATAATCGTTGTAAAAATAACATAGTCGATCATAATACGTACTGGGTCGCTGTGTCTATCAGAACAGTCTACTATAATCACATCGCCGCGTCGGTGACGATTTCGTCTACTTTGCAACGCGCGAGAAACCCGTCGGGGTCAAACTGGAAGACACCGACCAGGATGGAATCGCTCGCCCTTTCGGTATTCTTTTCGATTCCATCTCCCAACGCACCCGTTTCGCGCGACGCTCCCCCAAACTCCCGCGCCTCCAACGCGAACAACGGGGGGTACCAAACTTGGTCGTCCGCGGGCATTTCTTGGTACGGAATTTCGTGGAGCGGAAACCACTGTGGGTGGACTTTTTGTTTTTCGTGGTCTTCTTTTTCCTTTTCTGCGGAGTCGCTCCTCGGAGTCGTATTTGGCACCGCCTCACCCGCCGACACACCCACCCGATCACGCAGCCGCACGCCGTTGCCGAGCCGAACACAAAACTCGTGTTCCACCGCGATTTGTCCGTTGGGCAACCACCCCCCGAACCGAAACCGCCCGCGCTCGCGAACGCGCTTGGACAGAAACGAATCGGGATCGGTTTCGGTTTCGATTTCGGTTTCATTTTCGTCGCCGTCGTAGTAAACCAGTTCCAGCCCCGCGTTCGCCGCCGCCCTCAACGCGGCGTTTTTCGGGGTTTCGAACGCCCCGACTTCTGTGATAAAGCCCGTGTACTGCCCTTCAAACTCACCCCCTCTATGTCGCCCCAGAAGCACTTTGGTTGTCTTTTCGTCGCTGTCAAAATCGAGTATCAAAAGCTGCGCGAACTTGACGGGGGACGAAACACTCGACAAACTTGTTTTATCCACGCCCGGTACCAAACCTCTGGAAGCGGCATCCTCCAGGTGCTTGGCCGCCCGAGTGACCTGTTTCCCGAGGTGTTCGCCTTGAGTGGTGTTTCGTGAACTTTTCGATTTGCCGCGTTGCCACGACTCGTCACCACCTGGTAAACTGCCGTGCGGCCCAATCGAGGCGCTCGGGTCGAAGCCGTTGAACCTCACGATTGAAAACCGTTCGTGTGGTGTCAGCGCGACTCTGTGCGGCGTCGCTTTGAACAAGCCGTTTGTTCGAAACTCAAGCGCGTCACCCACGATGACCGTGTATACGCTTCCGCAATCTGGGAACGTCACCGCATCACGCCACGTACCGGCCCGGTCTTTCAACTGTAAACCAGTTGTGGTTTGGTGCAACAAAGTGAAACACTCAAAGTCGGTGTGTTCCGCGATGCCCACGGCGGTTGCCTTATTTTTTTGCGAACTTTCTTTTCGCTTTCGCTTTTTGCAACTCGTTTTGTCTGTCTCAAACCCGTGAAGCATGCCACCTACTTCGCGTTTCGTGTGCGTATCGTCGGACCCGGGGTACCGCATGACCCGCATGGAACACGCGCTTTTCTCGGTGAAATCAGCGAGAAAGTCGTCCCCCAACTGTTTCGATAAACGCTCGTACTCCCGCGATTGGTTTTCGGCATCGACGTCGTCGTCGTCCGGCGCGAAACACGCCTTGGCCAGCCCTACCAGCAAATCCCTCGCGATTCCATCCGCGGCGTCGTAAAACCCGCCCAGCGCGGTTTTCATGCCAGGGCACTCACAAGGCCAGTCCACCGGTCCGACGCCCGTGAACTCGGCCGGTAACTTATTCGCCGGAACGTCGCGAACGGTGTCGAAGGATTCCAGAATCGCAACCTGGTTCGGTTGGTACGCGTACTCCTGAAACAAAGGGACGTACCCTCCCGTTTCCCGGGCGTACTGCGCGTGCTTGTAGCTGTTTTTCAACTCAAGGGGCAGCGCGAAAAACGCACGCGCGCGGTCGTACACCTGCCTCACAAGCGACGACGGAAGCGCGCACTCCGCATCGAGTAAAAACCACCCGGGGGCGACACGCAGGGCGTGGCGTAGCGAACGCAGCGTCGCGAGGTCGCCGTCGCGTAGCAGCTGCAGGGAAATCAAGGGAGGTTCCACCGAGGCGATATCGGCGCGGCGGTCGCCGCGAGTGCGGCCAGCTGCCATGCGCACCGACTTCTGATGATGTCTGACGACGAGGACGAGAGATGCACTTTTTCTACTCGTTGTTATTTCGCTCTCGTTCTCGCCGACTTTTATTTGACTGCCACGGCGCATCGCGCGCAATTATCGGCGGGGCTTTCGTGCCGCCGGGCGACGCGGGTGATATTTTGCGGCCGCGCGGTAGCCACGAGCATGCCCGCGAAGCGCACACCTGCTCCGGTGAGAAACGCGGACCACGTGATTACTCGTTTGACCTACGACGCGCCACCCGAATTGTTGGAAGCGGTTTTGGCAAATCTCCCGTGGGCCGATCTTGCGGACTTCCGGTCCGTGTGCAAGGCCTGGCGAACCGCGGCGAGTACCGAATTTTCGTGGAAAAAACACTGCGACGAGTTGTTTTTCCTCCCCGTGCCCGAGTACCACGTCGTCGTGGTGCCGTGGGACACCGGGTCGGTTCCAATGCACGCGAAAGCTTTGTACGAATCGGGAAAGTTTCGCGCGGCTTTTTGCGAAACAATCGCGGACCGCGACCGGACGTGGCTCACCAAAGATGAGCTCTGCGCGTTGCAGTGGTCGTTCCGGTTCAAAAAAAGCGCAGGGATGCAAGAACTTGACCCGTGGTGGCGAGGAGACGAGGCGTGTCTGAATGTATTTAAGGATGACGGGACGTGCGGGTTGGTGCAGCGCGAATCAAGTCGCGACAGCGGGGTCGTTATGCCCACAAATCAGCACCGATGGTGTTTCGCCAAGGACGTGTACGGCGAGTCCCAATGCCTTTTTGATTTGTCCAACGAGACACACATGCCTTTAATGAAAGCAGCACGAAGTCACCCCACGTCGTGCTGGAACGAATCGTTTGCGAAGAGCTTAACTCATGAACCGGGAGACACGCACTACCGAGACCCGCGCGATCCTGTCGAAGCGCGCGACGCGTTGTCCGCCCTTTTCCGTACCCGGTCGCCTCGCGGCTTTTCCGTAGGCTCGGTGTTGAAAGTTTTTCCGGACCCAGCGCACGGCAGCGTACCTGGGTCGGACAACGAGTACCTGCTGACGTACCCGTCTCAAATCGTGTGGCGACACGAAAAAACGTTTGCGTGGGTGATGGAAAGCTGCTGGACCGTTTCCGCGTCTTTCCCGTTGGCGAAACAGGCGGACGAGAAAGCCGCGAGGGGCGACTTGCAGGACCGGTACCTGAAAATAGGCCACGATGTGCAAGTCGTGGAGGTTGAGAACTACGGCTCGTATCCAGATACATACGGGCCGCACGCCAGGCGAGACGAGTTTTGCGAGACCGAATTTGTGGACAAAACGCAGGCGAAAACGTGCGTGCGGTTTTTCGCAGACAGGCACGATGCCGAATGCGTCACCGTGATAATGCCCAGCGCGCTGGCGCACTGGGTCAGTACACGGCCTTGGAACGTAGGCCTCGTTTTTAGCGATGCGATACGGACGTGTGCGCTTGACGAAACGGACCAAATCGTCACACAAATCGCAAACGAAAGGTTGAGCGACTTCGAGACTCGTTTGTCGAAGAAACGAAAACGGGAGTTTGTGGTCTCGAAAAAAAAGAAAAAGAAAAACGTCGAGGTCGACGAAACCGGCGTGGACCCGGCGGATATCGAGCTCGTCATGACCCAAGCCGGCGTTGCCAGAGCCAAGGCGGTGACCGCGCTGAAGGGCATGCGCGGCAACGTCGTCGACGCGATCATGTTTCTGACCATATGAGCATACGCGGCGAGGGGAAGGGTTTTAAATAAAAAACCTTCGATACTCGCGTGTTTCGTCCGCCGCCCCCGGGATCTCGTTTTCGGCCAACACGAGAAAACACGACTTTTCATATCCCGATGGGTCCACATCGTTTTCTGACCGACTCGCTCGACCCACTTCCCGTCGCACGTCACGCGTCCGCAAAAATGTACGCAGACGACGAGTGTGAAAGGTTCGACTGGGATGAGTATGGAAAGAAGATGCACGAGCTCGCACGCGAGGCTACCTCTGCAGGCCTGCTTGGTGCTGATGAAACGCTCTCGTCTTGGTACGGCCCAGAAACACCAATTTCCGAGGATCTCGAAGAGGCTGGCGGTCCCGAGGTCTCCGTGGGTCGCGTTAAAAATGAAACGCGCGAAGCGATCGGGTTGTTCGAATGATGTGGCTGGGGGACGGATGGTTGTTCGGGTATAAACTCCATTCCGGGCGGTCGGCGATCCGCGAACGAGCGACGACACGTGGTGTCGGCTTCTCCCACGAAACCGGTGCGGGCGTTCATTCGGAAATGGAACGTAAAAATTTTGCGCGCCTTTTGGCACGGATACCGAGAAGTACGTCCGGATTCATTGCGAGACGTGCGGCTCCATTCAAAGAAATATTGAGAAAGAGGAAGACGAGGAGGCAGCAACGCGACTCGACGAGAGTATCGGCCCGCTAGATGAGACGTGTGACGCACATTGCGAAGAACACAAAACCGAAAAACGGAAAACGGCTTCAAAAAGGAAACGCGACGCCGAGACGAATCATCTTGACCAGGCAATCGCCGAGAACCCGGTGATTGCGGCGTTCTAGGAGAAGCTACGCAAACTCAAATTGGCACAGTTGAAGTCCGTGTGTACGGAAAACTATCTCATGGTGTCTGGAGTTAAGAAACAACTCGTCGAGCGCCTGACGATGTGCCGCGAACACGGCGGCTGTGGACCGTGTCCGGAATGCCGGAACGCCACGCTGGAGATTACGCACGACGAAAAGAAATATCGCGGTGCCCATCGCGGTGTGGTGCAAGCACATGAAAGCCGCGAATGTGAGGTGCGGATTTTCAAAAGAAATCACCCCCGAGAATCAGGCCACGATGCTTCCGCACGAGCTGTGGGACAACGACCAGAAAGACCTGGCGAGCGTTGGCGTCGATCTCGCGTTTGACGTTTTCTGAAAACAAGTCTGCGAAAGATCCGGTTAGGGGCGCTTCGCGGTCGTTTGGTTCGGGAGAAGACGGGAACTTTTAGGACGAGGAAGACTCCTGGGTGAAGAGGAGGAGGAGGGGCACGAGAACCCCGTTCCGTCGTTCTAGGGTAGGTAAATCGAGATGTATATACCCCCGCTAGTCCTTCCCGCCGCCGCCCGAAATCGAATCCCGAAGCGACGCGAGTTTCCCCTTCAGTTTTTGAAGCGCGGTGATTTCTTTTGTGAGTGACTCGCGATTTCTTTTTTCTTTCCGTCGCGATGTGATTGGTGACGACCTCGCGTCACCCGGCGTTTTCGTCGCCGAGCTCGGCGGTTGTTTTTCCGAGCTCCACGGCGTTTCGGGCCGGACCGATTGCGTCCTCGCGTCGTTCCTACCTACGTCTAATTTGGTTATTTCCTCCATCACGACCGTCAGTTTTCCCCGCGGCGCTCGTTCCGCTTCCGTTCCCTTTTCCAGCGTGGTAACCCCTTCCGCTTGGAACCCTCGCGGGGGCGGCCGCCACTGTTTTTTTCGTGGCGGAGGCAGAACGTTTGTGACCGGTTTCGGGAGGTGCATTTTTTTTCGAATCTCGGCGCGAACGAAACGGCTCAGCAAACCAACCGCGGGTGACCCGCCGAAATACACCCAAACGATCCAGGACGGGATCCCGAAGAAATCGGGGCTAGTGTATGAATAGAGGTGCGTTATGTTGATAATGCAGATTTCGGTTACCGGACCCGCAACCGCCGTGGTCACGGCCATCGCCAAACCCTGAACCGTGCGGTCCGCGAAGTACCAGCTCCCGAAACCCCACGCAAAAAGGACCAAATCGACTGATACGCGGGGTAGGTCAGGAAACGGCGGGTCTACGGACGTCCCAAGCACCCCGCTTGCGAAGTACTGAAGCGCAAACGCCGAGATTGCGACTGAAACCGCGCCGGCGCCGGGTTCCCACCCGGTGACCGGTTTTCCAGGACAGCGCGCGAAGAACGCATCCTTGCTGATTCCCTCGAATTTTTCATCAGCCGCCCCACCTTTCAACATCAACGAATCCCCCACGGTGTGTCCCAGCCCGATAACAACCCCCGCGCCTCCGAACAACAATGGGACCCACCACGCGGTTTCCAGAACCCATGTTTCGCGCTGGAACACGAAAGTTAGGGCTTGCGAAAGCGGCGCGTTAGCGGGTAACGCGAGAAAAGAAAAAGAAAACGTCGCTCCAAACGTTTGCGTAAAAAATTCCCCGACGTCCACCACAAACGGGTCGACGTAGTGCAAAACGTCGAACCGGCTGTGCTGGTGGTCCAGCAGCGGTCCTAAGCATGCGGCTCCACACCACATGCCAATCGCTTCGTTTCGAACCGCGGTGGTTTCTTTTTTTGCCTGGCGTTGGTTTTCTCTTTGCGCCAATTCAGCGGATGACGAGGTTTGCGTTTTACTTTTTTTTATAGGAAGCACACTTTTCCACGTGTTTGTTCTGTCCCTGTCCGCTCCGGAGCTTGTTTCGGTGGCGCCCCCTCGGTTCCGTCGATCCGTCTCGGAGTCTGTACCAGGGCCGCGAGCCCTGTTTTTCGAACCCTCCCTTTGCGTGAGCTTGGAATCAGCCACGAAGAACCCTCCCACGATCACCGAGGGGGGCGCTTTTGGCTTGGTTTCGATCGAGCTGCCCTCTTTCGTGGATGCAACGTCGGTCGTCTCATCGGACGGCACCGCCTTGGGCACGAAGGTGTTACGCCGCCGCGGGTTCCGTCTCAACGCGCGCCAACCCGCCGATCGCGTGCACACCGACGCGAACACGGAGCCGGCCGCCGAGGCGGACATCGCGATGTCCGCGTCGGCCAGACACGCACCTCGATGTGCCCTCTCGGAAGTGATGACGAGATTGAAGTTGACAGAGACGACGGCTTTCGGGAGATTTGCATTTCCCCGGCTTTTCGCGACGAAACGGTTTTCGAGTCAGTCTTCTCTGTTTTCTATCATAGCTAGTCTATTTCCCCTTCAAATATCCACAATCACGAAGAGCTCGGCGTCGTGCCCGTCCCCGGGTGTCTCCGTCCCCCCCCGCCCCTTTTCCACGATCTGCATCGCGCTGTACGTGATGGCTTTGATTTCCGTGCCCTGTTCGTGCACGCCGTCCACGAACCGCTCGCCGAGCGCGACGCCTTTCACTTTCCAATTTTCCCGGTCGATTTTTTGTAACTGTATTCTCCTGCAAACCACCATGGAGGTGTGGAACCGAAACAGCAGTTCATCCAGAAACGCGAAGAGCAACGAGTGCATGTCATGCGCCGTGACCTCGAACTGGTACCCCACGGAAAGGTGCTCGGCGAGGATTTCAGTGTCGGTTTGCTTTGGGTGTTGGATTTTGTGCGCTCGTTTTTCATTTTTTTCGTCCCCCGCGCCGTCGCCCGCGCCATCGTCTTTCCGCATGTTTCGGTTTCCGGGAACCCGTCTGTTGCTGTTGCCGTTTTCGGGGTCGTCGGTACCGTGGGTCAAACCACCAACCGTGTGTGCGTGTGCCGTTTTCGCCTCCTCCGCGCTGGACCGCAAATTATCAAGAGGCGTCATGTAGTTGAACATCCCGAGCGCCGCCCACGCAAAACACGCCTCGACGTTTCTGCCCCACGCATGGATCTGGATATCAGCCGTGTGGTCTTTGTACTCGTACCCTTGTGTGACTGAGGTGCCGTCGAAGATTGGCACACCCGGTACGAACTCGGGAACGAGGTCTGGACGGTCGTCCCGTGCCTCACGTGTCTCGTCCCCGACATCGTCCCCGGCCCCGACGTTCGCCACGTCTCGAAACCTCCCCGCCGCCTCGCCATCACTCGCCGACGCCCCATCCAGAAAACGCGCGCTCGCATCGGCTTCGCCAACGGGACGCGGGCGCTTGCGCCTCGGCGGGCGCTGCGGAAGTGGCACGTGGTCCATCCCGACGCAGACGGGGTTTCGCCTGTCTGGCGGCCGCCGACCGAGGGCAGCGCGCCGCGATAATAAAGACTGGATTGCTGCGAGGGACAGAAAAAGTGCTGCAGTTCGGCCACGTGTCGTTTCGCGACAGAAAAAAAATGTCTTCTCGAAGGACCTGCACTTCCTCGCCGCACACCACTGGACGCCGCGAGGTGCAAACCCCACCACCTTTCACACAAACACGATGCCTCGCATTCTCCAGCCCGTCACCGTGGTCAAGACCCCCGAAGTGGATATCACCGAGTTCGCCGGGAAAGGGAGTTCGAAACAATCCGCCATCTCAATCGCGAAAGTCGTGGCGCAAGGCGGGTGGGCCGAGCCGTGGCAAACCCCCGAGTTCGACGAGTGGGTGCTTGTGAACGAAGGCAAGGTCCACATCGAGCACTCCCACGGCCCTACTGTTGAAGTAGTCGCCGGGCAGTGCGTGTATCTTGCCAAAGGCGAGCGCGTTCGGTGGGTGTTCCCGGAAGGCGGATGCACGTACGTACCGATTTGCCTTCCCGGCTTCACCCCGACGAACGTACACAGGGAAGACGAAGGCGTGGCACCTCCAACTCATGACAAGCACACCGACATTTACCACATGGTGCAACAGCACAACTGGGAAGCGGCTAAACAAAGTCCTGAAAAAATGTACTACCCGCCGACCTACCACACGGACGGGTTCACGCACGCCACCGCCGATCCCAAGTATTTGCTCACGGTGGGGAACTGGTTTTACAAAGACACGAAGGACCCGGTCGATGAAACGAAGCCTTCGAAATGGCTCTTGCTGAAGATGACCCGCCAAACCCTGGCCGCGAAACACATCGACCTCAAGTTCGAGTGGCCCTCGCCGGTTGGTTCCACGAAGGCGATGGACGAAAACGCGAGCGGCGGCGAACGGTTCCCGCACATCTTTGGGGGGATTCCCACGGAGTTTGTGGTGGTGCAAGAGTTTGACGTCGAACGAAGCGACGACGGGACGTTCACGGCAGTCGTGGGTTTGTAAGGGTTGAAAGGGAGGAGTAAGATTTAAAGGGAAGGGTGACACAACCCTGAACCCTGAACCCTGAACCCTAAACCCGTGCCGCTTGAAAGTAAGCACTATCCTACATAGACTAGTAACCAGATGTTTGTTTTCGTGTTTCTCCGCGGGACGGGACTTTTCAAATCGCCGCGGGACTTCTTCTCACTATTAGGGTGCGCCGTTCGCTTTCGCCCACTCCAGGGTGTCCCCTCTCGCAATTTGGCGCGTGCGAATGTCGCACGGGCAGCCGTTCGCACGCGCCCACTGCAGTACCTGGAGGTGTCCTCCGCACGCCGTCATCGTGCACGTCTCCTCGTTCCACGAGCAGCCGTTCGCGCGCGCCCACTGCAGCACCTCGAGGTGCCCGCCCTCCGCCGCACGCTCGCACGTCCACTTGTCCCACGGGCAGCCGTTCGCGCGCGCCCACTGCAGCACCTCGAGGTGCCCTTTCTCAGCCGCATACGCGCACGTGCCTGCGCTCCACGGGCAGCCGTTCGTGTGCGCCCACTGCAGCACCTTGAGGTGCCCGCCCTCTGCCGCCCACGAGCACGTGATAGAGTCCCACGGGCAGCCGTTCGCGCGCGCCCACTGAAGCACCTCGAGGTGCCCGTACTTTGCCGCACACTCGCACACGACACGCTTTTCAAGGCGACCTTGCCGATGCAGGCGCTGCACAACGCTTAAGCATCCAAGTGCCACGGTACTTTCAAAATTAAGCTCCTTTATCTCACGCCCTGTCGCCTCGACTGCGTCGCGCATTGCGTGATTCACCGCTCGGAGTCTCGCAAGATCCGCGGGGTTGGGCAAATTATCCGATCCGAGGATGTGCGTGACCACGACTTCTACGGGAACCGGGAAAGCCTCGAGCTCCTCGAGCTTAAACCCCAGAACCTCGACGCGGTTGGTCCCAACCGACAGATGCCAAGGGCACCCGCTCGTGTGTGCCCACTGCAGCACCTCGAGGTGTCCGCCTTCACGCGCGCTCTTGCTTGTCGTCTCGTCCCAGGGACAACCGAGCTCGCGCAACCATTTGAGGACGTCGAGTTCCCCGTCCGCCGCAGCCGCCGCGCACATCCGCTCGTCCCACACCGTGTCTTTCGCGCGCAGCCTCTGGAGAATCACGTTCATCTTCTCCGGGGACATCATCATCTCGGTGAGTGCTGAGTGCTGGCACGCCGGTGTGTGCAGGTTGTTGTGCCTCGAGGCTTCCGAGAAAAGCGTTACGAAAGGACGTGCAAGACGTAGACTAAACGGGAACTCCAGACTTTCCATTAAATTACCCGCACCACTCCTCGATGGTCGCTTTCGGCTCTTTATACGCCAGCGCCGGGCCTCCAATCACCACCCGTTCGCTCCCCGTGATGATCGCCACCAACTCGTTCCCCAGCTGTTTCGCAACCAGAGGCTGCACGATCAGCGCGTTGAGCTCGGCGAACTGAAAGAAACTCCGTTGTTTCAGGTTGCACGACCCGATCATACAAGCGTCCGGAACCGCACCCCTCGAATCGCGCGCCAGGAAAACCTTCGCGTGAAGCATGTCGTCGCAAACGTACGCGACCAAACGACCTTTAAGTTTTTGTTTTTCCGAATCTTTGGGTGTGTTGGTATCCCTGGTGGTATCCCGGGAGGGAGAGTCCTTTCCATCCAAACCATACAAATCCATCAATCCCGAAAGCGCCTTCGCGTTCGCGTCTCTGTAGACGTTCGGAACGCGCGGCATCACCAGCGCGACGTCGGCGCCCCGGTCAAGCGCCAGTTTCAAAACCCGCGAGCCTTGCGTGTCCTGATTGTAAAACAAAAAGTGTCAGTCGTGTATGGGCAATCAGTCGGAGGAATGTGGTGATTGGGAAATACTTACCAAGTACGCCGCCGCGATGACGTACTCGTCGTACCGCGTATCCCCCATCAGCCGCTCCAACGCAGGTAACACGTGGTAGGTTCCGGGAAACGCTCTTAGCCAAGGCGCGACGTAGCTCGTCACATCGAAACCGCTCGGGGTGTTCGCCACGAAACCCAAACCGTTCGCCCGCGCCTCCGCGTCGCGGGTTTTGTTCCGGTCCCGAGACCCCACCGTGAGCGCCTGTTTGAACTTGTCGAACCTAGAGCCGGTGGTTTGTTTTTGCCCTGAAGAAGTTAGGTGGCTCGGTTTTTTAGGACCCGGGTTTAACACGTGTTTGGAAGTGGTCGGGTTCGTTACCCGGGCAGACCCAGCGGGTAAACCAGGGCCTTTGGAAAAGGCCTCCACCGTCGGAAGGAACGTCGCCGCTTCGCCGTTGACGCACGTGGCGAGCGCGCCGACGGCGGCGCGGCCCTCGCACCGAATCGCGAAGTCCCGCCAACACCGGAACCGGTCCCCGATGTTCACGCCCCCGAACACCGCGGTACTTACCCCCCTTTGTCGGTGGAAAACCACGTACTTGGCGTGCGTGGGGAGGGTTCGTCGGGAAAACGTGACGATTCCCTGTTTTGTTTTTGTTGGACGAGTAATCAGTCCCGCGCTTTTGTGGTCAGCGCTTTGCGAACTTCCATCCCCAGAACTTTGCAAACTATCATCAGGAAACTCCTTGGCTAACTGAAACAGCAGCTCCGCTTCCGTCTTCGTGCCCTCGCACCACCGCGTGAACGCGCTGACAATCGAGCAGTCCAGGGAGCAGTCAACCCGGCATCCCCGGTTCGCGGCGCGGCGCATGGCGTCGATTACTCGCTGCGTCGAAGCGCCGGCTGCGATTGCGAACGAAAAGTGTCAGTCTCTTCCGTCTTGAGTCTTGAGTTTGTAGTGCACTTCCTTTTAATGACGGCCGTGGACGTCACGAACGGGGGTGTACACATTGTGTCAGGATTCGGAAAACGCGCAATACACGTACGTTCCAAGACGTACACGGAAAACTCCACGCGGTCGCCGCGAGTGGTTTTGTCCAACTCGCACACGATCGCGTCGATGACCTGGTCGTAATTCACGAGCAACCGAACGGGCGGGTTGCCGTGGCCGTTACGACCAGGCACCGCGTCGTCGTCGATGGACAGGTCCATGGACGAGGACGACGATGAATGGTGGGAGAATTCCCGTCGCTTAGCGTTGGCCTTGTTTCTCAAAGACTGTTGCGCCAGAGGAGGGGTTGCGATTTGCACGGAATCGGTGGCATCCGCGGAGCGGGACGCGCGGGGGCCGGCTTGTACGCGATGTTTTCCACTGAAACGCGAAATGGGGTGTTTGGTAACGGTAAACGAACGCCGTCCCCCACACCGAGGCGCCCCCCGAGGTGCTACGCGCGCCAACGCGGCCGTGATTTCCATGGATGCAAACATTCTCTGTCCGCGTCAAAAGATGCGAAATGGAAACAACCGACGCGCTGGGCACGCGGAAGCCTGGAGAACAGGTACCAGTTCTAGAAAACCCGAGACAGTGCGAAACGCAAACACCGCCGGGAAAAGCCTGGTGTCGTGTCGCGCTATGTCGGTGTGAGGTCGCGTGGGTGCCGAGCATCGCGAAACTTCCTTCAGACGCGCTCGCCGCCAGGTGGCACCGATCTTTTGGTTCGCGCGGATTCTCCGGGAAGATTTGGAGAATCCAAAACTTACGTGGCAGATACAAGTGGCATTTTTCACGTGTACAATTGTATTTCAACCGAGTCACTGACACGGGTGGGACCCCGAAACTACCCCCGCCGTTCTCAAGGCGGCGCGCGCTGTCCCCCGTCGAAAGGCCCTGTACTTTTCGGCGGCGCCAAAACCGTGTGCCCGACCACCGTGGACGGCAACACAGAGGACCCTACGAGTGGCAACACAGAGGACCCTACGAGTGGCAACACAGAGGACCCTGCGACAGTTTGCGCACTGGCCGTACCCAACGGTACGACTGTTTGCGCACTGACGATACCCGCGGGTAGTCCTTGAGTACTGTTCGCCTCCGCCTGCACAAGCGCGCGCCGTTGCGCGTCAACCTGCGCGGCGCGCCTCTGTTCCGCCTCCGCCCTTTGCGCCTGTTGTTGTCGGAACCGGTCCTGTTCCTGAACCCGCTTCTGCTCCGCGGAAGCCATCGCCCTTTGATTTTTCTCCAAAGTATCCCGCCGCTTCGCAACCTCCAAAGTCTTAGCCGCGACCAGGTACTCCTCCGCGGCGGCGAGGTTTCGGTGGTGGCCGGGTTCTGTTTTGGCAAACTCGTCTTTTTTTTCTGTTTTGGCACACGCGTCCTTTTCTTTTTTGGCAAACGCGTCACTCGCATCTTCAATCTTTTCAATCTTTTCGTCACCGCGTGTTTCCCTTCCCGAAATCAGCCCCTCTAATCGCTGTCGCTTCGCCTCGAGTTCCTCGGAAAACGCCACCACGAAGTCGCGCTTGCTTTCCCCCCACGCCTGCGCGCGCGACCGCGACCGGGTTTTGGCTTCGACGGCTTTCGCGGAATCCTCATTATTTTCGTTTTCTGTCTTTTCCTTACCATCATCATCATCGCCCCCCATCACGACGCCCCCCGGCACGACGCTCATATCAAGCGCGTCTTCATCCGGCGCGGAAAACACGTGGTACGGCAACAGCCGTGCGATGGCGTCGTCCAAATCCACGAACGGTACGTTGACTCCGGGCTGACACGCGCGTTTCGCGTCTTTGGACGCGGCGTCCACCGCGTGCTGGTGCGCAATCTCGAGTCGGGTTTCGTACGATTGCTCATTCTCGCTCGTCTCGCCCCCGCCGCCCTCGCCGTTCGAACCCGGGGTCGAACTGTGTTGCCCACCGAAAACCACGCCCGGAGCCGGCATGGCCATCGCGGCGACGCCGGGGAAGCCTTGCATGGCCGTCGCCAAGGACCGCGCGGCGCACAGTGATTGAACGAGGAACCCTAACAAACAAACTTGCAAACTTGAGTGATGTGTGTTTCCTCCGTCCTCCTCTGTCATCACGCGCCCGAGGAGACGAAAGGACAGGTGGAGATCCGATTTCTGATTCAAAACTCGAATACCTGATGTGTTGTCGACGTCGTCGTCCACCGCCCGCTCCTCCCGGCACACTTCAACACACGTGCCTCTGGCCAGCGCGCCGCGCCGCGATGTCGGCGTCTGCGACGGTCGATTCCCGCGTCGGTGCCGCGCCGGCGCGTCCGTGCGCCGCGCGTGCCAGCTCCGGGCGCGGTGCTGGTTCCAAACACGACCTCGTGTTTGGCAAACCATCGTTCGGGTGGCGTGGCAATCACCGGAGGACACCGACCAACCCTCGTCCTTGGCGGGTTCGCCTGGCCCCTAGTCGCGCGTTCGCGGACGACCGCCCGCGGTTGGACCCGGCCGGGGTCTCTTCCAACGCAGGCCCTGTGTCTGCGATAAACCCAAACCCCTTATCCACCGCGTTCGCCGCGCACCTCGCCAGTGTCACGAATCCAACCGAACTGGAAAAGCTCCTCAACCTGTTACCGCCGCGCATCGCGGACGTGTTGAAGAAACACCCGCGGCGGCTGTCCTTGCTTGAAGTGGTGCTTGATTTAGGCCGAACTCCAATCGCGCGCTTCGCGGACGGGGACGAGCAAATAGACCAACGCAGCTTGAGTTACGAGGACATCGCGTCCGCACTCGGCGGCGTCGGCGACGTGGGCGGCGATAACCGCGCGGGCGTGAACGAAACGTACGCACCGGTGTTTTGTCTTTTGTGTTTCACCAAATCCCGCCTCCACGTCTGCCGGTTGTCCAGAGTAATTACTCATACACATGGCCCGAAAGACTGAAACTTTTCCTTCACAACAACAGGCTACACCGCGTGTCAGTGATCCGGAACCGGTCTGGGGTGGTGGTGGGGTTGACGTGCCGAGTGGGCCGGGCGGTGGAAGGTAAGGGCCTTTCCCCATTTACCACATTCCGCCTCCCTGACTGCCCATACGGGACTGACACTTTTCTTTCAACAATCAGGCAGCGCTGATTTGGTGAAAGATTTGCTACAAACCGGGGTTTCGATTTTACTGTTGGGACGACCGGGGGTTGGTAAAACAACCGCTATTCGCGAAATATCCCGCGTGTTAAGCGTGGAGTGCGGCCGCCGAGTAGTGATCGTGGACACGTCCAACGAAATCGGCGGGGACGGGGATATTCCCCACCCCGGAATAGGCAACGCGCGACGCATGCAAGTTCCGTCACCCAACGAACAGCACCACGTTTTAATAGAAGCCGTGCAGAACCACACCCCCGAAGGTACGCGTCGGGGCTTTCCCAAATCAAGACACGGCGTTTCTGCCGCCCCTCTTTGAGTGCACTACGGCCGCAACATTTACGGGCAATTGTTACAACTACGCACAGCACAAACGCACTGTTTGCGCATACCGAGACTCGGGACTGACCCTTTCTTTTACGTATCGCAAGTCGTGGTGGTTGACGAAATCGGCACAGAGCTTGAAGCCGCGGCGGCGCGGACGATATCACAGCGGGGGGTGCAGATGATCGCCACCGCGCACGGGCACACCCTGGAGAACCTGTTGAAGAACCCCACGCTGAACGATTTGGTGGGGGGCGTGACCAGTGTCACCTTGGGCGACGACGAAGCGCGGCGACGAAGAGTGCAAAAAACCGTCTTGGAACGCGAAGGCCCGCCCACGTTCGGCGTCGCCGTGGAGATGCTTGAAATCGGGCGGTGGCGGGTGCATCTCGATGTGGGCGTTGCTGTTGATACGCTGTTGCAAGGGTACGAGCCGCACGTAGAAATCAGGGCGTTCGACGAAAACACCGGACACGTCATCAAACAGCCTTGGCTCGGGGAGGGCGTTTACGGCGTCAACGGCGGCGGTTTGTTTTCGGCGTCGTCAGGTAAGGGCCTTTCCCAATCACCACACACCGCCTCCCTGATTGCCCATACAAGGCTGACAGTTTCTTTTTTACAATCAGGGCCTTTTGGGTTCGGAGGCACACCGCCGTCCAACACGGCTCCCCCTCCCGCGTACCGAAGCTACGACCGCATTCTGGGCGGGTTCGGTGACACCGGAGCGGGGCCGCCTGCGGGGGTGTCATCGGGAATCATAAACGGTGGTAACTCGTCGTCACGAAAAAAAAACACCGCGGACAAAACCGAACCCTTGTCGCGGTCCGCGGCGCGCGAGGTCTCGGACGCCGCGCTTTCGCGAGACGAACGGTTTTCGAAATCCGAAATTGAAACACGCGGCTTGTTTTCAGGGGAGGACGACGACGATACGTATCACAAAGACGGTGTTTTCCTTATCTACCCGCACGAGCTGGATTGCGACGTCGTGGAGGAGGTGATTAACGAGTTGGGGTTGCAAAACGCATGCGTTCTAACCACCGTGTTGGAGGAAGCCTCCGCGGTGCTGGCGGTGAAGTCGCGGGTGAAAAACGCGACGTGGCTGCGACACGCCGGTACGGCCTTGGGCCTTTCCCAAATCCTGACACACTGTTTGCCCATACAAGACTGACACTTCTTTTTTACAATCACAGCGCGCGCCAGGGGGATGCCCATCTACGCCCTGAAAGCGGAAGGCATGCCGCAGCTCGCGCGGGCGATTCAAGCCATGCTCGGGTTGAACGCGCTCGAAAACAACGCCGGGGAAAAGGAAAAGGAAAAAGAGAACCGCGCGGCTACGCGTACCAGCGGTGACACCCGAAACGACGTCCTGTCGAACTATTCAAACCCCTCCCCGAAACCGCCGTCCACGCTGTCACTGAAACCCAGCGGGGTCGTTCCCGGCGGTGTCGGTGGTTTCGTCACCCCCGCGGAGGAAACAGACGCGTTAGAGGAGGTGCGCATGGCGGTAGAACAGCTGGTGATTCCGCACCAGGAAGGTACGTGATGGGGCTTTCCCAAATCATAGACTCCCTGTTTTACCTCTAACGCTGGTGACTGTTCAGACCGATTACGGTGACTGTTTGTCCATACATCGTCCAATACACGCCCAACACGGGACTGACACTTTCTTTTTTTATCGTAAGCGGTGGAGCTGTTACCGCGGCACACCCGGCTTTTGAAAATGCAGGCCGATTTGATTTCCAACGAGTACAAGCTGGAGTACGAAGAGTGCGGCGAGGGTAACGCGCGTAGAATACGCATTCTGCACACGTACGCGGGGGGTATTAAACCGTAAACGTCGGATGGTATTTATTTGTATCGGTCTTACTTTTTGACTTATTCTAACACAACGCGTTTCGGTTGCTACTACGAGTACTACAACTTGTTACCCTTCATTTGGCCCCCAAACCACTCTTCTTCTTCCCCTCCGTTTCCCTGCGTTTCACAATCTGTTCCTGGACTAGCTTACTCTACTTGGTGACGTATTTCCGGAGACACGCTTCGCCGCAGAACCACGGTTCCGAGACGCCGGCGCCGTCGCCGAAGAAACTCTTTTGGCTGTTGCTTTTCGTGTGACTTGGGCTTTTCTTTCTGACCGCTTTGGGGTTAGGGTTCAGGGTATTTGCCGTACCATTAGGGTTAGGGTTCAGGGCATTCGCAGTACCAACATCAGCCGTCTTATTCTCCCCCGTCTCCCGAACCTGGCACCGGACTCCCCGCACCGCGCCAATTTCGTTCGCCGGGCCGTTTGGTTTGAACCCCTTGTTGTAAAAGCCGAAAGTGTCAGTTGTGTTGGCAAACAGGGAGGCGGGATTTGGGAAGGCACAATACGTACCTGTTCCTTGGGCGGCGGCGGTGCGTTTTTCGGGTCGATGCCGACGCACCGCAGGTGGTGCGGTTGGTCGCACCCGTCGCAAAGCACGTACCCGGTATCCGTGACGTGGAAGTTGTTGAAGTGACACGTCCCGAATTTGCTCCCCATTTGCACGCACACTTTCCGCGTTTTCCGCGGGTCCGGGTCGAACCCGTTTCGCGGGTCGAAGACGAACCGCCAGACGTACTGATGCGAATAACCGAAAGCGTCAGTCGGGACCGTGACTTGTATGAGTGAACATTCGGCCGGATTCGGGCCTCCACAGTCGGGCGTACTCGGGCCGAACAGTGCGCGTGTGATGTATGTAGTAGTTGCCAGTACTGGTAAATGTTACGGAACGTAGTGTACTCGACCAGGGGCGGTAATCAGTCGTCTATGATTTGGGTTGGGAAATACAAACGCGCACCTTCGTGTCGCAAGAAACCCCCATGTTTTCGTCCAGGTCCTTGTCGTCGTAGAAGGTTGTGATTTCCTTTACATCAAGGTTGACGTCCGCGAACTCGGAGCGGGAGTAAAGGCGAGTTTGAGTTTGGGTTGATTCGCGGTTACTTAACTCGTTTCTGCTGTTCGTTTCGTTCGCGTGTGTCCCGCCCGTGCTCGGCCGCCAAATCACGAGCTCCACCCGGCCGTTGCTTCTTGACACGTCACAAACTTTCTCCAGCGGGTACTCCGCCTCGGTCAAGCACGCGTTCGCGGTGGGGCACACCGCGACTAACGCGTCCAGGGGGACGAACCACTGATACGATAAAAGCCGAAAGTGTCAGTATCGTATGGGCAATCGCAGAGGCGGAACGTGGTGGGCGGGAAATACATCACACGTGCCCTGTTTGCCCATACAGGCTACTTGTACCCACCTGGAGCGAGTATATCTCCGCGTTGTTCAAAACCCTTTCCTCGTCCTCAAAGTCGTCCAAACTCGCGGGGTCTTTCCGCGTGCGTCGCGCGGTTCGCGCGCGCCGCTTGGAGTTTTAAGAAAAGTGTCAGTCGTGTATGGGCAAACAGTCGTTGGATTTGGGAAATGCAATAAATACTTACCGCGTTGTGCGCGGCGCCCTGTACGATTTCGTGGACCCTGGCTAAGTAATAAGGCGCGGGGCCCCAGTTCTGCCGCGTCTCAGGTGACGTGCCGTTCGCGAGTTTCACCACGGACCCGACAAGGAGGGGTTCGCGAACCACCGCGGAGGCGGTCGTTCCAACGCGCGCGTCGCCATCCCCATTCGGACTCATCGTGTTTCGCGTTTCGCGTGGTTTTCGTCGCCGCGCATCCCCGCGCAATTACGGCGTACACGGCGTCTGTCTTTCCCGTCCCGACCTGCGGATTCCTATTGTTCCATATACCTTCGGGCGACTCGCCGTGCCGTTTTTCGGGCTCCCGCGATCGGAACCGGAAACAGAAGACCCACCCGTCTCACGCATCCCACGCCCTGCGGATTCCAAAAGATCTAGCCCCTGCATCAACCGACGATCGCGCTGGCGCACCGCGGAGTTGTGCGTCGCGACCAGGGTTTGCGTCTCCCTCCGCTTACCCACGCCGCCCGGCGCCCGGGGGGACAAGCCCCGTGCGGCTTGGGCGCCGGACCGGTCCCCGGAGTCGTGGTTCACCATCCACTCACCGACGTGCCTGTCACTGTGCGGGCCGCAGAAGGCACCTTTTACCTCCCTCTCGCGTTTCCCGACTCTCGTTTTCACGGACGGTTCGACTGACCAAAACCTTGCCAAAACCCTCCACGTCACTCCGCGGCTCCTCCGAGAACACGTCCCCCCTTCCCTCGTGAGACCCCGCACTCTCTCCCGCACGTTCCACGCCCCACACGTTCTCCACCCTCCCTTTAAATCTTTCGATGCGTCGCGACGAGGACAACGTTCCCGCGAACGAAGGCTCTTGGCGAGCTGGCGTTGGCTGGGGCGCGGAGTCCGCGTCCGCGGACTCGGAGAACCTGGCCGCTGACTGGAGGCGACGCAGTTGCGACACGAACATCCAGCGCACCGCGGCTATCGCCGTCGCGAGAGACGCGGAAAAGGCGACGCAAGTACACAACTCGTCAACATCCTCCGTGCCTATTGCTGACAACAACGACCCGTCGAGCCCCAACTCCGCCTCGGACGGGTTCAACCCTCCTCTCGAGGTTCGGGTCGTGGCCCTTTCCCTCTGGGTGCGCGTGGCGTTCCCGGCGAAAAGTTCGCCGTCGCTTTCGCTTTCCTGCTTTTCAGAAAAGGTTCCGAGTAACCCCCAAAACGACAACAGCACAGCAACACACACACCGCGTGAACTCGCCCTCGCCGATGTCGCCTCGGTGGATATCGAGAAAGCGGAGTCGGCGGCGAGGGGCGCTTTTCAAAAAGATTCGCGCGCCGAGAATTCTTCGCCCCGAAAAGCAACAGACATGGTCCGCGTGCTCCGCGACGTTTCCTTCACCGCGTTTCCCGGCGAGGTGCTGGCGGTGCTAGGGCCTTCCGGGTCTGGGAAAACATCGTTGGTCACCGCGGTGGCGGGACGAATCAACACAACCGGGGGTGGGTATGCTTTGGAGGGAACCGCGGAGTTTCTGGAGCGCGAGTTTTTGTTTTTAGGCGACGGCGCCGAGAAATCGAAAGCGAAGCAAACCCGAACCCGAACCCAAACCCGAACCCCCGTTCAACCGAAACACCGTTTGGGACGCCGAGTCGGGTTCGTGACCCAGGACGACTGCTTGTTCCCGTCCCTGACGGTTAGGGAAACGGTGCAGTACGCCGCGGCGTTGCGGCTTCCCGATTTGGTCGGCGAATCCACCCGAAACGCGCGCTCGCGAAAACGCAGAGTCGCCGACGGAGCGCTGAAAAGGTACGGCGACCATCGCGCGTTTCCCAAATCCGTCGACACGCTGTTCATCTTTCACGCCGGTCAATGTTCCGACCGAGTACCCTAACTGTTTGTCCATACATCGTCCAATACATCGCGATATACGCGACTAACCTTTTCCCCCCAAACACCCGCCCCCTTTTCTGCCCCACTCAAAGCTTGAGCTTGGAGGCGTGCAAAAACACGATAATCGGCGGGGTTTTCTCCTTCCCCCGGGGCGTTTCGGGCGGCGAACGCAAGCGAGTTTCCGTCGCGGTCGAGCTGTTAACCAAACCAAGCGTGTTGCTGCTGGACGAACCCACCAGCGGTTTGGACAGCACCGTGGCGAATAAGCTCGTCGCGATGCTGTCGCGACTCGCCAAAGGAGACGACACGCCGGGGGCGACGTCGACGACCCCCGCGTCGAGAACGAACCAGCGGACCGTCATAATGACCATCCACCAGCCTTCGCAAAGGGTCGTGACTTCCTTCGACGTTACTTTGTTCCTGGCGAAAGGAGAAAGAGCCTACTACGGCAGCGCGAGGGGGATATTTCCCTACTTCCGCAACGAACTGAACCTCAACCCTCCGTGGGGAACCAACCCCGCGGAGTTCGCGCTTGACGTGTGCAACGGGAACGTGGACGGGTTCGGGGTGGAAACCGGTGTCGATGGCGGACAGGTCGTGGAAAACGTGTTGGCGGCGAGCGCCGCGCGTACGGCGCGAATCGGCGACGACGGCGCGGAGGAAGGGACACTTTCTTCCAAAGACGCTTACGAAGGCACTTCCACCGGTACCACTGGAGGAGTCACGACCACCCACGCCTCGTTACCCTCCCCGCCGCCGCCCGACAACCGGAAGTTCGCCACGACGTGGTTTCGCCAAATCACGGTTTTGTCAAAACGCGCGCTGTCCGCGCGCCGGGGCGCTTTCTTCGACGCGCTGAAGATTTCCCAAATCCTGTTCGTCGCGTTTCTGGTGGGCGCGCTGTGGTGGCGCCGCGGTACCGAGGTGGGCTTGGACTCCGTCGGGGACCTTTCGGGGGTTTTGTTCTTCGAGCTCCTGTTCCTGTCCTTCCTCACCCTGTTCAACTCCCTGTTCACGTTCCCTGACGAAAAAGCGGTGGCGCTGAAGGAACGGCAAAGCGGGGTGATTCGCGTTTCGTCGTACTTCGTGGCGCGCACCGCGGTGGACGGTACGTGTTTGGGGCTTTCCCAAATCCAGGCACACTGTTTGCCGATTGTCCAGGGTAATTACTGTTTACTACATACATCACAAGTAGACTGTCTGCCCATACATTCTACTTGTACACTCAAGACTGACACTTTTCCTTCACAATCGCAGTCCCGATTGACCTTTTCCCGCCCACCTTGTTCGTGCCCATCGTGTACTGGATGGCGGGTTTGAGGGGCACGTTCAGTGCGTTCATCCAACACCTACTAGTGGTGTACCTGGTAACCCTGGTCGCCTCGTCCTTGGGTCTTTTCATCGGCTGCGTCTCTCCGAACCCGAAACAGGCGCAGACCATCGCGAGCGTGTCGATGTTAGCGGTGATGCTCACCGGCGGTTTTTACTTCGACAAAACCCCCGCCTGGCTGGGTACGTATGGGCAGGCTTTCCCAAATCCCGGCCTCCCTGTTTTGCCGGTTGTCCACCCGTAATTACTGTTCACTACATACATCACAAGTGCACTGTTTTACCGAAGCTGGTGACTGTTTGTCCATACATCACGATATACATGGCACTTGTACACTCAAGACTGACACTTTCTTTTTCAGACTGGACCAAGGAAACGTCCTTCATCAACCACGCGTACGCGGGGCTTTTGAAAATCCAGTTCCCGGACGGGGGGAGTTTCGCTTGTTTCCAGGGCGAGAAGAACAGGCTGTTGGCGACGAAAACGAACGAGGCGAGTTTCGAACCAGGCGGTGACATCGAAATCGAAGTGGATGACCTCGCCGCATCAAGAGTGACTACTTGTTACGTTTCCGACACGAAACAGCTCAACTTCGTGGATTTACAGGAAACCATCGCGGTCAACGTCGCGGCGCTTGTCGCGATTTTCGTCGGGCTACGACTTTTCACGTACCTTTCGTTGAGGTTTGTAACGCTGAAAACGAGATGAGTGAGCGACCGTGGTAGCGGATCGTACCTTGCTTACCATATGTCCCGCTGTTGTTCATCGATGCCCAGCGGATCGTACCTTGTTGAATGCGAATATGTACATCTTTTGACATATTCACATTCAACAAGGATAAGTCAAAAGATGTACATATTCGCGTTCAACAAGGTACGATCCGCTGGGCATCAATGAACAACAGCGGGACATATGGTGAGATCATAGTAATACACAACCTTTTCACAAAGACGACATTTCAAGACTCATACAAGCAGTTTCCCTCGTTCAGAAAGTATCATCTGGCGGATTATCAAGCCAAGACAAGAACTGAAAAAGCCATGTTGAAGTGCTCAAATTTGCGCACGAGAAGGGCTGCCCGTGGAGCACGTTGACATGTGCATGGCAGGATACAGACGGACATCTCGAGGTGATCAAGTATTACTTCGAGCTGCTCGTACAAAAGCGCGAAGCGGCGCGGCGCGAACAACACACGGAAGACTGAGAATGAGAACAGATTGTCATTGACTGATAAAAAATACGAGACGAGTTTCGTCACATTCGCGTCACCCCCTCACTCCTGGACGTACCCTTCCCTCGCCAGCCTTTCAGGCGCCATGTTCGCGGTGACTATCGAGGGCACCATCAACTGCCCCGAGAACATGATCTTTTTGAATCCGGGGATGGTCACCTTACTGATTTCAATTGAAAACTCGTCGACGTCTCTCGCCGGCGGATTATTTTTCACCGTCAAGTCCATGGCATACACTACCTTCTTTTCCCTGGCGCTTCCCAAGTTTTATTAGGCGGGCTCTCATTTGACCCGACCCGCCCGCCGCTGTGGTTACTCCACCGACGCACGCGCACGTGCCAGGGTCGGGCTCGCTCGCGGTCGATCGCGCGCGAGGTCCGGAGGTGGGCGAGTGCGGTCTCTGCCCTTGTTCGGTGGAACCGCGGGTGGGTGTGTAGACTGTGATTGTCTCGAATCCAAATCCGAGGAGTGTTTACCGTTAAAAACTCATCGGTGGTTGCGATTGCCCAACTCGATTCGGACCACCAGTGCAACCCGGTGGTGGCTGCGTTTCAATAAACCCAGCCGTCATGGAGTACATCGATCGGCCGAGGTCGGGGGTGCAGCCGGTGAGCACCGGTCGCGAGCGGTCGTCGTCGTTCAGGGACGACGAGTGGGACCGGGACAAAGAGGACACCACATCCGAAACCTCGTCCAAATCCGATGAGGACAGCGAGGTGTCGTCGGATGACAGGCCGTTGACCCTTGAAGACCGCGCGCTCGCGGCGAAAATGGCCGCTGATGTCGCCCTGGACAGGGACACGGACGCGGAGGCGATCGCGGCGTATGACACGATCGCGTCGAGGCGACGACGCACGGCATTCGGCGCCTTCAGTTCGATTTTCGCCGTCCCCACGCAGGTGCTGGACAAGGTTTATAAAAACCGAAACTCCCTCCTAACCTTCCACCCGCGTTCCGAGATCCGCCTTGCTTGTGACCGCCTAATGAAAAACCAACACTTCGAGATGGTCATCTTCGGCTGCGTCCTGGTTAACGGGCTGGTCATCGGGCTACAGAAACCGGAGGCGCAGATGAACGCGGGCGCTTCCGCGATTTTGCCCGAAACCTTGTCCACCACGCTGCAGGTACGTCTTTCCCAATCACCACGTACCGCCTCTGCGATTGCCCATGCGAGACTGACACTTTCGGCTTGTATCGGGCCAGGCGATTTTCGTAATTTTGTTCGCCTTAGAAGCGTCGGTGAAGATCGTCGCGTCCGGCTTTTTAATCGGCGAAAACACGTACTTAAGGGAGTACTGGAACATGCTCGACTTCGTCGTGGTGGTGGCTGGTTTGGTGGATCTGGCGAGCTCCAGCGCCGGCACGGCGCTGTCGCCGTTGCGGTTAATTCGCACGCTACAGCCGCTTCGAGCGCTGAACAAGTTCAAATCGGGACGGCTGGTGCTTGAAACCCTAGGCAGGTCACTTCCAATGTTGATGGACGTCGTGCTCTTTATGCTCTGGTTCGTCGTCTCAATGACCGTGATGGGGGTGATGTTTTTTGGAAACACGATGACTGGAAGAACGTACTACCCGCGAAGCGAGTTTGAAAGCGAAAGTGTGAACCAAATCGTGTTCCACACCGGCGGCCAAAACGCCACGGAGGCGGAGTTTGACTTAGCGCGGGGTGGATACTTTCCCCAGGCGTGCGGTGTGTTGCGAACACAGTGGCTGGTTAATAACTCGCTAGGAACCAGTTCCGGTACCGCCGAGTTAATCGCGGGGTTCACCGCGCCGAGCGACGAACACATGTGCGTGTGGGACAAGCACGACAAGGTACGGCCTTTCCCAATCACCACGTTCCGCCTCCTTGCTTGTTCATGCTCGTACCAGAAGGGACGGTTACCTCTGCCCGATTACCCTGACTGTTTACTCATACACGTTACGAAAGACTGACGCTTTCTTTTTGTTCGTGCCAGGTTGCGTTTTCGGTTACGAACTTTTCCAGTTCCGCGACCGTGACTATTACTACCGTGAACGTCACGAACGCCACGACCGGAGTCGTGACTAACACCACGGTCAACACCACCACGACCTACCCCGGGTACGACCAGCCACACATGTGTTGCGACAGCGACCTGGCGCCGTTTTCAAACTACGTCAGGTTCGACGACTTCGCGCAAGGCGTTTTCGTGGTGTTGCAGGTACGGCCTTGGGGCTTTCCCAAATCCCGCCTCCCTGTTTACGGACCCTCTGTGACTGTTTGAGGGCACTACTGGTGACATTTACCAGTACTGGCAACTCTCAAAAATACATCACAAGTGCACTGTTTGCTCATACAGTTCACCCGTAGACTCGGGACTGACACTTTTCGTTACCAATCGCAGATGATGACCGTGGACGGGTGGAACGAAGTGGTGTGGCCGATGTGCGACGCGAACGGTTTCGGCAAGCCTTTCGTGTTCGCCAGCGCGGTGGTTGTGATTGGGGGTTTCGTGGTGATTCAGCTGTTCACGTCGGTGATTTGCGCGACGCTTGGGGACGTCAATCAGGATGACGGAAAAGTTCGCGGCGAAAAGAACGACGTCGACGTCGTCGTCGGGGCCGCGATCGGCGGCAACTTGGATTCGGTCAAAAACAGCGAAACGGCGGTCAAAATCGCACAGTTCGACACCGAGTACCGATCAAACGAGCTCGCCACCGCGTTCCGTTCGCTCGTAACACACGCGTGGTTCGACAACTTCATCATGTCCTGCATCGCGATCAACTCGCTGATGATGATTTCGAGGTACATGTTGCGCGTTTCCCAAATCCCGACACTGCTTTGTCAAGAACACTTCTAGTATACGTGGTGTCTTTCGTCTCGGAGACCGGTGTCCAATAGATTGCTTTGGCACTCTTGTCCAGAGTAATTACGTAATGCACATCACGAAACACTGACACTTTTCGTTAACAATAGCCACTACGACCCGTCGCGGTGGTACGTTGATACCATGTCCCACCTGGAATCCGCATTCACCGTAATATTCATCGTCGAGTTTACCCTGAAACACTTGGGCCTGGGTGTCCAGGGGTACTGGGGAGAAACCTGGAACCGGCTGGACGGGTTCATCGTGCTTTCGTCTGTTTTCGAGCTGGTCATGATTGAAGCGAGCAGCGGCGGAAGGTACGTGTTGGGGCTTTCCCAAATCCAGGCACACTGTTTTATCTCTCAGCTGGTGACTGTTGTCCATACATCGCGATACACAAGACTGACACTTTCTTTTACCTATCGTAAGCGGCGTGAACCTTTCTTTCCTCCGCGTGTTTCGCATTTTCCGAATCATCCGCACGTTCCGGGTGTTAAGGGAAAACAAGGAGTTCGTGCGAATCTTGGAATCCGCGATAAACGGCATTCAAGCCATGTGGGTATTCCTGGTGGTCTGGGCGTTGCTGTTGATAATCTTCGCCATTCTAGGCGTACAGCTGTTCGGCGGCCGCGGCGATTTGGACCACGAGCGCCTCGGGTTCAAAGACGTGGGCGCCGCGCTGTTGACTCTTTTCGTGGTTTCGACGGGAGAAAACACGTTCGAAGTGGCGTACGCCACGATGCAAGCGACGGACGCTTGGTCGGGACTTTACATGATCGCGTGGCTCGTGATTTCCACCGCGGTGTTATCTCTGATTCTTGGCATCCTGATCGACTCCATCACCGCGGCGGGGGACGAAACGCAGGCGGCGATGGAGGATGCGGATGCGGCGGATGCAAAGACGCTTAGCGGCGGCGGCGGCGAGACCAAGTTTTTCGACAAGTTGAACGACGTAGAAACGACGGATGGCGTGGAGACGATTGGGTACGGTGCGTACACAAAGAACCCACCCACCGCGAACGGCGCGTACCGACAGAACGCACCCGCGGGGGCGAAACGCAAGTCACCGTTTGATTTCCACAAAATGGACCGCCGACGCGTCGCCGAGGTTGACCTCGTGAAAACTCGCGAACGTTTGGAGCGGAAGAAAATGAGCCACTCCAAAGCGGACGTCGCGGTTGTCCGGCGATGGCTGGTGTCGATTGGCGAGACCACGCACACCCGGGAGTCGTTACACACGGAAAACGCCCTGTCCGCCGGCGCCAAGCTCGCCGCGCGCAGACGGCTGGACGCGTTCGACAGTACAACGAAGAAACGCCCGGGACGAGCTTTGAGTGGGATCGGGAGCGTGGAGAAGCTACACGACGTTTCATTGAACGAAACGGAGCACGAGCACCACGTCGTTAACCCCGACGACGAAAAGCTGGCGGAGATGAAAGCGGAAATCTCGCTGCGAATCGCGAACCGCCAAAAGCGACGCGACGAATCGGTCGTGGTTATCGACCAAAACAAGTGTCGCAACGAACACGTGACGTGGCAGCGCGTTCGCCCGCCGCGGTGGAAACGGGTAAGTATTTCCACCGAACACATTCCGCCTCTGCGATTGCCCATACAAGACTGACACTTTTCTTTTTACAATCAGGCGGATTTGGACATCGTGCTGGAGGACGAAGACGGCGCGCCCAAAAGCAAGATCCGTTTGAAACGCGAGGAGGAGGCGTTCCTCGAGGTTCAGAAAATGCACCGACAAAACCTGGGGGTTATTCTTGACGTGCTTCGCATTCCCAACCCGGAACTCGTGTTTTCAGGAGGACCCGTCGGGAAAGACCAACTCGCTGACGGGATGTCGACCGGGGATGAAAAACACGATGCGCGACGTAAACGCGGGTGGGGCGGCGGTGTCGGTCTGTTCGGCCTTGACGGCGGCGACTCGCGGCTGTTCACGTTACGACTCGTCACGCACCCTGTTTTCGAGCTCTTCGTGTTGCTCTCCATCGGGGTTTCGTCCGGTTTGCTCGCCGCGGAGACGCACGTACGTGTTGCGCGTTTCCCCAATCAAGACACACTGTTTTATCTCTCAGCTGGAGACTGTTTTATCTCTCAGCTGGAGACTGTTTCATCTCTCAGCTGGAGACTGTTTTATCTCTCAGCTGGAGACTGTTTTATCTCTCAGCTGTCGACTGTTTGCCCGTACGTAGTACTGTTACGAGACTGACACTTTTCGTTTACAAAAAAGACGTTTCCCAAAAGCGGCTCGCAAACGGAACGCGCGTTTTTCGGCGTCGACGTCGTTTTCACGGGTTTGTTCACCCTGGAGATGTTGTTGAAGTCGTACGCGTTTCAGCCCTTCCAAAACCAGGCGGCGTATTTACGGTCAAACTTCAACCGCCTGGACGTCGTGGTCGTCGCCGCGAGTCTTTTGACCCTGATTTTTAACGGCGTCGGCGCGCTCAAGGCGTTGCGTTTGTTGAGGTACGTTTTGGGGCTTTCCCAAATCCAGGCACACCGTTTTATCTCTCAGCTGGTGACTGTTCAGACCGATTGCGGTGACTGTTGTCTATACATCGTTCAATACATCGCCCAACACAAGACGTTGACCACTTTTCGCGTACCAACCGCAGAGCGCTGCGGCCGCTGCGAAGCATTCACCGCCTGCCGTCCCTACGGATCGTGATTTCCGCGGTCATGGCCAGCGTGCCTGCTATTTCGCACGTCTGCGTGCTAGGGTTCGGCCTAGGAACCGTGCTGTCGATCATGGGCATGGAGCTTTTCCAGGGGAAGATGTGGTACTGCGCGTGGGTACCTTCTGATACCGTGTACGAAACGTTCGCGGCGAATGTTAGTTCAAGTCAACGGCTTGACGTCGGCGGCGGCTTGGACAAAACCAACTGCTTAGCCGCCGGAGGCGTCTGGCGCAACAACAAGTTCAACTTCGACAACTTCCTTGAAGCCATGGTCAGCGTGTTCGTGATAAGCACCGGTGATAACTGGCAGGACATCATGTACGTCGCGATGGACAGCGTCGGGGACGGCGAGGCGCCGCGGCGGGACCACAGCGCGTGGGCGGCGGCGTACTTCGTGCTGTGCGTGTTGGTCGCGATGCTGTTCTGGGCGAACCTGTTCGTGTCCGCTTTGGTGGATAACTTCAACAGGATGGCCGCGACTGGCGGGCCGACGCTGGTGAGTGACGAACAAAGGCGGTGGCAGCAAGCCATGCGTCTCGCTACGTTGTCGCACCTGGAGCGGTGGAGGCTCGCGCCGCCCAAAAACGCGTCGCAAATCAGACGAACCGTGCATTACTACGCGAAGCAACCTTTGTTTGACCGCACCGTGCTTTGCGTTATTTTTTTGAACCTACTCGCCATGGTCGCGTATCGCACGAACGCCACGGAAGCCGAGAACGTCGCACAGGAAGTTTTCGACTACTTCTTCACGTTCTTCTACGTCGCGGAAGCGACGTTACTAATCACCGCGATGGGGTGGCGCATGTACTGGAGTAACTTCATGGTACGGCCTTGGGGCTTTCCCAAACCCCGCCTCCCTGTTTCAAGCCCCGTTCGTGACTGTTTGAGTGCACTACTGGCAACATTTACCAGTACTCGCGGCTCTTACAAATACATCACAAGTGCACTGTTTTACCGAAGCTGGTGACTGTTTGTCCAAACATCGCGATATACAGTAAGACTCAAGACTGACCCTTTCTTTTTACACTCGCAGTACAAGGTGGACTTTTTAGTCGCCGTCGCGGGTTTCGTCGACTTCGCGGTTCCCAGTTTACGCCAAGCCGGGTTCGGCGACGCGTTTCGCGTGGCGCGGTTTTTACGGCTGGTGAAGCTGATTAAAATAAGCCGGGGGCTGCGAACCCTGTCCCTGACCTTCATACAGTCCCTACCCGCGGTGGTGAACATCAGCGCCCTTTCAGCTTTGGTGATTTTCATCTACGCCTGTCTCGGCGTTTCCCTGTACGGCGACAACCCCGGCCCGTTCGGCGCGTCCGTGGACTCACTCGCGTTCTCCAGCTACTCCAACTTCCTGGACTTCCCCCGAGCCTTCGTGGTGCTCTTCGTGAGCTACACTGGGTACGTATTGGGGCTTTCCCTGCAATCCCGCCTCCACGTTTGCCCATACAAGACGTTGACCCTTTTTCGTCACAACCTCAGGAACTGGATGAGCTACTTCAGCGATATGTTCCGCGATCAGCGGTGCGACGCGCTTGTGGTTCCGGTTTCCGCGGCTGACTCGGTGACCGGTACGCTAAAGCTTTCCTGCGTAAGGGACGTCTCCGCTGTTTTCTACTGCTTCACGTTCGTCGTGGTGGCGATTTTTTTGCTCGCCAACCTGTTCGTCGCGGTGATTCTCGAGCAGTTCAGCCAGTGCGCGGATTCCGAAAACTTGTTCGGCGGCAGCGGCATTGTGGATTTGGTGATAACAACGGTGCAGCTTCGCAAGGTCGCGCGGTTGATCAAAGGAAGAGTGGTACGGCACAAACACCAAACAGAAGGGGGTTTCGTGGAGTACACCTCGGTTTCGAAACGCGCGGTGGTTGGCGGTGCGTTGGGGTTACCTAAAGCTCCTACTACTCCACTAACAAGGGACGCGATTAAAACCGCCATAGCGGAAGCCGCGAACGAAGCGAACGCGAACCGACAACGCGGATTCGGGCCAGTCGAGCCCCTGGAGGCGGCGGCGGCGGCGGTGATGGCGCTGGTGGACGACGCCGCCGTGCTGAATCAAAATAAAAACAGCGCAACCCCCGTTAACCGCCAAAGTTCGGTTGGTAAATCGGAACGCCCGAATCCGTTCGACGACGACGACGTTTCCGTGACCTCCGACGCGCCCACCATGTACAGCATGGGCGCGCCGTCCCAAAAAGGCGACGGGGATTCGGACGAGGAGGACGTCGACGACGGATTTGAATTCTCAGGAGTTAATAACTCATCAAACGGACGAAGCGTTTCGGGGGGTGGGTTTTCGGGCGTTTCGAACGCCAATACCCTGCGCGTCCCGCGAGGCGACGCGCGAAAAACGAACACCCCCGGCCCCGATATAGACCTGGATGACATGCTGTGATGAGGTTCGCAGGTTCGCTGGTTGTGGTTTAAAGATGATTTAGAGAGGGGTTTTGTGATAGCGATAGCGAGGAGGTTACGTGCTGTGACAGAGCGGATGTTCTCGTTTGTGAGAACGATTAGAGAGGTAGATCCTTAGTTCCGGGACCGGGCCGGTTTGGGTTTTGCGACACGTAAAGAGCGCCTTATTATTACCCTCGCCTCGCTTACTTTTTCACCCGCCACACGCTCCGCGCCCTCACAACCTCGGCTTCCGACGGGGACATCCCGAACCCCCGCTTCAGCAACATGTGCACCAGCTGCGCCGTTCCCGGTTTCTCCTGGCAGTCCAGCACGCCCCCCGGGCCGCACTCGCGGCAGCAAATCGCGTCCACGTTGTCCCCGTCGTGGCACTCGTTTTTGAACTCCAAAATGATTTCCTGCAGGTCGTACTTCTGCCAAAACGTATCGGGCACACTTTCTAGGAGCCACTCCGTGTACACCACGTTGTTCACGTGGTTGTTCATATCCAGGTCGCTCCTGCGCACGCTGTGCGATTCGGGGATGGTGGTTCCTTTCAGTCCGCGCACGTCGGGGAGCTTGTCCACCGCGTACGAGGTACCCATCACGGGCGAGTCCATAAGTGATTGGGTTTGGAACTTCTCCACCACGACTTGCGGGATCCTGGCCAGTTTACGGCGAACAAGGTTGAACGCGATCCACTGGGACGTGGCTTTGGCGATGACCACGCCTTGTCCATTTTTTTCGGGAGACACATCCGTTATCTCCCAGTCTCGTCTCGCCGCGATCTTGCCCTGCGACTCGAACCACGTCTTGACCTGCACCTGGTCCCCCCACCGCGGGTACTCCTTGACCACGATGTGCAGACGCGTGCATACCTGCGATGGGGGGTAAAACGAAGTGTCAGTCTCGAGTCTGGAGTGTGGGTGCGCTGCATGGGCAAACAGTGTAGTCAAAGAGGGGCTTGCGTCGGGCGGATTTGGGAAACCTTACGCCAACACGTACCCACGCCAAATCCGCCTCGCTCATCTCCACGGGCATGGACTGCGCCCGTCCCCAGATCCCCTGCGCGTGGTTACACGCGCACTCCTGAATCATGCCCGCGACCGTGCGCATCGTGCTCCGCTTATCCGGGCCGCACTCGTCGAAGCGCACCGGGAACGTCTCGCTGAACACCCGGCCGTTCGTGATCAGCGCCCTTGAGTGCCAGTGGGGAATGTCAAGGGGCACTTGCTGTGCCTCGGGTTTGGTTTCGTACGACGACGCGAAGTTGTTGTTGCCGTAACCCGACGACGATGCGCTTGTTTTGATGCTGCTCCGTCCGCGGGTCCGGTCAAACGTCTCAGGCCGAACCGCGATGCTGGACACGGCGTGCGACGCCGTGTCGCCGAAACGCGGTTTTCCTGCAATCCGGGAAACGCGGCGGGGCTGGGTGTGCTTTCCGTTGGCGCGGTCCACGCGATTTGACGCGGCGGCGACCCGCGGGTGAACCACCACGACCCGACCCGACGCGAGCGTCGACATCGTGACGTCACGCGGTGGGGACGCGCGGGAGACTGTAGGTCGGGGGCATCGGGCGACGGACGGATTGGTTGAATTCGAAAACGTGTGGAGAAAGCTAGAAACAAGAAAGAGCTCGTGGCCGACATTCCAGCCAGCTGGCGAATCCATCATACCATGGTATCTTCAAGCGATGTGACAAAAAATGGAAGGTGTGGGGACGCTTTTTGCACCGCGATGGCATTTCGCACGCGCTCGTCCCACGCGCGGTCGGGGATTTTTAAACGCGGTTTTTGCCGCATGCCACGTACCGTGAGTCACGTCACGTACTATCCGTGGTGATTGTGAATCAGTGAACGGTGTTGCCAGCGTTGTTATCAGTAAAAGATCAATTGTTGTAATATTAAAAGGTCGGGTCACGCGAAGCGAATGCGTTTCATTCTTACTTTTTTTTCCCTCCATGTTTCGTTTTCTAGAGTACCCGTCGCGTCTCACTTCCCGTGCGACACCAGCCTGAGCCACGTGGTGAGTCCGTTGTCGCACACTCGCGGCACGACGCACAGCGCCGGGCGCAGCACGGTTTGCCACGGATCACGCGCCACACCAAACCCGAACCCCCACCCCAAAACGCTTCGCAAAGAGCACGCGAAGCAAACCCAAAACAACCCCTTCGCGAAGTGCGTCGGCCGCAGCGCGCACCCGAGACAAAACAGCCCGAGCAGCTTGTCCCTCGCGAGAAACAGCGCCGCTCTGGTGTGATGGGCGGTTACTGTTGGATAGGTACCGATCAACGCTACTAGACTCGCGCAAAACACCCACAAAAGCGCCACCCCCACCCGCTCCACCACGGCGTCGTGTCGCAACGCCGCCGCGACTCGCCGCTTGCTCCGCGGCTGCACCGCGTGCACCGGCCCGTCGCGAAATCGTGGTTTGGCGTTTCCAAGCCGGGAAGGCGTGCCGACACGTCCACTGCTGTTCCCTCGCGAAGGCGTCCCGACGCGTCCACTGCCGTTCCCTCGCGAAGGCGTCCCGACGCGCCCACCGCCGGTCGCGGCTACGTGCCCAGTCCCTAACACAGGCCCGGTGGTTTCCCTCACCGCGGGGGACAGGAGCGCCTGTTCCCTCGCCGCCGGGGTCCCGCCCTGTTCCCTCGCCACAGGGGTCCCGCCCTGTTCCAAGACCGGCGGGCCTTGCCCCGGCGTGGCGTTCGAATCGCTTTCGTTTAGGTTGAAGTTGATGACCAGCTTCTTTTTCCTTTTGATCCCCACGAAAGCCTTCAACCGTTTGTACAGAAGCTTGTACAAAACACCGGTGTCACTCTCTTTGAACTTCTTGTACATCCCGAGCGTGTAGGTTTTCTTTTTAATCACAAACGCTTTCGGCGAGCTCATCGGCGTCGCGCCCGGGCTGCGGGGCGCGCCCGGGGTGGTCGGCGTCCGCGGGCTGTTCGGCGCGCGCGGGCTGTTCGGCGTTCTACTACCCGGGCTCCTAGGCGTGCCACTGCTCCTGTTCGGCGAGCCAGGCGGGATCTCAAGCGTGCTAGGGCCCGTGCCCGGCGCGCTGCTGGCCGGTGGCCCCACACCGAGCTTGCACTGCTTCGCGAAAACCGCGCACACGGACGCGAGACGTCGTTCCGCGTTGGGGTCGAGCTTTTTGCCAAACTGTTTCTTCGCATGAAGAAGCACGGCCTTTGCGAATCGGTCGTGATCCACACCCGTGACTCCCGTTCCAGTGAGTGTCGAGCCCAGCGCCGCGTGTGTCACCGCGATTGTCTCTAAATCGTCCAGCCCGACAGCGATGAAGTGACGCAAAGCCTTGCAAAGTTCCAGGGAGTGTTGCGTCACCGCGGGCGCACATGTCGCAGTAATGGTCGCGTGATTGAAGAGGAACTTGGGATCTCTCAACAGCTTGCGTACCGAAACGTCGCGTTTTTCGTCCCCATCCTTACTCCAGGTCTTTGAACGCGTGTACGGCATCGGGGGCCGTATCGCGCGTCACTCCACTCGTTCGCGATCCACCAAGAGTACCACGGCGCGGCGCGGCGAATTGCCTCGCATGGCAATTCAGTTCGTGGTTGTTGGCGCAAATTTTTTATTTCAGTCAGTCGGCTCGGCCAATCACGAGCGAGGTCATCTTTTTGACGTTTTCGCGTCCGCCTCGCTGTTTTGAGGTACCTCGTCGGTCTCGCGATTCCTTCCGCTTCCTCCCCCGGGATCGGGACCGCGCCCTCGCATTCCCGCACGCACACCGTCGGCAAACCCCCGGTTCGCAAAGATGGCCGCTCTCGCCACCGCCGCCTCCACGCAGATCTTCTCCGCGAAGCTCGGATGCAACGCCAAGTCCCTCGGGCGTAAGCCCGCGGCCGTGGCCAAATCCGTGAACCGCAACGTCGTCGCCGCTGCGGTGTCCGGCGAGGTGCCGGACATGGGCAAGCGCAACGTGATGAACCTTCTGTTGGTGGGCGCGATCGGCTTGCCCGCCACCTCCCTGGTGGGAGGCTTCGCGTACTTCTTCGTCCCGCCTGGGTAAGTGCTCGCTTGGCATTTGATTCGCGGCCCGCGACCGGGCACTAGGGTCATCAAATCAAAAACAGCACGGTGGAACGGTTCAAGCGCGAGCGTCGTCGTCGCATTTTTGTCACGGGGCGTCGTGTGATCGTTCGTCGCCCCGAGCACGCACCAACCCTGAACCCTAAACCTAAACCCATCAACCCTAAACCCTGACCACCCTCCCGTACCCTCCCCCAACAATCACAGCGGCGGCGGCGGCGGCGCTGGCCAGGCCGCGAAGGATGCGCTGGGCAACCCCATCACGTCGAAGGGGTGGCTCAAAACCCACCTTCCCGGGGACCACACCCTGTCCCAGGGGCTCAAGGTACGTCGGTTTGGTCACACGCGGTTAGGGTTCGATCAATCTGTGTCACTTGATGCGATTCCGGGACGCGACACACACGCGTTGCGATGCGGAAGAAAACGGGACGATCGAGGCGCACGCGGGCCTTCCAGGCGTGGATAAGGCGCCCCTTCCCGACGCGAAAAAAAACGCAACGTCATCTTCGCATGGCCCAGTTTTTGGCCAGTTGGCAAAACGAAAGTTTCGCACTGGTTGCCCAATGCGACGTTTTTGGGTTTTGGCCATTTGGAGTTCATCTTTTGGCAATGAACCGTTGTAGACGAGTCATGACCATCGCGCCCAACTACCCTTTCCATCTAACCTTTATCACACCCATCTAACCTCCCCCCCCCCCTCTCCTCTCCTCTCTTTCCGTACAAAGGGTGACGCCACCTACCTCGTCGTGAAGGAGGACGGCGGCATTGAGAGCTACGGCATTAACGCCGTGTGCACGCACCTCGGGTGCGTGGTGCCGTGGAACAAAGCGGAGAACAAATTCAAGTGCCCGTGCCACGGCTCGCAGTACAACAACGAAGGCAAGGTGATCCGCGGCCCCGCGCCGCTGTCCCTTGCGCTGGCGCACATGGACATCGACGAAACGGATACCGTGATCTTCTCGCCCTGGACCGAAACGGACTTCAGAACCGGGCTGCAGCCGTGGTGGAAGTAAGCCGTCGTCTGAAGTGACGACACAGGCGCTGCTGCGCGAGAGAAGAAGGGATTTGTTTTTTCGCGGCGCGGCGATGGACTCGGATGACGGCAAAGGACGCGCATCGAACGAATAGCGTTTTTATGGGTAGCGTTCCGTACGTCGGTAAGTCGGAAGCGGTTGGTAAACCTTACCAAGCGGCGTTTCAACCGTTATATCAAAGTGAATTTCTTTTAAAAGCGTTTGCGAAATCGTTCGTCGTCACCCATTCTCGCCGCGTCATCGGTCCCTTCTCCTGGCGGACTTGGCTGGTTTCCAGGCCGTTTGTAAGTTTTGGGTTTACGAAACCTACGCAGAAAAAATCCGTTGAGCACGAAACCTTCGTCCACGCCGCCGACGCGGGCGAACAAGATGGCCGTTTGCTGATGACCTCGGGACTGTTTGGAGAGGAAATTTCTGAGCTCCTTTTCTCTGCCAAGCCGCGCCCTTTTCGGACCACGCGTCGTCGTGGCTTCCCACAACACCGCGGGCGCGCGGGGTCGGCACGTTCGGCGTTGACACCAGGGCTGCAGTCCAAAAACAGCATGTTCGTCCCCCCCCCCCACGCCGCGCTTACCGAGCGCCAGCAGCAGCAAAGCCGCGGGTACGTCTTGGGGCTGATCCTACTGGTGCTTTTTCTGAGTTCGCAGGATTTCTCGCCCCCGAGCCGGCGACGGGTGGAAGCCGCGCAGGGTGGCACACGGGAGGGCCTGGTGGGGCACAGGGAGGACGTGAAGGACAAGGTGCGTATTGTTGGCGTGATGATAATACGCCTACGTAACGCACTTCCGTCACGTCGAAATAACGACGTTTACACACATCTCAACGCGTGCCCCGAACGGAGTGGAAATCTGACCGAACCCCTTTTCCCCTATGTATCCACCATCGTCGCCCCGTCGCAAACCAAATCCCCGCGTACAGATCATTGTCGACCTATCCACCAGCAACGAACAACTAGAGCTGGAGAACCGGCGGCTAAAGGTCGGGGTCATCGGGTTGTTGGGCGAGCTAAGAGGGTTGGGTAAGGTTGATTTAGCGCGTCAGTACAACTTGACTGGCTTGGGGGTTTTCGCCGGACACGACGCGAACTTAGACGACGACGCAAATGACGAGACTAACAAGTCTACCAAGGAAAAGTCGCCCCTGAAACACGAGGACGCCGGGATGTTGCGACGCGAGGAAGTAGGAAGAGGCACTCCAGGGGGTGGCGATTCGGGTGACGGGAAAGAAGGGGAGGAAGCGACGGCGGCGAGCGCGCGGCGTCTGTTGCGAAACCGCGTGTTGTAGATCACTTCCCACCATCCTCTCGTGGGTTCTCGTATACACGCTCGTTGAAGCTCTGTCCGTGTTTCCATACCCTCTCGAAACAACTCAATCGGTGCGCTGCCTGGATACGTCGCATCCATCTTCCTCCCTGGCTGTTCCAATCACGCACTGACCGTGTGTGGTTTCAAATTCAAATGGCACACCCTCTGCCCGCTCTGAAAAAGAAAAAAGAAAAAAGCTGTTGCCGCCATTTCGATGCGCTGCAGTCTGTCGTTGGTTTTCGAGCAGTTCGCGAAAACACGTCCGCCATCGTTGGCACTTCAAACGCGCGCGGGCGAGCGTCACACCTTTGGTGTTCCGAATGACCACGGAGTCGATGCCTGCGGCGACGCCCAGTGCGCTTGTCGGCGACATCGCGTGCGCGGCGGTGTTGAAGTGCCCGTCCCCGGTCACACTCGCGGCCGCGCACATCGCACGGCAGATGGGTGTTTTGACCGATTTCTCGGTCCCTGGTGCGGCCGGAGATGAGCCTCCTTCGCTTCGCGTGGGAAACGCGAACGGGTCGATTCTGGTGTTCGAGCTGGAGAAGGAAAACGTCTGCCCGGTAACAGGGGTGTACGCGCGGCTCGCCAGCGGGGAAGGCGCGTCCGGGCCGGGGGACACTGGTACGACACGCGCAGCACAACGTCCCGTTCGAATCCTACATGCCACGCCGTTTCTCCCGCGCGCGCTTCGCTTTGAAAAGTACTTCCAACTGACACGATCACACGTTCCTTCGTTCCAACAGCCTCTTCGTTCGATGTCGCGTTCGCGGGAACCGACACGGCAAGTGAATCCGAGCCCGGTCGCGCTCCCCTCGCCGATGTCACCATAGGGTTCACGCTCATGGTACGCCACCCGTGCCGGTCCGCGCGCGCGCCGGACCCGCGAAATCGCACCCGAAAACTTGGCACGCACTTTTTCAACGACGTTGTTTTCAACTCAACTTCCGTTTTCCCGCTTCGCTTTGAATCGTGTTCCCTGCACCGCCCACTCGCACTTCGTGTGTGTTTGCCCCACCCAGACCCACTGATCGCGTGTCCCTTTACCAATCACAGGAACGACTGAAACCAGGCCGGGTGGTTTTGAGGAGCACGGCGCAGGTACGCACGCGGGGACGCCGCGCTTTTCGCGGCCGCGCGCGGGACTCGAAACCTTTTCGAAAACGTCCGGCGCGCGCCATTTCATTTTTTGGGCGTCGTCTTTTTCGAATCACAGATTCACAGATCGCGATCGCGCCACTGACAAGACACCTTTTCCCTTCAAAACAACAGGGCACGATTGCGAGCATCACTCCAACGAAACGCGTGAGGTGCTCCTGTGATGGTGCCGGGCCAGGTACGTTTTTGAAGGACGGGATCCAACACGCCGCGCCGACGCCGATCCGTCGTTCGATGCTCTTTTTCTTTTTTCGAAGAACTCCTAAAAAGTAAAACCCTCTCGACTGCGACTGACTTTTTCAACCCCCGCCTCTTCTCTCCCTCAGACGACTCCGGTGACGCGAAACGCGTGCTGCGGTTCGTGATTCGCTGATGACGTGATTAGACGGCGCGTTGTGCACGTGCGTTTGGTGTGTGTTTTCCGACCACTTGAGTCGGGACGGGTAGGGTGGCCGGGCGACGCCCTGGCGCGGCGGCGACGAACGAGCGTTTGCCGAGTTTGAACTTGTGGATCTTTTCTCGATCAAACGCGTTTGATCGATCGGGTGAGTTTGATCGACCGCGAGTGGGTGGGTGGAGTAGAGGCGCGCGCGCGTGTATCCGCGGTATCACGCGCGCGAACGACACGTCAACACGCGCGGAAATTCCGCGTATGCGGCGACGAGAATGCGAGAGTAGCGGTGGGCCGAGGGTGGGGTGTGATTGAAGCATGTGCAGTCACCGAAAAATGCGTTTCGGAAAGTCCGAAACAGAAAACGCCTTTTTCCACAATTTTCTCGACACGCATCACCACCATCCGAGACACCCAGACGCTTCCCGAACACGGTTTGGCCTGAAAACAAGCTCCTTGGAAAGGGGACACCGTTCTCTACACGCGCGTTGTCTCAGCACGCAAAAACACGGATCTGGTGTACCCCCTCTCAATCAAACAGGCAACACGAGTCACTCATTTTGGCCAAAGGCGTTTCGGAAATATTTTGGCTTCTTCGTTTTTTGGCGCCGATGATTCAAATCGTTTTACACTTTTCTCTTGCGCATAAGTCCTCCTTGGCTGGTTCGAACCACGACGCCTCTGCAGACCTGTGGGGCGCGCCACCGCGCTCGACTGCGCCGCCGCGTTTCACCGCGGTTCCGTGGCGGTGCTCGCGGGAACTGCCGAGTGCGCGACCGCACGAAGTGTAGAGGGTTCCGTCAAGAAACGTCACCCGAGTTGCCGCGTGCGTCGGCACACCGAATCTGACGAAGCCACCGCGGACGGTTTCCGCGCGGTTCCGCGCCGTGGTCTCCGTGGTCATCGCGTGGCCTGTTCCGTTCGGCCTGTGACCAAACGCATTCGGCGCGCACCTGGAGAGAGGTGTGACGTGAAGAGGTGTTGACCGACCCACGGACGGCACGAAACGCACCGCGAAGCAACCCGTGAGGCGCACGGGGTTAGGCGCCGATGTCGCACATCACCAAGCCGACGTCAAATCCTTTTTCTCAGATGCCGAATCCAACTCCAGACGCGGTGGACGTGTTCCATTTGTGCGGCGCGACGAACATGACAAAGTCGGGGAAGGTGACCGAGGTATTGGACACGGATTTAGGCCGCAACGTAACACAAGTCAACGGCGACGTCCCGAGCGCGCACTTCCTGAAACTCCCGAAGATCGGTAAACCGCCGTTGGCGCTGCGCGGCGGGTTCGTGTATTTCCAGGTACGTCGTAGGGGCTTTCCCAAATCAAGAGACGATTGTTTTGCCGGTTGTCCAGAGTACTCACTGTTTACTACATACATCACAAGTGCACTGCTCGGGCCGATTATGCTAAGTGCACTGTTTACTCTACCCAATCCCCCATACCATTCTACTTGGTGCCACTCGCGACTGACACTTTCTTTTATTCATCTCAGCTCAAGCTATCCCCCGCCCAGGTTTTCGTTGCGGCGGTTGACGTGGTGTGCGTTAGTTCGACACGCAGCACCGTTTCCAACGCCCGGACCTCCTACCTGGTGGGCAAGAAAGTCGTTACGTTGAAAGTGTCGAACTTGTTCGACTCAAAACGGGATAAACCGAGTAAAGGAAAAGAGGGTCTCGGCGCCGAGAAAACGGAGAGCGGCTTTGGCGATTCTTCAGTCACCACGTTCTACCCTGAAAAAAAAGGCTGGTTCGTGTTGAGAGTGGACGTTAACGCGTCACTACGTACGGTCAACGAGGAACTGGTTTTCGAATCCATCAAGGGGTTTCAGGTAGGCGGCAGAGTTTCGGTGCGAAATATCTTCGTCAGCCGCGACGCGCTGGACGAAGAATCGCGGCCAAACGCCATGGCGCTGACCTCGAAACCGGGCGTGGAAGTGGTTTGGGTCGATCCCGGGCCGGTGGACTTGACCGGAAGTTTTTACGGAGTGAAAGGAGACGAACTTTGCGAAAAAGAAACACCAGCCAGTGATGCGGGTATCGAGGGAGACGATGCGCGAAACACGAGTCCGCGTCGCGAAGTGTCGACGAACCCGTTTGCAAGAATGGCTGAGACGAACCGAAAATCGGCAATGGAAAGCGTCACCGCCGCGGCCGGCGGTGTGTCCCTCACCGAACAACCCGTGCCGGACGTCACGAACCTCCGTTCCGGACACGCAAGTCACGATACGACGTTTCCAAACGACGGGTTCGAAAGCACGGGCAAACAGTCTGCTCCGGTTAAAAGTGCGACGCGAATTCCACAAACCACTCCAAGCGCGCTTACGCTGCACACGGTGTTAGGCGCTTCCTGCGTTTCTCCAACCTCGTTAGCCGTCGTCGGGTCAACCGCGGCGTACGCGTGCGACAAAGCCGTGGTGGTGCGTGACGTTTCTGGTGGCGACGAGTCGAACGCGAACGGCGACAGCGGTATCACAGGTAACCGCCCCTCTGGTTCTATGAGCAAACAGTCGCAACAAATCCTGCTGGGCCACACGAGGTTCGTGAAGTGCGTGGTGTTCTGCGAAACCGGCGATACCCTGGTGACCGCGCAAATCGGAGGTTCGCCTCTTGTCATAGCGTGGCGCCGCTTGGGCGGTACTGATGATACGACAGCCCCAAAGTACGTCCGCTTCGCGACCCTGCACCTGGTGGATTTTGAAAGTTTAACGTCCCTGGACGTTTCCAGGGACGGCGCCAAAGTCGCGGCGGTCGGGGTTTTGATGAATAATAACTCAAGACCTTTCCTTAAGAAAGAAAAGGACGGGGACAACGAAAACGACCAGCAGCACTCGGCAGTGGAGCTGTGGGACCTGGCACGTTCTACGCGACTTGGCCGGTACGCTTCGGACAAAAAAACAACCCAAGCCAAGTTTTCGCGGTTTCGAGACCAAAACAACACCCTGTTCGCCTGCGGCGACGGGTTCATCGACGAACTGACCCTTGAAAACGGTTCGTTGGTTCCCAAAACGGTCGTTTTGGACACACTTGACTTGGGTTCGTTACTCGTGGTTAGTGACGAGAAAGGCGACCTGCCTGAAAACGATTCTCCGTACCACTTCACCACTCTGGCGTTTCACGAAGAGAGCGGTGGGAAATACGTGTTCGCCGGCACCAAACGCGGTGCGGTGGTGAAACTGAGTTTGGGGGATTCTTTGGATGATACGGATGATACCTCTGAAAACGACCTCGTTTCCGCCTGTGTCCCTGTGTGTGCTTTTCAGTTGCACGACGCGTTGATCAACTCGTTGGCGTTTTGCGCCGTGGACGGAAAAGGCTTCGCGGCGACGTCGTCGGACGACGGAACCGTGAAAGTGTGGCCGTGCGATTTCGGATCCGCGCATTTAGTGGAAGCGACTCACGGAGCTGGCGTACGCGTGGTAAGCGCGTGTTTTTCACTGGATCAGTCGGACTCTCTGGAGGTCATCACCGCCGCTACGGACGGGTCGATCGGCCGATTGGACGTGTGGAACCGTTGCTATTCTTTTTTGGCGCAATCGGTTTCGGGAGGCCGCGCGAAAATAAACGCAATCGGGAACGACCCGGTCCACCAAAAAATAGTCGCGATTGCGTGCGACGACGGCGTCGTGCGCGGCATAGACGTCTCAGACCGCGTCGGTGCCACACTGTTTACCTGTCGCGACGAAACCAAAAACGTTTCGCGAAACGAAAAACCCGAGCGCGCGACGAGTCTCGGGTTCCGGCGGCGACTCGACGGTTCCCAAAAAAACCCAGAAAACAACACCGTTAGCCGGCTAGCCGTCGGGTACAGCTCAGGGGTGGTTCGCGTTTTCGATCTTTCGTACGGCGAAACCGAGCCGTCCGTAGGTACCGTAACTAAAGTGCCTAAAGTTACGGTTACGTTGGTTTCAGTCATCGCGGACGCGCACGAATCCGGGTTCGCGGTGGACGCCGTTGTTTGGGCGGGGCCTTGGCACGAAAAGGTATTCAGCGCCGGACGGGACGGGTTCCTAAGCGTTTCCGAAGAAACAAAAGAAGAAGGTACCGACGGCTTCTTCGCGAAAAGCCGCGTCCGCGTTTCTCACAAAGGGAGTGAAGCGGCTTCGTGCGTTTCGAAATGCGGCGCCTTTGTGTTTGTCGCCGCGTGTCCCGGGTCGTCTTCGTCCTCGGCGGCGGCGACGGGCGTCGCCGAGAAATCGTCGCACGTGTTGTGCTTCCACGCGGATACCCTAACGTTGGTGCCCAAAACCTGGCGAAACCAGCGAGGTGGGATTTGCGCCATCGCAGTGGTTGACGAAAGGTTTGTTTTACTCGCGGGAAATGACCTCGCGGCGGTGGTGAGTCACCACTCCATCACGAGTTTGTTTGAATTTGGAAAAAATGGAAAACAAACGCTGTCGCAAACGCAAACGAACCTCTCCCCCGAGGCGTTGCTCGCAAACGCGATTGCGCCGACTGCGGTGAGGCGAAACTGTCACGCCACCGGAAGAGACGATACTTCACGAGGTGCTTCTTCGTCGAGTAACTCGTGGTCATCGCGAGCCATCACCGGTATCGGGTACGACGGTAAAAACGGCACGGTGATAACAAGCGGCGCGGACGGTACGATTTTCGCGGTTCGCGCGACGGACGCGAGTGACCCGGCGCTGCTTGGAATCGGGGACGACGACGACGATTCGTATCCGTCAGCAGGCAAACCGACGCACACCAGCCGCGGCCAGCGGTTCGTCAGCCCTCACCGACGCGTGAGCGGCTTGGCCGTTGTGGCGAACGAAACCGAAACTGCAAACTTCGAAACCGAAAACTCCGTGGCGGTTACCTTCGGCGACGGCGACGCGATTTGCGTGTGGTGCGTCGAGGGTAACGATTCGGGTGATACGGAGCACGTACGTAAGACGGCTGAGCCGGTCGAAACGCCGTTCCCCGAAAAAAAGGCGTTTGGGCTGAAAGAAACGACCGCAGATGCGGTTTCCACCGGGGACGACGATTCCGATTCGTCGCGAGAAAATAACAACGAGTCGCGTCGTTCGCGGAACCCGATCACAACCTCCGGGTTGGACCTCGTGGCGCACGAACCGTGGTTCGGAGGGAGTGGCGGCGGGTTCGGGTTGAGCACAGACGGGTTTGGGTTGAGTGGCGACGAAACACGAAACAAAAATTCAGACGTATGGGCAAACAGCGCGTACCCGACGCGCACGCTGGGTTTGAGCGTCGGCACCGCCGCGGCGAAGCGCGAGGTGTCCGAAAACGCCGCCGCGGTGGCGGCGTCCGCGGAATCGCCAAGCGCGTTTTTCATGCCACACCTCGGCGCGCTCGTGTACGCCACTGGGAACGAGATTTTAATCGAACGCCTGGGCGGGGACAAAACGCAAGCGTTTCTGCGAGGCCCTCACGTCACGCGAATCACCGCGATTGCGCGACACGCTTCGGGTGAAGTGCTGATCTCGGCGTCCGCGTCGGCGTCTACTGGAAATGAATCCGCATCCGACTCTTTGAGTGATTCGGCTTTGATTTGCGTCTGGGACTTACGCACGGGAGCGCTTCTTCAACAAATGAGTCACGCCACCTGCGGCGGCGTCATAACCACGCTGGCGTTTTCACCGAGCGGCGAGTATTTGCTCGCGACAGGACAAGACCCGGCCGGCGCGATTAAGGTTTTCAAAAGGCGAAGAACTGGTATGGGCGACCAGTCAGAGATAAAATACAAATACGAATCGGTATATTCCACGCCCACACCCTCGCCCCTCGCATCTGGGGCGTGGCTCGGTGACACCGCCTTCGTGGTGGTGGGCGTGGACGGCGCCACCCAGTTTTCGGTGGAAAGAAACCAAGGCGATGACGGAGCGTCTGACGACTGCTCGTTTCGCCGCCGGGAGTTTGCGTTTCAGGAACAGACGAAGACAAAACCCTCACCGTTTCATTCGTCGACGAAGACAAAGCCGAAACCCGCCGCGCCCGTGTGCACCGCAATCGCGGTCGCGAGCGACGGGAGCGTTTTCGTGGGCGACAGCAAAGGAACCGTGTGGGGATGTGGTGCTCCGCGAAGCACGAGTGATACGCGCGACGGGTACGGTGCGGGGAACTACGACAGCGTTGCCCGGTTAACTTTACGCGTACTACGCGCCGGATACGCCGGTGCCGAACCTGAAACGGATTCAAATTTATTTCCCCAAGGCGAAGCGGTCACGGCGCTTTGCGCGTTTGGCGGTTTCGGTGGCTTTGGCGGCGAGGGCTCGACTCGCAAAGAACCGCTCGGTCTTTTCGTGGGCTCCGCGGTTCGCGCGAGGGTTTTGCGCCGAAACGGAGCGCGTGAGCAGTCGCAAGGAAAGGAGCGCCACGCAAAGCCACACGACATCGCCTCGAACTGGTCCGAGCAAGGCGAACTCGTCTTGGACGGCGCCGTGGTCAGCGCGAGCGTGTCGAATGACGGAAACTCACAAACTAAATCCAAATCAAGGGACGGAAACTCACAAACTAAATCCGTTTCAACGTCTGGAAACTCACAAACTAAACCCAACAACGCCGACGCCGGTTTCGTCACATGCACCACCAGCGCCGGTTCGGCGTGGAGCGTGTGTTTGTCCACCGGCGTGGCGCGGGCGCTGGCGCACGCGCACCCCACGCCGGTGCGCCACATAAGCGTCAACTCGTTTCCCTCAGGATTGTCCTCGCTTGTCACGTGTACTGACGACGGCGTCGGGAGGGTTTTCGATTGCGGGTCAGGCTCTAAAAGCCTGGAGCTGTGGAACGGCGACAACGACGGGGATGACGACGAAAAAAATGAAATCGTCCGAGGATCGGCGTCGCCGTGCGGCCGCCGCGTCTGTTTCGCCCGAACCAACGGCTCGGTTTCCGTGGTGGAGATGGGTGACACAAGACTTGACATTTCGGACTCAAGAAACGACTCAAGAAATGAGTTAAAAACAACCGGTTCCGTCACCGCGAGCCTCCCGTGTGTCTTCACGCCGCACCCGCTCGGCGGCGAGATCGTTTGTTTGGCGTGGATGCGGCGGAGTGGCGTTGTTTGTGGTGCATCAACACCCACCAGCTACGTGTTGCTCACGGTCTGCGTCGACGGATCGGTTTCCGTGACTGAATTCGACGATACGGACGGATTCGATGACACGGGTGGTGCGCGTAACCGGGGTAACACCAGCGCCACTCCACGCACAAAAACGAAAACCACCGTTTTGGTCACCGGCGGTCCGGGCGGCGTCCGGCCGGTGCTGGCGGCTTCCGTGGACGCGAGCGTCTCGCCGACGCGCGTGGCGCTGGCCAGACGGGACGGGGTGACCGTTTTGGCGGTGCACGAAGAGTTCGGGGCATCACGGACTAATTGCCCATACAAAGCCGTGGTGTCCTTCGAGTTTGAGACAAATTCGATGGGGATCGAACTCGTGACGCATAACTCACAAGGCACAGGGTCTTACCACGAAGACAAACGAGACCACCAAAAGAACCGCGCCGCGTGCGCTTGGTCGCCCTCCAACGCGGGGGTTTTGTTCTTCGCGACGAACGGCGCGCTTGTCGCGATTGACGTGCGAAACACGGGTTTCCCCGGGAGCGGGTTCGTTGGGGATCGAACCGACGCAGTGCGGGTTGTTTCTCTGCAAGGGGATGGCTTACCACCCAACGACCCCATTGTTAGCTTAGCAGTCACGAGTTCACCAAGAGGTAATGGTGATTACGTCTCAATCGGTTTTGAAAACTCGGTTTTGTTTTGCGAAATCGGCGGGTGCGAAACGGCGGGGTTTCCGGGCGCGTCGAAACCCGCGACGCCGATTGTCCCGAAACGAGTCGCGGTGTGGCACTGCGGCAGGGACACGCACGTGACGTCGGTGGCTTGGCAGAGCGACGAAAGTGTCGAGTTAAGTAACCAAGAGAACGCAAAAACCACCGCATGGGTCGCGGCTGGCGAAAACGTGCACGCGTTCGTGTTTTGATGGTACGAATTTTGAGAGCAATTTTGATAACAACTTTTGTTTCGTCTTTGGGCAAGGGTTAATATCCCTTTGCAAAGTCGCTTCAAACGTTCTTTCATCACCTCCCGCACAAACAATCGGGTCTTCACTTCCGTACCACGACTCGTGACTCACGGGAACCTTCAGAACTGCTCGTCGTCGGTGCTGGCGCACGCGCGTTCCATTTCAATCTCGTCCTTTGTCATGGGCGGCGGTTGCAGCGGCTTTTGCGAGCCGAACGACGGCACGCGCCAGGATCGTTTTTTTTCGACACCGCCGCCGGGGAGACTTTTTTTGCGCGTCTCGCCGCTCGACGCGTACTTGTTGCCGCCGCCGCCGTTTTCGCGTCGTTGGCTTTTTTTCCGCTTTTGTTTGACTTCCGGGTTGTCGTACAAGTCAGATCCCCCGTGGTGCATATCGTACGCTTCGATCAAATCATTGAGACGTTTTTCCTCGTCGTCCGCGTCCGCCTCGGCGTCCCCGAGTTCCTTGTTTTCGTCGTAGGAAAGCGATTTTTCTATCTTCGCTTGAGTCTTTTTCCCAGGTTGCGCCACACCAGGATCGGACGCTTTGAACACCGCCATGCCGTTGTCCGCGTCGCTTCCGTTCCTCGAACCGAGCCGCGCGAACAAACCTTCGCGTTTCGGTTTCAACGAGCTCGAGGTACCCACCACCGGCGCCTTCACAAGCGCGCGTCGCTCGTCGCTGGATTTCATCGCCAGCGCGATGAGTCTTGAAAGGTTACCTTTCTTCGTGACCTCGCTTCGCAGTTTCACCGCGGGCGCGCTGACCTCCGCCAGTTTCGTCCATAAATCAAACGCAGGCGCCACGACGTGCTGGTAGTTCCGCACGAGTTTGCGAAACTCGTTAACCGTGACCCGCCCGTCGCCGTCGGCGTCCACGTCTTTGATGATTTGGTCCAAACCCTGTTTTTTTTTTGGAAAAGAAAAGTAAAGTGTCAGTCTCTCGTAACGTGTATGAGTAAATCAGGGAGGCGGTGTGTGGTGATTAAGAAATACGTACCTTGGCCATCCCCCCCGTGCCGCCGAAGTTCGCCAGCCCGCGGCCTTTGCGCATCCCCCCGTCGCCGATGATCCGGCGGGGTTTACCTCCCTTGGCGTGTTTTTGAGAAGCTTTGGGACCGCTCCCGTTTCCGTGTTTGTTTCCGCGGCGTCCGTGTTCTTTCGGGAATTTAACCTCGACTTCAGTCACGTCCCCGTCCCCGCGAAAGTACGTAGCGCCGAGGGCTTTAGGAGTTTTAAAGAGAAGTGTCAGTATTGTATGGTCAAACAGTCGTTGGATTTGGGAAATGCAATACAAACCTGTTCGGAAGTCGTCCTTGCTCATGCTCCCGTCCCCGTCCGTGTCGAACAGCCGCCACGCGAAATACACGTGCTCGTCTTTCCGTCCCCGGTTGCGGAACTGGGAAAGACACACGATGAACTGATACGATAGAGCCGAAAGTGTCAGTCTCGTATGGGCAATCAGGGAGGCGGTGTGTGGTGATTGGGAAATACGCACCTCGAATGGCGACAACACGCCGTCGCCCGACACGTCGAAAAGGGAAACCAGCCTGGCGCGACGCACGAGAAAGGGTCAGTCCCTTCCGTCTCGTGCTGGGCGATTTTCGTACAGTGGGTAAACAGTGTTGTACTGATGGTGCACTTATTGTGTTGGTAAGACGTTTGCCGTGACTGCGCTCCGTACGTGGCAGGTAAACGGCCGGTGTCTGGATTTGGGAAACACAACACGCACCTCGGCAAAAACGGGTTGCTCGTCTCCACATCCACGGTTCGCGCGAACTCCAGCACGTTCACCTCCCCGTCCTTGTCCCTGTCCGCGCGTTTGTACATATCCATGCATCGTTGGGCGGTTCGTTTGCTGCACCCCAGGTGCTGTGGTGAGTTGGGAGGTTGTGTGAGACGAGGTATGGGGAACGGTCGGGTCAGTGTGTCGTTTCGCACGTTCCAATGGCAACAACGAACGGAACGTGCCAATGTCAACAACGACGACATGCGTCAAGACAAGACCTACCGTAAGCGTGCTGCTCGTTTCCTCCAGCTCCCGGTTGTACCTCTCCCGCGCCGCACCGTGCGGGTCAGTCACGAACCCACCGGCGCTGAAACACGCGCCCATCCCTCGTGCGGCGAAAGAGTGTTGACACCCGCTGGCTGTTGGCCTCCCAAATGTGGTCCCATGTCAAAAAATTATCGGAGCGAAAAAGAGCAATCACTCTTTTTCTCATTATCAGAGAGCCTGCGACAGATCCGGTCGCGCCCCCTCTCGGTGTCCTGCCCCTGTGGGCGCGAAACCGCTATCTCGCGATGAGCGGTTTCTCCCTAGGGGACACGTCCGTGACGACCACGTTGAAGTACGGTTTAAACGCGGCGGCGGGCGGAAAGAAGGGCAAGGAGGTTAAACCCCGACAAGTGGCGCGCCCCATCGCCGCGTTCGCGGATGCGGACGATGACGCCGCTGTCGATTTGACGAACGCGGCTGAGATGCACCGGCGGGGGAACGACGAGGTTTCCAGGCAGCAGCAGGCGGCGCTTACCGACACACGGGCCATCGCGCTCCGGCAACAAGCCCTAGCGGAAGACGCGTCCGTGTTTGAGTACGACTCGCACCACGACACCAATCAGTCGTTGAAAAAACAAAAGATGGAAACCAAAGACGAGGAGCGGACCCTGCGAAAAAGCCGGTACGTCGAGACGCTTATGGCGAAACGGGACGAAAGAGAAAAAGAAGAAGAGATTCTTAAAGAACGGCGCCTGTTGAAAGAACGACAGAAAGAAGACCACCTGTACGGGGACAAGGAGAAGTTCGTCACCGCCGCTTATAAGGAGAAACTCGCGAAAGACGCGGTTTGGCAAAAAATAGAGGCCAAAAAGGACGCGGCGGAGACCGAGGAAGCCGTCGTCGGTTCGAAAAACATCGCCAGCTTTTACGCGCATTTGATGAACGGGAACACGGCTGCTACGGACGCGGTGGCTACCCCGGAACTTGTCACTGACACGACCGGTGGCGACGCGTCGGCGGAAACGCGCCGCGCCTCTGCGAGACGAAATGACGAGGCAGACTTGGATGGAAAAAAAACTGAGTACGATGAGTTGGATCGAAGAAAAACTGAGCACGCGAACGAGACTGGGTGGCATACGCGTGAAACGAAAACGAACGCAACAGGTGATGCCGAGGCAAAGGAAAGGGAAAAGGAAGCGGCTGAAAAAACAGCCACTTTGGAAAAAAGAGTCGAAAAAATACGAGACGCGCGCGAGCGGTTCTTGGAACGGAAACGGAAACGGGTTTAGGGTTTATTTAGCTCAACGAGTTTGCTCGGGGTCACGCAAAAGTTTCATCGTTTGATGTGAGTCACTCCCAAAGTTTCATCACTCGCCGCCGTTGAACGTTTTCCCCAGTTTCTGTGCGATCAGTTCCAGCCAGACTTTCTTGCACCCAGGGTCAAGCGGGAACAAGTGCGTGCCGTTTTGGATTTCGTGGTGGTCGTGTTGGGGCGGCGTTGTTAAACCTTGCAGCGTCAAGTTAACAAACGTTGTGCTTCCGTCTTCGTATGCGCAAACAGTCTCGGCCGGCCGAACAAACCGACCCCAGTCCAACACGTTTTGTTTCGTGATCATGGAATCGTCCGTGCCCCTGGACGTTACCAGGGAAACGCCGCGGAGCGCGTCAGGAAAACACGATTCTTCAGTCGACGCCTTTGTCTTTTCCGCATCACTTTTCCCACCAAACTCGTATTCGTCGAACAGCGAAAAGTCCGACCTCAGCAGGGGTTCGAACATCGGCCATACGTGTGGTTTGAACACGTCTTGCGCCACGCCCCACCGGACGCACTCTTTCCGAAACTCGAAGTCGTCAAGAGCCGAGTTTACTCTCCACGGCCTCTTGTCGAACGCCAGGTCGGGCGAAGGGAACCCGGAGAGGAAGGCGATTTTCGGAGCCGGGAACCCTTTGGTTGTTAAGGAAAAGTGTCAGTCTTGAGTCTATGGGTGTGCTGTATTGTGAGTGAGTAACTACGGGCGGACAATCGGCAAAACAGAGTCGTCCGGGATTTGGTGAAACGCTCTCCGGCCGTACCGTTTTTTTCGCAAAGCGCGCAAAACTCAAACGCCAGCCAGGTCCCGAGACTGTGCCCGATCACGACCCAAGGCACTGCGGTGTCGAGGGAAGATGATTCTGAATCTGCATTTGAATCATCTCCACGGTTATCGAAGAAAAATATCCGCCCAATCACGTCGAGCAACTGTTTCGCCGCCGCTCGGGTCGAAGGGACCCCGTTTTCCTTTCCCCGGGCCGCGCGTCCCGGGAGCTGCGGCGCGAAGACGTGCGTGTCATTCAATCGACACCACTCCAACAAAGCAGACGGAGTGGACACCAGCTTTCCCCCCACCCGGCTCCGTTCGTTCGTAAACAAGTCCTCCGCGTTGCCCGCGTTGGGCCAACACAAAACCCTGGCGGTTGGTTTTCGGTTGTGGACACTATTCGTGTCCGTATTCAAGCCCGGTGGTAACACGCCCTCCACCCCGAAGCCGTTCGCGCGTTCGAACCCAGGGAACCAGGTTTTCAGGGTTTGAAGGGTGGGGATTGGGTAGTGACTGGCGGGTGGGCGTCGCGGCGGTTTTGGGGTTGCCTTTTCAGGCCCGGTTTCAGTCTTTTTTTTGCTGTCGTCCCCAGCACACATCCCCGAATCATCACCACCTCTTTCTTCGCGATAGTACTTCTTGATTTCGGTTTCGCTCCAACTCCTCGCGGCGGTGTCAGGCGGGGGTTTGACTTCCGGGAATTCCTCCCCCAAAATCTCAAGCAGGTTCACGTTTCGCACGAACGTTTGGTCGTCCGCGTCGCACCGAGGGAGGATTGGGAGGATGTCGTTTCGCGCAGGCCCATCTTCGGCGACGACACCGACACCTGTGGGATCTCGCGTGGCACTGGAAGGGGACATCGAACTCGGGTCCGTGGAGACGGGCTTGGAAGACATGAGGCTTGGACGTGGTGTCACTCCGGAAACGGGTTCCGTGGCACCGCGTGTTGTGGGTCTTGAAGTGACGAGTGATGGACGAGACCTCGCGCGTGCCTCGGAGATGACGAGGGAGACGAAACGCGCCGAGAACAAAACAGAAAACGCCTTTGCGAATCGAGTCCCAGCTTACCGGTCAAATCGACCGATCAACCTTTTTAGGACGATCAGTTATTTTTGCCAACCGAGACCTCTGACCGATAAAACCTTTCTTTGACCGATGAATAACCGAAAAGTCGTCAAACTTTCCGTTGAAAGGATGCTTCCCAGGAAAATGACAAAAGAAATGCATTTCCGCTCGTTCCACGACGCGCATTGCGTCGCGCGTTTGCGAGTCGCGACCGCTTTGCGAGGTTTCGCGGCGACCCCGCCTGTGTCACGGGCCCACGCGCACCGTTTCGGCGACTTCGGTGCGACAGCGGGACACGCGCCGGGTAAGCGAACGCGGTGTGGATTCCACGATTTGGCAGAGTAGCGCTACGCCGATTTGCGTTGGTTGACCGGAATTGCGCATCTTCGTTGCATCGCAACGTTCGCGTCGCACCATGTCAACGCCCCTTTCCGCGAACGCGCGTACGAAAGAACGAGGGTCGGGTGCTTGGACGGGTATTTCCACGGAAACGGATGACGGCGGCGACGGCACCACGGAGCCGGTGGTCAACGTGTACACCAAGCTGAAGGACAACAAGCGGTGCGTCCTTTGTGCGTTGTGGGGCCGCAGGCGGTTTTTCGGGGACTGGGAGTGGAGGGCGAGTGACCCGCGGTGCAAGAAGTGCGTCGCGGACGCGGTGGCGGCAAAGGACAAGGAGTACTTTCGGGTAAGGCGGGACATAATCACCGAGAACCGGGTGAAGAGCGGGGCGTACAAATCGAGAGCCAACAACAATCGTGGTCCGTCGGGGAGTGAGTCGGATGACGAAAAACTCCACGGCGGCGGGTACGACGACGCGTTTTCGTACTCGCCGCAGTCGCGCCGAACTCGACCGGAGCTCGCGGGACGACGGCCGTTCGCCAACTCCGTACGAAGAGGCTCTGATGCGAGCCCGCCGAGCAAAAACTACCGGCGGGTTTCAAGCGATGCGCTGGAACGGAGCGGCGATTCATTCGGCGAAGGCGACCCCGGCGACGTTTCGCGTGTCGGTTCGCGAAATCTTTCGCATTCGCGCTCCACGACGGGAAGAACACGCAACGGGAAACCGCTTCGTGGTCCGTACACGGAACGCACCGCTGAGGGTGCTGACGGTTTCGATGACCGGCACCGGGACGACGGTTGGGCCGGTTTCGTTTCCGGTGACGACCCAACCACCGCGCACCTCGACCCGCTGGAGCGCGCTCGCTTGATCGAAGGTACGGCCGTAGGGCGTTTCCCGAATCCAGGCACACTGTTTTATCTCTCAGCTGGTGACTGTTGTCCATATATCGCGATATACTCGTACCAGAAGGGACTATGACCTCTGCCGATTGTCCGCCCGTAATTACTCACGTAACATTACGAAAGAAGCTGGTGACATACATCGCGATATACACGACTGACACTTTCGGTTATCGGAATCAGCCCAGCTCCCGTCAAGAGCGCAGCTCATTCTGGACCGCGCCGCGATTCTCACCGGCCGGAGCCCGGGTGGTTCGTCCTATGGGCAAACAGTGTCAGCGAACGGGACCCGGCCGGCAACGGTCATGTCTGACGTGGGCCCACGGGCAGGCCGGGCCGTCGCGCGGCGGTTCGACCTACAGAAGAACATCACGGCGACGATGAAATACACCGCGCCGAGCGTCACTGGCGGGGTCGGGCGACAACTAAAAACCGGAAAGAAAACTCTAGCCGCCAACCAAAAGGACGCCAAATCGCTCGGAAGCGACGACGACGACGACCCGCCTTTCGTTTCCCGGGTCCCCGAGGTCCGTCGGTCAGTGCTGTACCCCGGGGCGGGGTACGTCCCGGTCCGGGAAAGGCTCGCGTCCGCGGTGTCCGGCAGCGGCAGCATCGCGAGCGTCGGCGGCCAGCGAGCGTCGCAGGGTTTCCGGAGTTCGTTTTCCCACGGAGGCGGCCTTTACGGCGGGAACCGAGGTTTGTTCGACAATACCACGGTAAGCGCACCAGTGACGCCTCTTTACCGACGCAGCACTGTTAGTTATGGTGACGTCTCGCCTTCCCTGAACGGTGGCGTTCTTGTCGACGACGACGACGACGTCCCAAAAGAAATTGCCCCGTCGCGAACGTCGCTTGGGGGCGAGTTTCTGAAAATTAACCTCCACAAACAAAGCCAAAGCCCGGAAAAAAAACAAGCACCTGTCGGCCAACCGAGCAGTCAAAAGCAGAAACAACCCACCCAGCCGCAGCCGAGTTACGTCGCCGGGTTGATGCGGAAATCGGGGTTCGGTTCATTCGAGTCGGGTGAGTCATCGAACAGCTCGCCGAATGTACAGGGACGAGGCGCCGAGTCACACAACCTAAACTCGCCGAAAAAAACGCCGGTGGTATATGCGGCGGCGGCGCAATCGCCGCGGCCGTCGTCGCACTTGCTTCGAGCTGGGGTCAGTGCCAACGGTGTTGGGAACGGCGCCGCACTCGGTTCGAGGGACGTCTCTGTGTCCGACGCGTCACCGGCCGCGGCGCCGAGACCCAAAAAAAACGTCCCGTCGCCGTCGAGGGAGATGGACAAGCGTTTGAGCATGTACGCGCCTGCACGAAGGGTTTCGGGTGGTGCGAAGAACGGCGCGGAAAAAGGGTCGTTACCGAAAAGCGCGCCGAACGAACCGCAAAGCACACCCGGCTTCGTGACCCCGCGAAAGGACCAAGTGGGTTTCAACGAGAATGGGCAATTAGTCTCGAAAACCACCCCGATTGACAAGCTGCGCGGGTTCGACGAGCTCCGCCCCACGCCGCTTACCCTGGACGCGGCGCGCACGCCCTTCGACGACGTCCCCGACGCGTTTCAAGCGATGGCGTTGCGGGAGAGGTACTCGGACGACGAGTTCTCCGACGAATTCGCGACCGAGTATCGCGCGATGAAAATCGGCTCGCCCGCCTCCGGTTTGTGGTTCGGTTCCTCACCCACGAACCCGCACCGCGCGTTCCGGTTACTCCTCGATGCGTCCCTTCTTTCCGAAGAAGACGCGTTCGCGTACAAAGGCACGAGGGTGGGGAGGTTCGTGTTACTCGACGGAACCGAGGAGCACGGCGCGTCTCATCACGCCGCGGCGTACCTCGAAAAGTTCGTCCGCGACGCGCACGAAAAGGGCATGACCCCGCACTGGTGGACACACACGCACACGCGTGAACTGGTGTCCAGCGCGTTTGACGAGAGCAACGACCTTTTTATAGGGTCGTTCCTTTCGCTGCGCGTGGGAAACAACGACGATGTCGGGAAAACGCGGGACGCGCTTGTTAAACGGTGGGGCGTCGCGGGCACGGAGGCGCTGCGCGATTTCCACTTTGACGTACGTGCAGGGGCTTTCCCAAATCCGCCACACGGCGTTTACCGCCCCTGCCTGCATGTTTACTGCTTCTGGTCGAGTGCGGCACGTACATCACAGACGCACTGTTTGCCCATACAGTACACCCATACCCCGCACGTTGCCCAACACGGGACTGACACTTTTCGTTCACAATCACAGGTCGCGCCCGAGACGTGGAATCCGACGGACGCGGACGAGACTGAAGCCGATATAAACCCAACAGACCATGGGTCGCCTCCGTCAACGCAGTCAATCAAGATCTTTCCGCACGCGGCACTCGATAAAGGCGACGAAGACGCGGTCGTCGCGCGGGTTTTGGAGGGCGCCGACGCGAGCGCGAGCGCCAGTCGGGGTCAAAAAGAAAGTCTCCTTGGAGAAAAGCTCGTGTGCGTAGTCGCTCCCGGGTCGAGGATCAAGCAGGACGAAAAAGAAGGGACCGCGTCGATTGACCTGCCTGAGTGGTCGGACGCGGACGCCTTGACAAGAGGAGTAGTGGTGGCGCTTCGGGACCGGGGTGCGCGGTGCGTTTCGCTTGAAATCGCCCTCGGGGAGAGGGACGGTGAGGGCGACGTCGCCGTGGATTTCGGACACAAAAAAGCCGTCGTGTTTCTCGGAGCCGGGTCTTTCGATTCTGGGGCTGATTACGAACAGGAGTTCAACTTCGACGGCGACGGCATTGGTTTGTTCGCCGCGGACACCCGGCGGGTTGAGGCGTTGGTAACGTTCGTGCGCAACGGCGGTGTGTTCGTCGCGCACGGCCGCGGGTCGAACCTGGAACAGAGCTTCAAATGGTTTGGCCTGCCGTGGCGGTTCACGGGAGGCCGAACCAGGGGGGAGTTTTTCGTGAATCCCAGGTGCGCCGCTTTGAGTGGGTTGGACGTTCACAAAAAGCACGGCCTGGACATACACGCCATCGCGTTCGACGGCGTGACGGGCGTCGCGCGCGAACACGCGGTGTTCGTGAAGGTGGACACCCGCTTGTCGCCCGGTTCGCGACGACGCGGCGAGTCGTTGGGAAACGAAACGCCACACCACGAAACCGAAACCGACCAAGGCGGTCCGTGTCCCTTCGCCGCCGCGTGCGTAGGCAACGGCAAGGTGGTGTTCCTCGGCGCGGAGGGGGGGAACGACGCGACCTGCGACATCGTCGCGAGCTTCGCGGTGGGGGGGAACGGATGACTCAGTTTTTATTGTAACTTTTTTTCTCATCAGATTAATGCTCACTGTGTGCTGCTTGCGCAGCGTCAAAATCCATCCTTCCCTCGGACGGCATTTGAAGACGCGCACGTGCGTCACGTTCGTCGGGCATCGCGTTCGCGGACCCAGAACATCTGGAAACGCGCGTGCCTCGTGTCCCGCGCTCTCGCCGTCGCGTCGTCACGCGCCTCCCTCGCCGCCGTTCCCCTTCGGCGCAACACCTGGTTTTGAGCGACGCACGCGACCCTGATTTTCGCGATGGGCGTGTCATCGCGACGCTCCCCGCGCGTCCCTCGCGCGAACGCCGCGTGTGTCTTCGCCAAAACGCTCTGCGCGCTGCTCGTGCCCCTCGCGACCCTCGCGCAGACCGTGGACAAACACGAGCTCAACCTGTGCGGCGCCGGTGCGTGCCCCTTGCGTCGTCCCTTTTTTTCAGCCTCGATGTCACCCACAGTTCCAACCACGATTCCCAAAATTCTTCCAAAAATAGCCTTTTCTCGTGCTGACTTCTTTGTCCCATTTATTTTTTCACCTCTCGGCGCAGACTGCGACGCCGCCGCCGCCAACGGGTTCATCCACCGAGCCGAGTTGGATTGTCCGATGACCCGGCCGTTCGTGGGCGAGCTGATGTGCGCTGGGGCTACGTTCACGTGCGCCATCACCGCAGAGGCGCGGGTGAAGGTACGGCCCTGGGCGTTTTCCAAGTCCAGGCACACTGACACTGTTTGCCGATTGTCCGAGTAATCACGTAATACACGCTGCCCTTCAAGACTGACACTTTGTTTTACTCATCTCAGTGCTGGGGCGGGTGTCCAAATGGCGCGTGCGGCGGGGAAACCACCGCCAATCGCGGCGACGGTTTCCACGAGATGGGCGACCGTTTACCTCCGATCAATCTGGGGTTCCCGCAACCCGAAGTCGCGTCGGTGGCGTGCGGCGAGCTTCATGCGTGCGCGCTTACCACGACCGGCGATGTGCAGTGCTGGGGGCAAAGCGGGGATTACCTGGGTTATTACGATTTCAAAACAGGCACGCATCACGGCAGCGCGTGGAACACGATGGGGGTGATGTTGCCGCCCACGCAGGTACGTGTTGGGCCTTTCCCAAATCCAAACACTGTTTTATCTCTCAGCTGTTGACTGTTTGTCCATACATCGCGATATACAACACTGACACTTTCTTTTATTTATCGTAAGCTCCCGAGCGGGCGGTTCGCAACACAACTTTCGTGCGGGCAGTCGCACTGCTGCGTGGTGTTGGACGACGGTAGCGCGTTTTGCTGGGGCGCTAATGACATCGGGCAGCTCGGCGACGGCGGGTACAACGCACAGCACGGCGGGTACAACAGCCCGAGCACGGGAAACGGGAGCCCGGATGATTACGGTTTCGTCCAGGTTCCAACCGGCAATCACGTTTTGAAAATCGTGTGCGGAAACCGGTTCACTTGCGCTATTCTGGACGACCACTCGGTGGTTTGTTTCGGGAACGGCGCGAATGGGCGGCTCGGGAACGGGGGTGTCGGAAACGCGTGTAAAGATTGGAACGACGGGACGTGCGGCGACGGGTTGGTCCGGGTGAACCTCGGTTTCGCGCGCGGCGCGGTGGACGTCGCGGTGGGTTATGACTGGGCATGCGCCGTGCTGGACGACGGTGGCGTTTTATGCTGGGGGAACAACGTGGGTGATACCTTGGGGTACGAATCCGCCGCGCACGGGGATGTAGGCGATGCCTTGCTTGAACCGGGCGGGGCCGTCGACCCGATTGTTTTCGCGGGTGGTAAAGCCGTGAAGATTTACGGGATGTCGAAATCGCGGTGCGTGATTCTGGATAACGGGGACATCGCGTGCTGGGGTGATTCCACGAACGGGCAGCTCGGCGTCGGCACGGACGGGTCCTTATCCGCGCTGCGAGAACACACGGGTACGTGTTTGGGCTTTCCCAAATCCAGGCACCTACGTTTGCCGCCCCTCCTTGACCGTTCAAGTTACGAAAAATACGAACATCACGAAAGACTGACATTTTTGTTTCACAATCACAGATTACCCAAACGTGGACCTCGGCGGGCGCAAAGCGTTTGCCATGGCGCAGGGCGGCGGCGGCAAAAACACGCACCAGTGCGCGATGTTGCGCGCCGCGGATTGCGAGACGTGCGTGGATGAAATAAAGTGCTGGGGTTTCAACAGCGACGGCCGGCTCGGGTACGGCGATGCGCGGACCAGAGGCGCCGCGTCTGGGGATTTTAAAAACGACGTGGTGGTGAGGCGTTTCCCAACTCCAAATCGAAACATCGAAAGACTGTTTGCCCATACACTAGATTGACACTTTATTTTTTACACTCAGGATCTCGGCGCGCCCGGCGTGCACCCCGCGTTTGAGCTGGGCGGGTACAATAGGTCCCCGGAACAAACGCCGCCCGCCGCGATTGTCGCGTTGAGTGTTGGCTCAGTAAACAGCTGCGCCATACTCGCGCTCGGGAGGGTGGTGTGCTGGGGAAGCAACAGCGACGGGCAGCTCGGGAGTTTCATCGGTACTACGTTGTTCGTCGGGGATTCCGCGGCCCGGTCGATGGCCACGGCGCCGATTCCCGTTTTCTTCGGTAAGTATTTCCCAATCACCACATTCCGCCTCCCTGATTGCCCATACGAGGCTGACACTTTCTTTTTTATCTCTCAGGGTACGACGCGACAAAACAACCGGGGCTTGACACTTTTTTCGCGAAAAAAGTCGTCGCGCTGGTAACACGGACGTGCGCGATTCTCGACGACGACTCCTTAACCTGCTGGGGCCAAAATAACTACCTGGAACTCGGTTTCGGCCCGGCGTGGACGGACCGGGGGAGCAGCGTCGGTTACGACCCGAACGGTTTAACCGAACGTGTCCCCTTGGTTGACTCGGCCGGCGCGCCAGCGCGGGTCGTTGACGTGTGCGGAGGCACGCGATTCACGTGCGCGGCGACAACCGAAGGCGCGGTTTGGTGTTGGGGCCGTGACGCGTATGGCCAACTCGGGAAGGGGACCAACGCGCTGTCGGGTACGTATTGGGCCTTTCCCAAATCCCAACACTGTTTACTGCCCCTGGTCGAGTACACTAGTCATTAAAAGGAAGTTGATTAGAATCCAACTCTCTGACTGTTTACACATACACATTACGGAAGACTGACACTTCTTTTATTTATTCCAGGCACCACGCCGGGCCCGGTAGATTTGGGCGTCGACGCGAACGGCGTGCCGCTGCGAACCGTAGGGTTGACGTGCGCTGACCACGCCGCTTGTGCGATTTTCGACGACGGCCGGTCCAAGTGCTGGGGGTACAACAATTACGCGCAGCTCGGGATCGAGAACACCGCCGACAACACCGCGGTCGGCGACGACGTTGGGGAGATGGGGAACGCGTTGCCGTTTTTACACCTCGGCGAGAACCGAACGGTTTTGAAAATGTCCGCGGGTTCTTATCACTTCTGCGCGGTGCTGGATTCCTTTGAGCTGAAGTGCTGGGGACGCAACTACTACGGTACGCTTGGTTTGGGCCGTGGCAACGGCCTCATCACGCTGGCTGGTCACGACGGGTCGCCCTACGACGAGCGCGCGACGATTGTTGATTTTGGAAACGACGCGTCGTGCCGACCTCTACGGGTCGTCGACGTCGCGCTTATGGGTTTATCTACCTGCGCGTCCTTCGACACCGGCCAAGTCAAGTGCTTCGGGATCAACAACCAAGGCCAGTACGGAGGGCAACTCGGTTTGGGCGTGCTGAAAGACGACCACCGCGGCGACGTCGCGGCCGAGATGGGCGACGGCTTGCCGTTTGTCGACCTCGGGACGGGTTGGCGAGTGAAGCGGCTGGCGGTTTCCTCGCCCCAGGCGATGCACATGTGCGCCGTGTTGGTGCCGGACGGAAGTGAGGATTCCACGAGCAGCGTGACTTCAACAGACGAGCCCGGAAAGATCAAGTGCTGGGGGGACAACCAGTACGCGCAGCTCGGCGTTGACGACAAACTGGTGCGGGGCGTTTTGCATACGCAAATGGGAAACGCCTTACCCTTCGTCAGTTTCAGTTCCCGCGCCCGAACCTCGGCGAGTGGATGGCGACTCGCGGTCTCCCCGGACCCGGTGGCACCGACACCGTTACCGGCGTGGGTTGCGCCGAGCGCACCGGAGGTACCCGTGATTGACATCAGCGGCCACGCCGCGGTTTGGGGTAACACGTCTCGCAACCTGCGAATGGTCTCGCAGCTTTGGACAACCTTTTCAAACGACGGGCCGACCTCGAGCGCGACGTACCCGTTGCCAAATTGGGCCATCGGCGCGCCCGGCACCACGTGGACCTCCTCGAGCGGCGTCGGCGAGGTCGTCGAGTTCAACACTTCGCGTCCCGTGGTGGTGCGCGTGTTGATCCCAAGCACACTTTATTCATCCTCGATTTTGCCGGATATGCACCTGTGGAAGGACAAACCGGAACTGCGATTCGCGGGCGCGTGGCGCGACGGCGTGACGGTGCGGGTGTTGGACCGCACGTTCGCCGCTGGAACAAACGCGCTCACGATCAAAGGACAGGCGTACTTTCTGTTTTTCGCGCCAGACTTTGAGGCTCCGGTTTGTCACGTGCAACCGGATTACCTGCCGCCCGCCTCTTTGTCGAAAAAAACGTACGCGCAACCGCACGTCGGGTCTGACGTCGCGCCGTGGCTTTCTGAAACCGACGCGCCGTTGCTGTGGACGGGCGCGCGACCGCTTCCGCTTTGGTCGCTCGGCGCGGTCGGCACGACGTTCGGTACGTACGACCAGAACGGGGCCAGGGATTTCACGTCCTTCACGTTCACCAACGCGGTGGTGGTTCGCCTTGTGCATAAGAGTAGGCTCGAGCTGTTTGAGTTTGGCAACTGGACGCGACGAGCGGATTTGGACTGGACCGGTACCGGCGGCGGTGCGTTTGAAAACACCAACAAGGTGTACGAACGTTTTTTCGAACCCGGAGACGTGGCGCTTGACACGCGCGCCAGTTACCGGGTCAGCGACAACTTCTGGTACCAGTTTTTCGTTCCCGAGAATTTCACGGACGCTGCGCAGAACGCCACGAACGCGGCGCAGCCCATGATGCTCTGTTCCGCGAATGAACAAGCGGTGGCGGCTTGTATGTATGTCCACGAGTGAGGCGAAGTGCTACCTACAAAGGTACGGGGATCTGCGAACCGCGTACGGTACCGACACGGATGCCGCTAAGATGCATTGGAAACGATGGGGTTTGAACGAGGGAAGAAATAAATCGTGCGACGCGGTGTAAGGGTGGGGATGCCGAAACATGTACTCCGTACAAACTTGAGTGAAGTCGTCGAAGACGTCGCGAATCGGGTTCCGCTTACCCGCGTGTTTTTCGGCAGCGTTTGTATGGGCAAACAGACTCAACAGGTAAATCGCTAAGTACCCCAAACGGCGGCGTTCTTAGACGTCGGTATTTTTAGATGACCACTTGTATTTTATTTATATGTTTTCGTCGATGTCACCGCCGCGACTGATTCCAGCGTTGGGTGGTACCGTGTACAAACACGAAGCCAAACCGCCTGTTTTCATCAGCGCCGAGCCGCGCGTTTAGCGTCGCCCTCGCGCCGGCGGATTAAAAAACAAGTGAGTTTTCTCCCAAAACAATTCATAAATCACAGTAGCCTCTCTATGCGCGTCGCGCGCGGGTTCCACAGGCTCCACATTCGCCGGTTTCACGTCTCGTCACCGCGTTCCATGCCGCTCGTCATAATCTCCCCCGCGAAGAGCCTGAACGAGCTTCCATGTCCGAGTGTTTGGCCGAAAACCACCCCCCGGTTCGCCACGGAAAGTGTCGAGATCGCGGCTCACGCGAAGAAACTCACAAAAGACTCGCTCAAGTCGCTTATGTCCGTCAGCGACGCGATCGCGACTCTGAACGTTCAACGATTTCAGGAGTTCCACACCGCGCACACGAAACCGTGCGCGCTGTGCTTTGACGGCCCCGCGTACAAAGCCCTCGATGCGAAGAGTTGGACGAACGAAGATGTCACATTCGCGTCTAAACACATTCGGTTCCTCAGCGGGTTGTACGGGTTGCTAACCCCGAGCGATGCCATCGCACCACACCGACTGGAGATGAGCACCAAGCTCAAGACGACTAGGGGCGACAACCTATACCAGTTCTGGGGTGAGCAACTGGCGGACGCGATCGCGGAGGATTTGAATTTGTTGCCACCAACGGAAAGGTTTGTGGTAAACGTCGCGTCCGCAGAGTACTGGCGCGCGGCGAACTCGGGCGTTTTGGAAGCGAAGCACGAAATCAGGGTCATCCATTGTGTGTTCCCGGGACCCGCGGTGCACGCCAAGGCGGCGCGAGGAGGGATGTGCGCTCACGTGGTGAAGGAAAGGGTGGTGACCGAGGAAGGAATCAAGACATTCAAAGGGGCGAACGGGGAGTGGCGGTTCGAAAAAGTGGAGGAGGGAAAAAATGGAACTCAGTTCGTGTTCGCGCGGGACGCCGGCGCCGCGGGGGTAGGGAAAACGACAAAAGCAAAGACAGTCACGACGACCAAGGCAAAGCCACTGGCGACGACGAAGAAAGAAAGTTCCGGTGGCGACGCGCGACGATCGAAACGGTTCAAAACAATACTGTAACAATTTAGTATGAGAACACCACTCGTTTAGCGGTAGGTATACGTCATGACCTTCCCGTCGTCACCCGCGCACACCAAAAATCCGTCCCCGGTCGCCACCAACCCTCGCGTCGCGCCGTTGTGCGCGCCTAGCGCGTACGCGACGCTCGGTAAACCTCCGTTTTCTGTGCCGTCCACGTCCAACACGTGCACGTTCCCAGAGCCGTCCCCCACAAACGCGACGTCCGCGTCGGGCGCGACGCACAGGGAGTACGCAAAGTCACCCAGTAAGTGCGTACTGATCACACGGTACCCGCTTCTTGGGTCCAGCACGGTGGCTCTTCCATCCGCGCCCGCGGTGACCACTCTGCCGTTTCCGTGGACCTGCGCCATCTCGCTCACCGCGCCTACGCCCGTTTCGGTTCCGTTTGAAGCCACCCCAACGTGCGCAGCGACCGCCGCGACGGGTTTTGGTTGGCGGTCATCCCATACACGACACATACCGTCTTGGCCGCCCGAAACAAGAAGGCGGCTGTCCTTTCCACCACCGCCACCGTCCGGGCCGTGGATCCAAAGCAACGACGTGACGTGGCCTTCGTGCGCGTCGCGGTGCGACACCGCGCTTTATTGCAAAAGAAAAGTGTCAGTCTTGTATCGGAAAACAGTGTCTGGATTTGGGAAATACAAAACCGTACCTTTGCGCGACCACGTCCCACCGACACACCGCGCCGTCGCGGTCGCCGGACGCGAGGGAGTCGAACGCGTACCCTGAATGTTTGCCTATACGTGTTTGTTCCTCCGTGCCGTCGCGGTCACCACGTGTTTCCGCCACAGCAAGGAGAAGCGTCGGGGCGGTGTGCGCTTTGAGCGTCGCGACGCAGTCGTCAGCCCCGCGTTTCGCGGTGGGCGTTTTTGAGCTCGCTATGTTTCGGCTCGCGCTTTTACTCCCTCGCGACGAATAACTTTCGGGTACCCGCCAAAGCCGAATCGTCTTGTCGTACGACGCGCTCACGACGAAACCGTCATCCGCGACTAAATCCGACACGGAACCGGCGTGCCCGAGCAAATCAGTGGGCGTCGTCCCGGACCATACGCACACTTTCCCGTCCATCCCGCCGCTGACCGCGTCGCCGCCTCTGGTCGCGTCGTGCGTCACGCAGGTCACCCACTCTCTATGTCCGCGGCCGTCCCTACCGCCGCGCAGCACGCGCGTTTTTGGCGGCAATACTTTTGCACCACGAGTTTCCTGTGGAAGGTAAACTTCGTACAACGCGTGGTCGGTTCCCCCGACCACCACCGCGTTTCCACCAGGCGCCAGGGAAACGCACGTCAGCGGGTTGTCCGAAACCGTGGTCACCGCGCCGTTTGCGTCGGCCGGGCCTGTGAGCCATCGTTGTGTTACCCGGGCGTTCCCTCCCGGTTCCAGGTTCCGGGGTGTTTTGTGTGGTATCGTAAACGCGGTGCTGTACTTTGACGAAAAACGACCGTCGGTCGTCGCACGGAAACTGTTCGATTCGTCATCCTCGGGTAACCGTGTCGATTCAGATTCCCTCATTCCCAGCGCTCGGAACCCGTCGTCCATGCGTTCCAGGTACAACTCGTTTTGTTTGTGCGACGCCGACGCCGCAAAAGCGTTTTGCGCGGCGGGGCGATTGGAATTTGAACCAATTTCGGGCTGGTGCTTTTGAGCAGCAGGTTCGTCAACACCGGAAAAGTCCCATTCTTTTCCTGAAAGCTCCGGGTGCGCGTTGCGGTCGCGAGCCACCGAGTTGGGCGACGATGTGCGTGACGTCACTCTACCGGAGTCGAGGCTGTCATGCTGGTTTCTGCGCGCGTCAATATGCACAGGATTTCGGGGTGTGGGGTGCACGGTCAGTGTCGGTGCGAACACCTTGCATCATTGTCGGCACCGCCAAGAGAAATCGAAATCCGACCACACGTACCCGTCATCGTCCCCTCCACGATGCCTCGCGCGCGACGCCTTCAAACGAGCGAGCGCCGAACGCGCGTCACTCATGCGGGTTGCGGGCGCGGCCGCGTGTGAGTCGTGTTTCTACAAGGGTCACCGAGTTCAAACGTAAATTATAAACAGCACCCGAAGTCGTCGTCGTCGTCAATTTCACGATGCACGCGCGATGTGTCTCGTTCACCGCGACGTCGGTACCTGGTCTCGCGGACAAGGCCGTGGCCGCGTCCGAGCGCAGGCGCATTTCGGGCTTGGTGGATCGTTGCGCGCGTGAAGGCACGGACGTGCGTTCTAGCGCGATTCCCAGGCCAACTTCCGACTTTCCCTGCAACGTCTTCCCTATCTGCAACTGACCCACCGCCGACCACCGCCCCTCGTGTGTTTCCCGACCTGTCTTCTCCACCGTGCGTCTCCACACGCACGCACGCCGCGCGAACACACCCTACACATACGCACCATCTAACCATCTACGCACGTCCAAATCACCACCCTCTCATCAGTCATGGCGAGTCCTGCACGGCGTTTCCGAGAACGCACCCGGGGTGACCATCGATAAGTTCGGGAACTCCCTTTTCGTGCAGGTACGTGTCGCGCGTTTCCCAAATCCGCCATACGCTGTTTACCGCCCTTCTTTGAGTGCACTCTGTACAGAGTGTAACACTGCGGCGTCCTGGCCAATGTCTACGCACATCACAAGGGGACTGTTTGCCCATACAGTACACCTACCCAAGACTGACCATTTTCTTCCCCACTCGCAGACGTGGCGGTCGCCGTTGTCGCGGCGCGAGGTGCGCGATTTGTGCGACGCCGCTTTTGGGGGACAACTCGTTGGGTGTGACGACATCGAACGCGTCTGGGTACACCCACGGGTGCGAAACGTGGACGCTTTTGACGTGGAGGGATTTGAAAACGACACGGATCACGCCGAGTCGTTCGCGCTCGCAGGCGTGTACACACGAAACGGGCGGTCGTCAATCGACTTTTCGCAATTCAACCCAAACGTTTTCGGCAAAGACCTTTCGAGCCAGGATTTAGGGTTCACCTTCCACGAGCTCGGCCTTGGGTACGACTTCGTAACTCCGCGTGCGTTCGGGGATTCGAGTTTGTTTCTGGATTTCCGGCCGACGAGGCGGTGGGTTCGGTCATACGTACAGACGCGAGTTGAAAACGCAAAAACAGACGACGCGCAGATTTCGTGCCTCAACTCCTTCGCGTACACCTGCGGCGCCGGTCTTTGCGCCACCGCGGGTGGTGCGACCAGAGTGCTGCACACGGACCACAGCGAGACTTATTTACGGTACGGGCAGAGGAACTACGAGCTGAACGGATGGGGAGGGGGGGTTGCGGAATCGGACGGCGACGGCGGCGGTTCGGTCGTTATAAACTCGCGATTTGAATCCTATTGCGAAGACTTTTACCCCGCCGCGCGTCAGCTCGCGGGCCTACCGATTCCTGGCAGGCAAGGAAGGGGTGGTGGCCGCGGGGGTAGGGGCAGGGGCGGCAGAGGTGGCAGAGACTTTAGGTCGGCATCTACAAAACCAACCGAGAAGAAACGGAAACCGCCAAAGCCCGAAACGTTCGACCTGGTTATTTTGGACCCGCCCACGTTCACGAAAACCGCGTACGGCGCAGTGGACATAGAAAACGATTACCAGAGCCTGGCGAAGCCGGCGTCGCTTTGTGTCACACCCGGAGGCGTTTTGATAGCGACGAACCACAGCGCCAAGGTCGGGTTGGACGACTGGCTGGAAATCATGCGCCGGTGCGCCACGAAAGCGGGGTGCCAGGTGAAACGAGTGGAGATAATAACGCCCGACGACGATGACGACGACCACCCCGCGATGGCGGACGGGAAACGGCCGCTCAAGGTGGCGGCGTTCACGCTGGAGTGATTTGTCGGGACGCGTGTTTTGATGCGGGAGTGCGTGCTGTATTCTGGTAACTCTTCCAACAAATATTCTTTCACTGTTACACCTCTGGTACCTCTTTCCTCGAATCCGCCATCCTCGCATCACAACGCCCAACGTCCCTACAGCGCCGTCAGCGAGCTCGAGTCCACCCCCCGGATCACCACGTTGTCCGTGACCTGGTTCATGTTCAGCATCAGGTTCTCCAACGGCGGTTCCGGCGAGGCTTTCCCCGCCGCCACCGCGTCGTCCACGATTTTACGCTGCAGCTTTTCGATTTGCTTAATTTCGCCTTGGTCCAACAACGCATGTTCCACTATGAGTTTCCGCAAACGCTCCACCGGGTCTCTTTCTTGGCGAATTCCCGTGATCTCGTCACGCGTGCGGTACGTACTCCCCGGGTCACTCATGCTGTGCCCGTGGTACCGGTACGTGTCCATTTCCAACACGATCGGCCCTTTACCCGCGACGCAGTGCGCCTTCGCGAACGCCACCGCTTTCTTCACCGCGAGCGCGTCCATGCCGTCCACCTTCAACCCAGGGACGTAATCCCCGCGTTTGAAGTACTCAGGCGACTTCGCGCTCTTGTCCATCGCCGTGCCCATGCCGTAGTGGTTGTTTTCGCACACGTAAATCAGGGGCAAATCCCAAAGCGCCGCGATGTTCAGGGCTTCGAAAAGCTGCCCCTGGTTCGCCGCGCCGTCGCCGTACATCGCCACGGCGACGTTTGGTTTTTTTTCGTACTGCATGGCGAACGCCAGGCCGGCGCCAATCGGGGTCTGCGCGCCCACGATTCCGTTTCCCCCGAAGAAGTGCGCGTCCCTTTTGTACATGTGCATGGAACCTCCCATGCCTTTCGACGCACCGTCCACGCGTCCCATGAGCTCCGCCATGACTTCCAGGGGGGTGCCCCCGCGCCCCAAGTGCGTGCAGTGATCGCGGTACGACGTCACGATCGCGTCCTCCTTCGTAAGCGCCGCTTCCATCCCAACACAAACCGCTTCTTGGCCGTCGTACAGGTGACAGAAACCGCGAATGAACTTGCCTTTATACAGCACATCGCTGGCTATTTCCAGCCGGCGCATCAGGTAAGCCTGCGTGAACATCGCGACGATTTCCGTTCCGCTCGTCTCCACGAACTGGTCCGGGGGGTCGATGCGGTGTGCCTCGAAGGCGATGGGGATGGAAACGGTCATCGCATCGGACGGGGACTCGACGGCTTTGTTGGCGAACGCGCGCTGCGGTTTGGAACGGGGACGACGCGAGATGACGAGATTTGCGTTTTGTCAGAGATTTGAGTTTTGTCAGCGCACGCGAAAAAGAATAGAAACCGGGGTGGCGACTCGCGTTTGGAACGCGTCGACGCGAGTGACACGATTTTTGTTGAGCGACACACGTGCCACACATCGTCCCCCCAAGGCGTCTTGTCGCGTCTCCCGCGCCAAGGGTGGCGCGTTTCAAGACGCACGGGACGAACCCGGTTGGACGGGCGGATCCGGAAAAGGGCGATCGCGTGACACAAAATATCTCGCGTTCTGGCGCATCGCCCGATCCGCGAGCCGCGCGAGTACTGAACCTAAACAAACGCACCTGCTGCACAGCGACGGCGAGGCCGGTGGATTTGTTCGACGACAACGAACGCCCAGCGGCGCGGAGAAGCGCGCCCGCGGTCATCATTGCTGTCATCCCTGACCGGTGCGGCAGTGGTGTGCCGACGTGTGGGAAAAAGCAGCGCCAAAAATACCAGGGGACAAAAAAAGGCGGACGAACTTTACCAGTGGTAACAAAACGTCAGCAAAATCAGTGTAACGCTTGCGCTTGCTCGTCATCAGCACTGGCACCAGCGGTACTGTCGCAGTACCACGACGATACCGCCAAAACACGTTTTCTGTCACAAGCCGGGTTTTTAAAAACACGCGACGTACGATGACGTAAAGGAAGCGCAAACGAGGGAAAGCGCGACTCGAGGATTCAAGCGGCAAACAATGAAAACAATGAAAATACAAGAAAACAACTACGAACCGGCGGACTCCAACGCCGCGGGCTGCTCACTCCCCGGCAGTGTTCCGTTCGCGGGCGTGAAGAACTGATACGCGGTGTTTGCCGTGTCCAGCGTGTGTGTGCCCTCCGGGAAATACCGCTCAAACAAGAGCCAATAGTTTCCAACGTTACCTGCTTGGTTGTCAGGCGCGCACTTCCACGCGTTGCACCAAGCCAGATCAATGCGCATGCGCCAAAGCTCATACCCGGCGATAGCGGGCCAATAACTATAAAAGTCGTTATAACCAACGCTCCGTTGCGTGTTGAACATTCGCACGATCACAGGTGCGTCCGTGGTGAAACTGACCGTGCCGACGGAAACATTCAGAAGACCCAAGGCGCCGTCCGACCAAGACGGCAGCGGATCAGCGGCAGTCGCGACAAATCCCGCCGAATTAAGCAACTGCCCATTACTCACAGTAAGTGTCACGTTGACTTCCCACGGCGCGACGACGTAGTCATTTGTTACGTTCACCGTCGGCGTCGAGTACACCGTCGGCGCCGGGATTTCGATGTAATCCGCCGACGCAAGCTCTGCGGGCTGATCGCTTCCCGGCAGCGTCCCGTCCGCGGGCGTGAAAAACTGATAGGCCGTGTTTGTCGTGTCCAGCGTGTGTGTGCCCTGCGGGAAATATCGCTCAAATGCGAGCCAGTAGTTTCCAACATTAGCTCCTTGGTTGTCAGGCCCGCAATCCCATGCGTTGCACCAAGCGAGATCAAGGCGCATACGCCAAAGCTCATACCCAGTGATAGCAGGCCAATAACTAGTAATACCAGCATAACCAATGCTCCGATCCGTATTGAACATCCGAACAATCACGGGCGCGTCCGTCGTAAACGTAACCGTGCCGACGGAAACGCTCAGAAGACCCAAGACGCCCTCCGACCAAGACGGCAGCGGATAAGCGTCCGTCGCGACGAATCCTGACCCGATATACTGGTATAGGGTCCCGTTGTACCTTATGCTCTCATCACGCCAACCTCTGCCGTTTTGAAGACGTTTCAGCACGCTCCCATTCCTCCAGAAGTCGACGCTGCCACCAAAGTCGAACGGCGTCAGCCCGGTGCCGTATCCCGGCGCAGAAACGTTCAACTTCGGCGTCGAGTACACCGTCGGTGCTGGG
>Ga0222633_1000164_pt1 | contig 72778 bp, 48 predicted proteins | sample AntAcemetageno48_FD_179816 | JGI IMG/M metagenome (GOLD analysis project Ga0222633, IMG submission 179816) | Saline water microbial communities from Ace Lake, Antarctica - #48 | ecosystem: Environmental > Aquatic > Non-marine Saline and Alkaline > Saline | place: Antarctica: Ace Lake | collected...
CGTTTCGCCCTACAGCAAAGGCATCGCGAACTACAACAAGGACGTGTCCAAGTACGTCTCGCAGAACTACTGCATGGGTTTGTGCGACTACTCCATGGACAGCGACGCGCTTACGGAGGTTTCCAAAATCGTGTGCGCGCAAAACGCGGTGGGCGACAACGACTGCTCCGGGGTGCACAGCAAGTACTCCGGTACCTGGGTGTCCGGCGGGAAGATCGCCAAGAAACGCGTCCCCGCGTTTGTCTCCACGGACGACTCTGGGGTGGTGAGCTCGCACTACAGTTGTCCCGTCGCAGCGGGGTGCGACGGCCTTACCTCGATTTACAACAAAACCTCAAGCACCGTGGTTCTGACCGACGGGAACCTGGCGGCGAGCACCACGTACGCGGTGTGCCCCAAGATGAAAAACGGGTTGTGCGACAAGCGCCTTCTCAAGGGCGGCATCGCTCTTACCGAATGGAAAATGACCGACGCCGGCGCCGGGACATTCCTCACGATCTGGTCCTTGGGCGGTTTGTGCGCATGTTTGTTCTGCATCGTGTACGCCCTGCAGATCATCATCAAAGGCGGCGCCGCGCGCGTTTTGAAAAAGGTCATCGGGTTCAACCCGTACCTCAACATGCTGGTTGGTATGGGCATCACCATCATGGTCCAGTCCTCGTCCATCACCACCGCTACGCTCACGCCAATCGCGGCGGTCGGGTTGATCACCCTGGAGGAGATGTTCCCCCTTACCCTCGGCGCGAACATCGGCACCACGCTCACCGGAATCATGGGCGCCACCGTCGCGACGTCCAACCCGGGCGAAGCCATGCAAGTCGCCCTGTGCCACTTGTTCTTCAACCTGTTTGGGATTCTGCTGTGGTACCCCGTGCCGGCCATGAGGAACGTCCCACTCAACGCGTGCCGCTTCCTGGGACGAATGACCGCGCACCCCAAGTACGGCCAGGCGTTCCCCCTTGTGTACACCGCGACTGTGTTCCTGATCATCCCGGGGATCTGCTACGGCATCGCCGCGGCGGCGACGGCGTAAGAATGCTGCGGCATGTTTGGGGGCGAATAATATTTCCAGAAACCCGACACGATCGAGTGGAATATTTATTAGTTCCCTTCGTTCGTAAATATTTCGGTGTTTCTTCGTGTGAGCCATAGTCGGAAGGGAGAGCTAGTCGAGCGCTTATGTAATACTCGTACACTATTTCAGAAAGAAAAGTCCATACTCCCACGCCGGCCGCCACACCCGCCTAAAAAGCTCGGCGCGAGATTTTGCTTTGCCACCAAAAATCGAAGCGATATTTTTTTGCCAACCCGTTTTCCGCTTTTCTCGGAAGCCTCGACGCACAACGACGCGCACACGACGCGGCGGCGATCGCCCGCGGGTCCGTTGGCGCGCTTTCAAACATGTGTGCTGGCCTGGCAGTCTTGCTAGGCCCGCCGAGCGTGGTTTTGGTTTCGTACGTGACCTGGAACGCGGGACACTCGCTCAGCCATGTTTGCGCATCCGAAACCAGTGTCTTGGCTACCGGGGGTGGCGTACTCGCCGCTGCGTCTGTTTACGCCGCGCAGAGGATCGTTTTGTTCCCCCTGGTGGACCAAGGGGGGTCTCTTTCCCTCGCCAAGGTTGCCTCCACGTTAGGAGAGCCACTGAAAATACGTAGCTGGTACGTACTAACTACCTAGGCCTACACACATAGACTCCACTTGAAAAAACATTACAATCACTTTCCCAGGCACCCTGAAGGAACAAACCGCTTGCTGACAACACTGACTACCTACGCTGGTATTTCCGGTTTTCCATAACAGGCGGGAGTTTTACCGGAGTGCCGGGCCTCCCATGACGATGCGATGCGCCGCGCTGGGCGTCGCATTTTTCGCCGGCGGCGCCGCGAGCGGATGGATCGCGAAGAAGCATCACCATGTGAAGACATGAATGGAAACGTTGGGGTGGGCCGACGGATAGTAGTGATAGTAAAATAGTAATTGATAGTCTACATGTAGTAAAATTCATAGACCGTGTTAATCCACCAGCGTCCCCACCGCTTCGAATGCGTCCAGCATCCCCGGGTCGTGCACCGCGTGGAACCCGGCGGTGCCGTCCGTTCCCGCGAACCGCGCAATCGACTCCGCCCCCGCGGGGTGGTCTTCAAGGAAAGTTGAAAAGTCGTACACCAAACCGTAAAGCGCGACCCAGCAGTCGTGCTCGGTGGCGTGCGACGCGAGCTCGGCGCGCGTCACGGTGGCGTTTAAAGCATCCTCAGACGAATCATCCTCAGAAGACTCCTCTTCGTTCGTTTCTGTTTCGGACTCCGCGTTCATCGTTGTTGTTTCGGTTTCCGCGATCATCGTTATCTCCTCGTCGTCATCCTCGGACTCTGTCCGCGTCTGTTCCTCCTCCGTCTCACCCTCCGGCTCGTCCATCGCTTCCTCGGTCGGATCCTGTACATCCTCCGGTACATCCTCCGGTACATCCTCCGGTACATCCTCCGTTGCCTCCTCGGCTGCCTCCTCTTGTGCCTCCTCCTCCTGTGCCTCCTCTCGCACTTCCTCGACTGCCTCCTCTCGTGCCTCCCCCCGTACCTCACCGACGGTCTCCTCGGGTCCCTTGTCGATCGCGTCCCTCTCGGTCGATTCGGCTTCGTCTCCCGCAAGCCGCACCGCGCGTCCCACGCGTCGCCCGAACACCGCGCACTCCGTCAGCGCGTTCCCGCCTAAACGGTTTTTGCCGTGCACCCCCCCGATGAGCTCGCCCGCCGCGAACAGCCCGGGAACGGTTTGTTGGCCCGTCCTTTGCGCCCGGGCGGGGTTCCGCATGACCCGCCCGTGAGTGTCCACGCGTACGCCCCCCATGGTGTAGTGCGTCACCGGCGTGACCCTGCCGACGTAAAACACGGGGCCCGCCTGTTTTTGGGACCCCGGTTTTTCGAGACCCGCGATGAACGGCGCGTTGTGGAAGTGCGTTTTGTTGGTCAACGGACACACCCCGTGCGCCGCCGCGGCGTCGTACTGAACAAGGGTCTGGCGCAGCGCCCACTCGAGACTCCGCCCGTTTCGGTGTGCCCGCGCGACGTCGTTAACAACCTTGTCCCCGCCGAGGGTTCGTTTCAGCCAAGATGCGACCCGCGCGACGCCGGTAATTTTTTGGAGCAACCCTTTTTGGAGGTACAAAGCGACGTGCTTTTCCGTTTCCAAAGCGCCTTTTTCGTTGAGCACCAGCGCGAACTGCAACGAAACGCCGGTGCCTTTCCCCAAACCCCCAGAGCCTTGTTCCAAATCTGCCTCGTGAAGCATGCGCCCCACCACGTAATCACGGGTGCCGAGCTCGTCCGCGAACCGCCGGCCGTCCCTGGTCAGCAGAACCGCCCCCGCGCCTCGCAAAAGTTCTGCGCACAAAGTTTTCGTCGGCGCGGTCGGGGACGACGGGTCCACGAACCCGGTGGGGTGGATCTGTGTTTTTTTTTGGTGAAGAAAAAGGTTAACGTCCCGAGTCGGGAGTGATGGGCGATTTATGCACGGTCTAGCAGTGCGCAAACAGTCTTTGACTCTGGTGCACTTATCGTGGTGGTAAGACTTGCGTAACTGCACTCCATACGTGGCATCAAACGGCCGGTGTTTGGATTTGGGAAACCCCCTACGGCCGTACCTGGACGTTTCCCAAGTCCACCGCGGCGGCGCCTAGCTTCAGGGCCATCTTCAGCCCGTCGCCGGTGGAGCCTTGGGTGTTCGTCGTGGCGAACTGCGTTGTGGCCGGGGCGTGTCGCTTCAAAAGCGAATCGGGACCGTGGTCGTTGGCGAAACCGCCGGTGGCCAAGATGACGTTTGGCGAAAGAATGATGTGTTGCGCCGGTTGTGCGTCGCTTTCGGTCTCGTTGTGCGTATCGCTTTCTTCTTTCCCTTTCTTCCCCTTTTTCGCCACAAGCGACCACCGCACACCGCTTACACTTCCATCCTTCCCAATTAAAACCTCCTCCGCGCGCGCGCGTTTCCGCAACACAAACGCGCCACTCTCAATGTACGCCTCGCACGCCTTTAGCGTCTCCGTCACCAGCGTCGCGCCCGCCATCCCTTGCGCCGGGCGGTGCGTCCGCGCGTGTTTGTGCCCGCCCAGGCGCCCTACCAGGGAAAGATCGACCCCCACCCTTTGTTTGAACCACGACAACGTCTCAACCGACCCTTCCGTCAAAACAGGGATGTGCTCCACGGTTTCGGGTAAGGGGAGTTTATCGTGGTCCGTATTTTCCGTCTCCAGCGTCGCGCCCGTCGCCGCGCCGGCGCCGCCTCCCGAGGATGACTTTTCGCAATCTTCGGTGAACGCGTTCACCGAGTCGGGGTTACCCTCCAATTCCACATCCACGCCGTTAATACCACTGCTCGCCCAAACCGAGTTTCCCCCAACGAAACCGCTCTTCTCGATCAAAAGAACCCGCGCGCCGCGGTCAAGAAGAGTCAACGCCGCGGTCAAACCGGCGAGACCGCCGCCCACCACCACCACGTCCGCGGTTTCCTCGAGCGCCGGCTCAACGGAAGGCACGGGAGTCGCGCTGGGTGTGGGGGTAGGCGCTGGTGTAGGCGCGGGCGTGGGCTCGGGCGTAGGCTCGGGCGTAGGCTCGGGCGTAGGCTCTGGTGTAGGCTCTGGTGTAGGCTCCGGCGTCGGCTCTGGTGTAGGCTCTGGTGTAGGCTCTGGTGTAGGCTCTGGCGTGGGCTCTGGCGTGGGCTCTGGCGTGGGCTCGGACGTCGGTTCTGGCGTGGGCTCTGGCGTAGGCTCGGGCGTGGGCTCTGATGTAGGCCTCGGCGTCGGCGTCGGCTCCGGCTCCGGCGTCGTCTCCTCCTCATCCCCCACTTCAACGATTCGAAGCGCGCGCGCCACGAACTTTTCGCCGTCGTAGTACCTCGCCAGCGTGAGCACCTTTTTATCCCCAGCGAACGCGGCGTCAAGAAGCGCCCGTTCCTGTGACAAACTCAACCCCCCAGCGGCGGCAACGGCGGCGGTGGCCTGGACCGCTTTGTCAACCAGCGAGGAGACTTCCGATTTCGACTCCGATTTCGCGTGCTTCGGTTGCGCAACCTTGACGTTCACGGGAACGCTTTTGGTGTTGGTGTTGGTTTCGGTCCCGTCGCCGCCACTCGGTGCAGACTTCGGTTTCAATTTCACCGGTGTTTTCCCCCCTTTCACCGGTGTTTTAAAAGCACTCGCCCCACTCAACACACTCGCCTCCCCAGCCGCGGCGAGCCCCGGCGCCTTGGCGATGGCGTGCGAGAATTTCGCAACCGTGTTTATGAGCGCCACGATTTCTGCGCGGCTCAGCGACGCGGCGTGCATGTGCTCCGGAAGAAGCAGCACTTTAAGTGCCGTCCCGAGGCCCAGCAGCTGCAGCTTGCCGTGCAGCTTGCACTTCTGACACGAGATGCAGTCCATGACGTCGCTGATGTTGTGGAACACGCCTTTGAACTGCGACTTGAGGGACGGGGTTTCGGGCGCGAGGCCGTTTCCGATTTCCTCGCGAACGGCTTTGAAAAGCAGACTCTCGTCGAACGCGCTGAACACGCCTTGGCAGGAGGTTAGGATGTGCGTATCAAGCAGCCGTCGCAGTAGGGCTTGCGTGCGTTGATCCTCCAGAGGGTCTTGCCCCAAGGAGACGTCCGCCGCGGCCAGCGCCGCGCTGGCTTTTCGCAGCGCCCGCAACATCACCACAAAGGAAAAGTGAAGGTTCCGGAGGCGCTCCGGGTGTTCTCCGTACATCTGCGTGAACCGTACCGGGTCCGGGGACCAGGTCTCGCGTCCCGGTGTGTTTTTCTTAGGAGGCTTGGCTTTCAACGCGATGTGCACGTTGACGCTCGCGTGCATCCCGCTCAGCAGCCGGTACAACACTCGCTCTTCGTAGCACATCTCGCTTTCGTGTTCCACGCCCCGGAGACAGTTTTCGTGGTAAATCGCTTGCCACACGTGCGAGCCGTTGTACCCCGTATACCGTTCCGGGTTCAGTTGCAGGTTCACGTGCTCCACGGTGTGGTCCACGGACCCGTCGCCGCCGTGCCCGCCGCTCTCGCACATGTCCAGCCAGAATTCGGGCCGGTCCTCGGCGCACTCGCCGTCGTCCCCTGAGCCCTCCAGGGATTTGTGTTCGAAGCTCGAGATCGTGGTGTCAACTGGAGTCGTGGGGGGTGCCCATCGCATTTCGTTCGTGTCGTCTTTCGATGCGAGGTCCAAACTGCACATAGTGGGCGGCTCGGTTTGGGGAGGCACGAAATCGAGTCGGGCCGATCCGCCATCGTTCGCCCCGAACGACGCGCTGGTATCCGGAACCGCGGCGGCGCACGTCTGTTCCTCTGCTGTGTCACCCGGCTCGCCAGTACCGGGACCGAGCGGCTTCACCCAGAACTTACAAGGTCGGTTCAAGTCCAGCTGAAACAGCCGGAAATACGTCGTGTTCGTGAGCTCGGCTAGGATCTCGTGAAGCTGATGTTCGTTCGCGGACTGCACATCCTCGACGTTGCAGGTCGCGTCCCCGACCTCGCCAGCCACGAATTTGGGCTTGGTTTCGTGGATCGACGTAGCGGAAATCGACGGCGTGGGCAACACACTACTCACCGTGGCTAGGAACAGCACCGCCGCCAAAACCGCGGGGCCGCATCCCCAGGCACGCCGCCCCATCCGCACGCGCCTTCGCGAACTGATCGATTCGACTCGATTGAGCTCGTAGACTGGAATGGAAGCGCGGCCTCGCCAAAAAGCAAAAACGCATCGCGTCATCCCGGCCAATCGTATTTGAAGTGACATAACACCGACGACCGACGTCACCGGCATTCCCCGGCGCTCACGCACTACGCGACCCGACAACGCGTTTTGTTCGCGTTTGTGATCAAAGGTACGCGCGTCTCCGCACACAATCCCCCGTCATCGCGCGTACGTTCCGTGCGTCGCGCGCATCGCGACGGCCATCGGCCGGTCGAGGTGGCCGCGGTGTTCTTGAATCAGTTTTTCGCGCGAAACGTACACATCTAGTCAGCGCGCGTGCTGGTGGCGAAACACGTGTTCCCACGACCTCCGCCCGTGTGAAGTCGCGCGGTTCCGTCGCAAACACATGGGGAGGCGCGATACCCGTTTCCGTAAAGGCGCCACTCACAACCCACGCCCGTGCCTCACCGCTGACCCGCACCCCCGCCTCACGTGTCCCATTTAATCACAGAAACCTGCACCAGATCCAAAAACGAGTTCACAACAGCCCCCACTCTGCGTACCATGAGACTCTCACGCGTCGTCGCTGTCGGCGCGATTTCCGCGCTCCTCGTCGGTGGCGCGGATGCGCGCGCGCTTCTCGGTGCCGAGCAGGGTGTTGCGGAGTCTGCGGAGTCGGAGACTACGCAGTCGCGCGTCGACAGGTTCGTCGCGAGCGAGACCGACGCCATCGTCGAGACGTTTGCGTCTTGGATGACCGCACACGAAAAGACCTACGCAACCGCGGAGGAGCAACTACGGCGCATGGCCATTTACGCGGATAACAAGCTTTTCGTGCAGAAGCACAACGCGGAACATTTGGACGGTCAGCACGGGCACTGGTTGGCGGTGAATCACTTGGCGGACTTGACGCGGGACGAGTTTTCGGAAATGCTCGGCTACAACGCGTCGCTGCGAACCACCGTTAAAAGGTTAACTGACCCGTTGACCTGGGAGTACGCCAACGTCGACGCGCCTCACGAAAAAGACTGGGTCACCGATGGTGCGGTGACCAACGTCAAGAACCAAGGCCAGTGCGGGAGCTGCTGGGCGTTCAGCACCACGGGTTCCGTGGAAGGTATCAACTTCATCAAAACTGGCGAGCTCGTGTCTGTTTCCGAGGAAGAGCTGGTGTCTTGTTCGAAAACAAACGGCAACGCCGGGTGCAACGGGGGTTTGATGGACAACGCGTTGGAGTGGATCGTGGCGAACAAAGGCATCGATTCCGAACAGGACTGGCCGTACCAGCCGAAGGAAGGGAACTGCGGGTGGTTCGCGAAACACTTCAAAAAGGCGGTGCGCATCGACGGGTTCGCGGACGTTCCACCAAACGACGAGGTGGCTTTACAAAAAGCGGTCGCGATGCAGCCCGTGTCCGTCGCGATCGAAGCGGATCACCGGTCCTTCCAGCTGTACGGGGGGGGGGTGTACGACGCCTCCGACTGCGGCACGTCCCTGGACCACGGCGTTTTGGTCGTCGGGTACGGCGTGGACGACGACGCAACGGGGCACAAGCACTTCTGGAAAGTGAAAAACAGCTGGGGCGACGGGTGGGGAGAACACGGGTTCATCCGTCTGGCCAAGGGCGGCATGGGTAAAGCGGGGCAGTGCGGGGTCGCGTCCGAACCGGTGTACCCGACGAAGGATGGCGACGATTCGAAGTCCGGCACTTTTTTTGACGGGCTCGCTCAAATCGCGTCGGAAATCAAAGGCCAAGTCACGCGCGCCGGCCGCGAAGGGTCCAGGCTCGGCGCCGAAGACGGACGCCTGAACATCGCGACGCAATGATTTTCGTGAATGGGAGCCTGTATGGGGCGCGACAACCCCACGTCGTCAAGTCCATCGTGTCAGTAAAGTCGAAAAGAACAAGTCCAAAAGTCTCAAAAAAATGACTTTTGGAAGTTGTCCCTCTCGACTTGACCGACGTGATGGATTTGACGACGTGGGGTTTTCGCGCCCCAAGCCTGAGCGCGAGACTGTACCACCATCTTTTGTTTTCCGCACAAAGTCGACATCACGACTTGTATATACGACGCACTACTGTTGTAAAGTGACCATTTGTTTCCGTATCCGCTATGTTTATATTGACACGCTAAGAATGCTATCTCGCGCTCGAAGACCTTTTTGTTTCTGCGGACGAGAAAGAAAAGAGGACGCTGAGGTGAGTTCGGGAAAGGTCTTGAGTTATTGTTCACCGATCGTGACGTCCGCGAGCTTTGAAACGCGTTCCACGAATTCGCGTTCCACGAATTCGGACGAGACTCAGATCTATCGATCGTAAATTCATGCAGCAACGCCTCGGCGCGCCCTCATGATTAGCATGTTAGTGGCATCATAGTCTCGTTTTAGTGTCGCGAAGTAAAAATCCCACCCTCGTAGGCAACACGCTCGGCGTCAGAAGGATCCATTGGAAATTTTGAGGACTCACTGAAGAAGGCCGCCAAGCACAACTCTCACCAAAGGTGCGAGGTCGCGAATCGTCAACCGCCATGTGTGTGCCAAGAGGACGCCCGCGGAGGCGACGCCGGGACTTGAAAAACAAAATGTAAAAAAAATCCATGAGTTCATCACACTGTTCCAGCCGATCGGATCGAACTCGAGCTGAAAAAACGAGGGGGCCCCCGATCACACGGGTCGCGCTGCGGCGGTGCCTTTGAAACGCACCTGTTTTGAGTCCTTCGTTTGTGTCGCGGCCGTGTGTGGGTGTGTTGAAAAAAGAACCCGCGCGGCGTGAGGTCATACGCCCGGTGGTGTCACACGGGCTTGCCTCGTGATCCTCTCGTGATCCTCGTGGTTGTGATTTGGTAAAAAATGATCACTCGTCCAAGAAGTCCATCCTTGAAAGCATAGTGTCTTTCAGCTTCTCCGCGGCTTTCTCCGCTTCCCTGGCGCGTTTGATTTCGTCGTTGTCCACCATGACGAGCCCTTCTGTTTCGATGGATTCGTCAACCTCTCCCATCAAAACAACGTTCTCCCCGCGTACGATGTACAACCCAAGGGGTATGTCCGAAAACGAACTCCCCACTATGATCCGCTCGAACGCGTTTTCCAACACGATGTTCGCGAACTGATCGAACGACCGCAACGTGCCCAAGATCTTGCTCCCGTCACGCAGCATCACAAGAAGCTTCTTGTCGAGCTCCTCCACCAAGCTCGCCACCGCGCTTAAACTCCACGGGTCGTTACTCATCACACCGGTCGGGGGCGACCGAGGCCAGCGCGAGCCGGTGTGGCGCGGAACCCTAGAATAACGCAAACGGGCGCGCGCCAAAACTGAATAATGCCGATTTCTCTCGCTGACTCAGTCTTTCATCAGTGCTCACACTTTCCGAGACCACACTCGTCGCCGCGGCCTGACTCTCTGGAGGGGTGGCGCGGGCGTTTAGGATATGGACGACGACGACTTCGGCGACTTCACGGCGTCGCCAGCGCCTGAGATGACCACGGATGACGCGACGTTCCTCGCGTGTCCGGCGGACCCCGCGACGATCGAAAACGTGGGGAGTGCAGATTTTCGTTTTCCCCAGCCCGTGCGGAAAGATGAGGACGCGATGGAACCGCCCGCTGCGCCGAGCCCTGATCAGGCCGAGGAAGACGAGGACGATTTCGGTGACTTTGGCGAAGCCCCATTGCCTGTCGCGTTGCCACTGGTCGCCCCCGCCCCCGCCCCCGCCCCCGCCCCGCCAAATGTACCGAGCGTGGCTGCTGCAAACGGCGAGTTTGGAGACTTCGGGGAGCCGGCGCCGGCGCCGGCGGCTGGCCGTGTTTCCTACGATGTCGCGGACGACCTTTGCGCGGAGAGGAGTCCAGGCGAGTTCCTCGCCGCGGTCGATTTGTTCCTTGCGCGATCGCTGGGAGAGACGCCGGGAGGGACGTCCGGGAACGAGGACGCCGGCTTCGGCGCGGACTCAGCGAGCGACGCGAGCTTCGCTCTGGCGCGAAGAGCGCGGAGCGCGGCGAGACGGGGGGACGAGCTATTCGGTGGTGGCAGTGGTGCAGTAGGTGGTGCTGTGTTCAGACGCAGTTTGCACGCCTGCTGTGCGGGATGGGACCCGGCGGTTTCCATTGGAATTGGCCCTAACACGAACGCGGCGACGCGGTCGGCGCCGAAACCGTGGCACGACTCGCTGGCGCGGACGGCGCTCGCGGCGGCGACGCAAACGGCTCACCAGGTACGGGACGTTTTGAGGGAAGCGACAGGTACTGTGGAAGCGAGTGCGTTCGCGGTGGCATTTACGGATGTGACATTTATGGAAGTGAGTGAGGTCGGAACCGGGACGGAACCGGCGGAACTCGAACTCGAAGCTACGGAGCGCGTCACCGGCGACGCGTTTGAATCGGCGCCCGAAACAATCACCGCGCTGTTCCACGGTCTGGACATGACGAACCCTGTGCCACGTGTGGTGGTGGAGCACCTCCAGACGCCAGCCGAGCCTCCTCCGTTTGCGCGACTCGAGGGTGGCGAGCGTTCAGAGAACGCGTTCGAGCGGACGTCGCCGTTGACGTCCGCGGACCTCCGCGCCGCGTTTCCGTCGCCGGCGGTTGTTTCGGACGAACCCGAACCGTCTTCCGCGCCGGACGAACCAACTCTTCTCCCCACACCAAAGCCCACACCGGACACGGACGACGATTTCGGAAGGGCCAAGGCGGAGACGCCGTCGCCGCTGCCTGATGTGGAGGAGATGCGCTGTGTGCCTTCCGTTGGGAAGGACGAAAGAGAAAGAGAAGGGGACGAGGTCGGGGACTTCGCGCCGTCGCCGCCGGCGCCGACGCACGTTTCGCAAAACCCTCTTCCCGATGATTTCGCGGATCTGTTCGGGCCCGTACTGGACACGAAACAAATACCGATTGCGTCCTCAATGCTGTTATCGGGCGGTCCCCCGACTGTCACCTCCGAAGACGACGACCACGGCGACGCGTTCGCGGCGTTGTCGGCGCCGGTGAGTACCGAACAAGTCGTCAAAGCGCCGCGGGCCTTTGACACAGAACTCAAAGCGCAAGCTCCCGTTACCGACGGCGACGAAGATGCGTTTGGAGATTTCGAAACGTCACCTGCGGCAAACGAAACGTCACCTGCGCCAGCTTTCGTCGCCGGCAAAATGGACTTTGACTTTGGAGGGTTTGCGGCGCCCGAGCCCGCGCTTTCCGGCGTGGCGGACGCGGCGGCTGATTTCTTTGGCGAGACGTTCGTCGCGGCGCCGCCGGTCGCGACGGACGAGAACGTCTTCGGGGAGTTTCAGTGATTTAACTGAGTAGCACTAGCACTAGTAGCGTTACGTTTACGTTACCACACGTTACGTTTATTACCAGACGTGGACCATTACCTTACCGCTCTTTTAGCCCGCGGTTCTTTAAGGTAATCGGAGTTTTCGTTCTAGTCTCATGACTGTGGGCACCCGTTCGCGCGCAACCAATGCATCATTTCGAGGTGCTTGCCATACGCCGCCATACGAAACGTTTCTGCGTCCCACGGTCAGTCGTTCGCGTGCGCCCACTGTAGCACCTCGAGATGCTCGCACATTGCCGCCCTCGCGCACGTGGTTTCGTCCCACGGGCAGCCGTTCGTGCGCGCCCACTGCAGCACCTCGAGATGCCCGCCCATTGCAGCACAGGCGCACGTCCTCTCGTCCCACGAGCAGCCGTTCGCGTGCGCCCACTGCAGCACCTCGAGGTGACCGAGATATGCCGCGCCCGAGGACGTTTCTTCGTCCCACGGGAAGTCATTCGCGCGCAACCACTTAAGTATTTCGAGTTGTCCCCCCCCGCCGCCAACCTGCACAAGCTATTGAGGATGTCATCCAGGTCACCTCGCTGATGCAAAAACTGCAGCCCGCTTAAGTCTCCGAACTGTATGACTTTCCAAGCTACAAGTTGGTACAATCTACGCCCCGTCGCCGCCACCGCATCGCGCATCTCACGACTCACCGCTCGGAGCCGTGCGAGATCTGAGGGATCGGGCAGATTGCCCGAACATAGGACGTGCGTGATGAGGATGTGGACGGGCAGAGCCGCGAAGGCGTCACCAGCGTCGCGCTGGTGCGCGATATTACTAAACGCGCGAGTGTTGGGGTAGGAGGTAGGCATGGTGCGTCGTTGTGCAGGCGTTAGTGTGACTTCAGCAAACGCGTTTCGGGGCTTCCGAGGGAGGCGTTATTTGGCGAGGAAACGCTTTTCTCGGAAGCCTCGACGCACAACGACGCGCACACAACACCCTTCACATGTCCTCCGACGCAGCGCATACCGCCATGACTGGCACGAGTGGTGATATCGCGACCGCCACTACTCCCACGAACCTTCCCTACGCGCAAGACGCGATCCCGGGCCTTCTCGACGACATCGTCGTCACGCATATCCTCAGATCTGAGCTTTTCGACGATCCCGCCGATCTCGCACGGCTCCCTGCGGTGAGCCGCGCGATGCGCGACGCGGTGGCGGCGACGGGGCTTCGGTTTAAAGAGATTGGTGGATATGACGCCGTAGAGCTCGGATGTTTAAGCGCGGTGCAGCGCCTGCAACGGCGAGGTCGCCTGTCGCGATAATACCTTTGTGTGGTAGCGGCGAGGGTTGGAAATCTCGAGAAGTTGCAGGAGTTGCGCGCGGACGGCTGGCCGTGGGACACGTCGACGTGTTGGGCGGCGGTGAGGGGCGGGCACCTCGAGGTACTGCAGTGGGCGCACGCGAACGGCTGCCCGTGGGACAAGAATACGTGCTCGTAGGCGGCAAAGGGCGGGCGCCTCGAGATGCTGCAGTGGGCGCGAGCGAATGGTTGCCCGTGGGACGAGGACACGTGCAAGAGGGCGGCAAGGGGCGGGCACCTCGAGGTGCTACAGTGGGCACGCGCGAACCGCTGCCCATGGAACACAAACACGTGCTCGACTGCGGCGGCGGGCGGGCATCTAGAGGTGCTACAGTGGTTGCGCGCGAACGGCTGCCCGTGGGACTGGGAGACGTGCGCCCTAGCAGCGCTTAAAGGGCAGCTCGATGTGCTGCAGTGGGCGCGCGCGAACGGCTGCCCGTGGGACGCAAGCACGTGCATGTATGCGGCGGGGAACGGGCACCTCGAGTTGATACAGTGGGCGCGCGAGAACGGCTGCCCGTGGGACGAGGGGACGTGGGCGGAGGCGGCAAGGGGCGGGCATCTCGAGGTGCTGAAGTGGGCGCACGTGAACAGCTGCCCGTGGGACGTACACACGTGCACGTTAGCGGCGGAGGGCGGGCAGCTTGAGATACTGCAGTGGGCGCATGCGAACGGCTGCCTGTGGGACGAAAAAACATGTACGGTGGCAGCGGAGCGCGAGCACCTCGATGTGCTGCAGTGGGTGCGCGCGAACGGCTGCCCGTGGAACGCAAACACGTGCGGGTCCGCGGCGAGAGTCGGCCATCTCGAGGTGCTGCAGTGGTTGCGCGCGAACGGCTGTCCGTGGGACGAGTGGACGTGCTTGGAAGCGGCGGGGGGCGGGCACCTGGAGGTGCTGCAGTGGTTGCGCGCAAACGGCTGCCCGTGGAACGAGGAGACGTGCTCGTTTGCGGCGGTGGGCGGCCACCACGACGTGCTGAAATGGGCGATCAAGAACGGGTGCCCAAACTCCGATGACTCCGAGTCCGAGACCTCCGATGCCAACTCCGAGTCCGAGTCCGAGTCTGAGTATGTCTCCGAGTCCGAATAAAATTACTACGATCGTCTGTATCACAAAATCAACCTCACCGTTCGAACATCGGCTTCCCCGGTTGTCCCTTGACCGACAGGAACCCAATTTCTTGTCGCAACGTGTCTATCTCAGACGCCTGCGCGTTGACCACGGCGACGAGTTTGTCCCTCTCCCTCGCTTCTTCCCTCCGCGCCGCGTCCGGGTCCACGAAAACCGACGATTGCGTATTTCGCAACGCCGTTTCCAACTCGCGCTTTTTGTGCGTGAGGTTCGCCACCGCGGTGAGCACTTCAGTGTTCTTCGCGGTTGTTTTGGTGAGCGCAGTCTGCGCTTTGCGCAAATTCCCTTGCCACCGCTGAAGCTCGTCCCGGTTTTGAGTATCAACCTGTTTCAGCAAAACTTTCAGTTCCTCGATGCCTTTCTTGGGAAGCATCACGCGCTCCATCGCGTCCAGATCGATGCGCTTTCCAAACCGCAACATTGTCATGTTCGTGGCTTGTTGCTCAAGCTCGGCGTTGTTTTTCGATAAGTCCACTGTGGCTTGTTTCAAAACCGAGTGCTCTTGCCGTAAATCCCGTTGCGTTTTCCGAAGGTTGGCCTTTTCCGAAATCAGGGACTCGATCCTCAACCCCAAACCCCGCAAAACGCTTTTCGAAAACACCACGCTTTCGCGCAACACGGTCGGCAGGCGCCCGTCGCGCAAGTACTCCACCTGTTTCAAACGCAGCGGCACGGTCATCTCGATCGCGTTCATGGTCTCTTGCTTTTCCCGTTGAAACGCAGCCATCTGCGCCTGTAACGCCGCTAAAGTCTTGCCAACCCCCTTCCCTGTCTTCGCCAACCCGGCGCTCTCCTTGCGCAAATCCTCCACTTGTTTCGAAAGCGCGTGCGTCGCGTCGTCCGCGTCCTGCCGTCGCTCACGCAACGCCAAAATCTGCGCCCAAAGAAACTCGTCGCACTCCTCAGGCCGTGACTCTTCCATCTCGTCGTCGCTGTTGTACTCGTCGTCGTCGTCGTCGTCGTCGTCGTCGCTGCTATCGGACTCGCTGTTGGTGTCGTCCTCGTCCCTCAACTCGGTTTCGTCTTTTTCTTTCTTCAAACGCTTGATTCGCCGCGTGAAGATCTTGGTCAAATACGCGCGCTTGCCGTGCGTATCGTCCACGAGTTTGTTAAACATCACGAGCACCTTGCTTTTGCGTTCGTCGACAACATCAAGCTCAACGGTGAGGTTTTCCATCGCGTCTTCGATTTCTTGGCACTTCACCGAAATCGTCTCCCGCGCCGAGTACTCCACGGCCAGCTTTTCAGTCAACTCCCGCTCGCCGTCTTCGAACCGCTTCAGCGAAACGAGCTCGCGGTTGTACTTGAGCTGCCTCGACTCCGCGGTTTTCAGCTCGCCCTCGACGAAGGACTTTTCCCGTCGCAGCATGAGAAGCTTTTTGTCGAAGCGGTTCGTGAGGTCAACGCGGTGCCTGACTAAAACGGAACGCTCGTGCCGCAACCGAAGCGCGGTAAACGCGACGGTGGTTTTTTCGTCATCCGACGGGTCAGGCAAAGCACCCGCTTCGGCGTCCGCGCCAATGGCGTTTTTCACCTTCGCAACCGTGTTAACACCAGGTGTTTCATCTACGCCGCTGGTGACGATGGGCACCGGCTCATCTGTCGCATCCTTTGCAAGGTCATCACCCGACACGTCGTCTCCCCCCCCACCGAACCCGCCGCCTGCTTTGGCGGCTTCTTTCTTTTTAGCTGCGGCAACCGCGGCGGCGCGCGCTTTCGCAAACGCGGAAAGCGCGCTCTCCGTGACTGATACGATAAAAAAGAAAGTGTCAGTATTGTATATATCGCAATGTATGGACAACAGTCACCTGCTTCGGTAAAACAGTCGGCGGGATTTGGGAAAGGCCCAACACGTACCTTTGCCTCGTGTTTCCGTCGGGTACTCATCCGCGAGCGGGGTGGTTCTCCACGGGTTGTTGATCGTATTGAGAGCTTCAGCGCCTTCCGGGGTGTGCGCGTCGTCAAGCACAGCCGTGATTTCTTCAACGCGCGCGGCGTTGCGAACGGTTTCGAGGATAACCTTTTCTCGCGTGTGTCGCAGCTGAAAAAAAGACGCGTTGAAATCCACGCGAGCTTGCCGGGTGGACGACTCCAGACGCAACATCGTGTCCCGCTTCTTGCCGTAGTTCACCTCGTCTGCCTCGTCTGACACCAGTTCCGGTGACGGCTCAGATTTCAGGTGGTAGTTTCCCAAAGTTCTCGTGGCGACGTCAATCGCGGCAACGTCCTCTGGGTTTTCGTACAAAGCGTCGGGCTTGGTGGTGTTGAACGCCCGCCACTCCGCTTCCCGGCGAAGCCGTTTTTTCCGCCGTTCCTCCTGTTTGTGCCCCGCCGCGAACGGGTTGTCCTGCTCCGTGGCAGAAACGTGCCCCCCCAAACTTCCCCCGCTTTTCAAGTTCGCGGACCGGGAAAGACGAACGCTACCGCCGCTGCCGCTGGTGCGTTCCCTGTGCCCCGACCCTGCGCCGCGTTGCGTTTGCGTGTCCCGCGCGCGCGCCGATCGCGACGCCGCTAAGTCACCCGCCAACTCGGGAGCCGGCTTCAACACGCGGAAGCTGGTGACCGCGAAGGCTTGCCTTCCCGCGTGGAACGACCGCAACACGACTCGTTCCTGTTCCACGTCATCCAAAAACCACCTGTTAAGCTTCGCCAGCCCCAAGGCCGATTTCTCGCAGTGCCACGCCATCGAGTCTTTCGTTTTACGCAACTCCGCGAGCGTCTCGAGTTCCACCACGTCCCGCAAACCGGGATCCACCTCAAACGCGCTATTCGGTAACCGCTCGTTTTCCGGTTTCAATTCGTTCTCGACGCGCAGCGCTTTGTACTCCGCCTTGAGTTTCTCAAGAAACTCCCGGACCCCCATCTTCTCCTCCTCACTCGCCGAACGTTTCGCGTCCTCCTCCACCTTTATCTTGGCGTCCTCGATTGAAAACGTGGTTGATGAGACTAAATCTTCAACCTCGTTTGTCGCGTCGTCCGCGGTCAAGGGGACGGGGTCGTCGAAAACGTCCTCCGTCAATTTTGACGCGGATTCAACAGCACCGTCAACATTCACCGAGTCAACAGCACCGTCAACAGTCAAAGACTCAACAGTAGTTTGAACACCGGGCTGACAAACCCCTCGCAGTTCGTCACCCAAAATCTGCGCGAAGAAGCTGCCGTCCTTCGCCGCGGTGAGCAAAAACTTCTCGCACCGCGAAATGCACGCGCCGGTCACCGCCCCGCGGTGCGCGTCGTGCACTTACGATAAATAAAACAAGGTGTCAGTCTTGTATGGGCAAACAGGGAGGCAGGATTTGGGTAACTGGAAAGGCCGTACCTTCCCACAGCCAGTGCTTTTCCACCCCCGCTCGCGACACCCTTACCGTTCCGTTCGCCGCGCCAGAAACGTTAAGCCGTTTCGACACACCGCACTGCGACTTGAACGTCGTGACCACGGCTTTGGGGTGGCACTCGCTCCACGAAACCGGCGTTTGCTGTGCGAAGGAACAGTGAAAGATTATCCCCGCGGCGTCGCCGCCCACGGTGAGCTCAAACGACCCGCTCGTGTCATACCCCAGGTGCCTTACCGGGTACACCGCGACGCGTTCGCGCTCGTCCATCTCCACCTGCAACTCCAGCGCGCGGTCGTCGAACCGTTTCCGCAAAGCCTTGGCTTCGATGACATCCGCGGGGTCCATGTCGACACCACTGATTTCGGGCGGCGCGCCTTCACGCTCGGCGAGCACGACCGCGGCGCTCGCCCTCGGGCGCTTGAACACGTAGTGCGTCAGTGTTGGCTGAAATGCGTAACTCCTAGTACAATCCACCGACCCAACTTTCGGGGCGTCGCACTGGAACACCTGGCCGGTTTCGCACCCCACGAGAACGGAATCGCCGGTGTCGTTCCAACACACGGCGCTGACAGGCCCGGGGGCGGCGAAAAACCCAACCGGCGCCAGCCCGGCGCCCTTTTCGCGCGCCACGGCGAAGAACCAAACCTTGCCGTCCTGGCCCGCGGTGGCTAGGTACGGCGGGTTTCCTGGGTGCGGCGCTTTCGGTGCGTATTGCACGCAGGTTACCGTTCCGTTATGCGGCTTCACCACGCACGTGAGTTTCCACCCGTCGCGACACAAGAGCAACACCCTGACGACCCCGTCCCCGAAACCGACCACCGCGGCTCTTCCGCTCTCGTCGACGTTGGTCGGCGCCAGCTGCAATGCCGTCGCCGAGCCCGCGAACCGCCGCGCGCACGTTTCCGTTTTGTGAACGTAGTCGAACACGCGAACGGTACCGTCGTCACCGGCGGTGATGCACACGTCGCTTTGTTGTGACGCCTCAAGCGCGTTGATCGCGCCGGCGTGGAAATCAACCACCCGCGTCGACGCTTGGACATCCGGTACCCCGGCGTCACTCACAGGCACGTAGATGATTCCCCCAAACTCATCCTGCACCAACCAGTGGTCTGGCTCGGACATAATGAGGCTCTTGATAGATGCGGCGCGCGCGGATGACGCGGAGTCGTACGTACTTGTTGTCTCTGTCTCTGAAACTTTGGGCGTGCCTGTCCGACCCGATGGCGTCGTCAATTTCCGCGTCTCGCCTCGCGTCAGCAAAAACTCCCGGACCGGCTCCACAAACGCCTCCACCGAGTCCTCACCGGGTTCCGCGTCGTTTAATTGTTGGTATGACCAAACCCGCACGTACCCGTCCGCACCAGCGGTGTACACCTTTCCTGTTTCCGCCACCAGGGTGATGAACTCTATCTGCCCTAAATGGCACGGCGCGCCGCCCGGCCGCAACAGCACCGCGCGGATCAGCCCCCCGTCCCACATCAAAAGCCGCCCGCTCTCGGTTCCGGTCAACACCTTCCCATCAGGCATCTCCGCGTAGCCCGCGATGTCGGACAGGTTTTCGGTGCCGAACCGTCCGATGTCGCCCATGAGTTTCAAACCGGTGAAGGTTTCGGCCATCTTCCAGAAACGCACGTGCCCGGTTCCGCTCGTGGTGAGCTGCCCGTCGAAAAACGGCGAAAACGTCACGTCGAACACTTCCTGCGAAAACGCCTTTGACCGCAAAACGATGGCCTCCGTGCGCCAGTCCCACACCGTGAGCCAGAAATCGGGCCACGCACCCACCGTGGCGAGCTTGGTTCCGTCCCGCGAAAACCGCCCGCACGAATACGCCCTTTCCGTGCCTCCCACCAAAACCTTGACCAGCGTCAGCGTGTTTGTTTCGTAAACAAACACGTTCGGATTCACTCCTTTTTCGCCAAGCGCGAAGTGCGTTTTGTCCGGGTGCACCGCCACGAAACCGATACCCTCGCCGTCAATGCCGTGAATGTACGTCTGTTCCAGCGTGAGTAGGTTCAGGGTCTGCACGATCGCACCCACGGTGAAAACGACCACGTTCGTTGAAAAGTAATGCAGGTTGTTTCTTTTCACGGACTCGAACCCGAACGAGTGGTGCATCGCGACGGCGTCCCTGGGCAGCTCGCCAGCGGCGGGCGCGCGGCGCATCTCTGTCGGTTTGTACTCCTTTTTAGGCGTAGGGGCGTCGGGGTCGGGGGCCAGGTGTAGGGCGTGTTGAGCCAAACAAACCGCACGTAACGCCTCGAAACGGTCGAGCATGACGTCATCCTCTTTGTCGTCCTCTTTGTCATCCCCTTCGTCGACGTCACCGGACGGCGTCGTCGTCGCCGCCGCGTCACCCTTCTCCGTCTCCACGTCAACTTCGCGTTTCGCGTTTTCGTCTGATTCAGTGCCATCCCCGATCTCCGTATCGCCCTGCGCGTCCACCTCCCGCGCCACAGACTCACCGATGGACGCTTCCAGCGCCGCGGTTTGGCTCGTCTCGAGCGCCTCGCGCGCGTCGCGCGCGGCACTCAGCGCTGTTATTTTTTCAACCACGGACATCGACGACTCGTTGCTCGTGCGCTCAGCAGCGGCGGCGGCTTCCACGAAGTAGCTCGCGTCGATACGCGCGAGCGTCGCGGTGGCTTCCGCAAACTCAAACGCGCACTTGACGTGTGCTGTTTTGGCGCGAACCCTGGCGGTCGCCGACGCGCGTTCCGCGAACGCCGCCTTCTCCTCTTCGCTCATCCAAGGCGTCTCATCGGGCTCATCGGGCGTGTGTTCGTTTTCGTTTTCGTTTTCGGCTTCGGCTTCGGTTTCCACGCCGCCCGGGGTATCGCCGCCCGTCTGTTGATTCTCCTCGTCGTCCGAAACGTCCTCCTCCGGCGACTTCGCGTCCACCGCGTCCGCCTCTGCGTCCGCCGCCCTGGCTTCCGCCGCGAGTTGCTCCGCCCAAAGGCTGGCGCTTCTTGCCTGCGCCGCGAACACCCTACGCAGCGCGGTGAGTTTCGTGACCAGGGTTTGCTGGGTCTCATCTCCAGTCGGGGGAAGACGCGCGTGAAGTTCAGACTCTGCTTCAAGCGCAACGCGCGTTTCATGGTCGGCGTCCTCTTTCGTGGTCGCGATTTCAAGCGCCCGAACTTCGTTAGCCAGCTTTGTTTCCCGGAGTTTCTCGACGTATTCCTTGGCGGACGTGGCGCGACGCATGGCTTGCAGTTTCGTGGCCACCGCATCCAGGGCCTCGGCGGCGTCAAAGCGTTTGCTCTCCAACGCGTCGACGTCTTTTGAATTATCCGTCTCACCCTCTGCCACCCGCGCTATTTGCGCGTCCACGTCCGCCAGCTTCGCCGCAGCGTGTGCTTTTTCAGCCACAAGCTGCACGCGAGCGACCCTGCCTCTCTGTATCGCGTCTACCCTGGTCGCCACTACGTGTTCGTCGCTGGTGCCCGCGAACGCAATCGCCGCCTCGGCGCTCGCCATTGTCGCCGCCGCGTTTAGATGTTCGGCTTTCAGTTGAGCGACTTTCGCTCGGGCCAAGCGTCCGCGCGTGATGGCTTGGAGTTTCGTCGCCGCGGCTTGTTCGTCGTCGGTGCCCACGAAGTTATCCTCCAAAGCAGCGCGCTCCGCCTGGGACGCGGCCTCCGCTTCGGTCTTGGCCTCGGCGACCGCAGAGGCGGTACCGATCGCAACGCGAGACGCGGCATCTCGGTCGTCCCTCAGCTTCCGAACATCAGCCCTCGCGGCTCGGCCTCGCTGGATCGCCTGGAGCTTCGTAGCCGCGGCGATTTCTGACTCCGTGCCTTCGAAAAGCGCCTACGTTACGAGTGGGGAAAGGTCAGGAAGGTGGAGAGGGCACGCGAGAGTTGCAACGAGAGTGATGAAGACGGTCGTTGCGTTGTTTTGCCGAACGGAAAGGCGAATTTCCGAGTTAGGATCTCGTACCTCATCGTCCCCCATCGCGTCGCGTCGGACGGCACCGTCCGACCAAACTCGTGCCCGGCACCCACTCCCGACCGGCTCGGAGGCGTGGGGCGGCGCCGCGCGCTGCGCTCGCGCAAGTGCGGGCGAGACACGAGGTGACGACGGTCTCCAAGGGAGAAACGTGTGGAGACGGATTCGGCAAATTTTTTGAGACGAAGTTCAACGACTTCGATTGGCAAAATCGCGACACCCCGGGCGCCACACCCAGGGTCACCACCGACAAGGTTGTGGTGACGATGGCGGTCGCGACGGTGGTGGTCACCGTCGCGGGCCGGCTGGACGACGCGGCTTTCCAGCAAGTCAAGAAAGCCGTTGAGTTCCTCGCCGCGACCGAGCCCGGGTTCGTGGCCAACGTTGTTTCTTTGCTTCCCGTGGATTACGATTTGTTCCTGCAGCGCGTGCTCCCCGAGTCCTTCCCTACGGTCGCGAAACACAGCGAACCAGTGCTTACGTACGTCGGGTCCGCGGACACAACGGGCGGCGCGACGTTCGTGGGCGGCCTTAACCCGAGCCTGGCTTGGCTCAAAGGCACGTTCCGGTACGAAGACGCGACGCACTCGATTTTCTACCACCGGTTGGCCAAGATGGAAATGCGGGGCTACGTCGCAAAAACAAAGCGCGAATACTGCGCGCTTGAAGTCACCAAGCACGGCGAGGGCCCGATTGGAACACTTGTGATAGAGCTGTTCACGGATATCGCGCCGAGGACGTGCGATAACTTTATCAACTTCGTGAAAGGCACCGCGTGCGGCGCGCCGGACGACACGATCCCGGGCGCGGTGAAGAAGTACGAGGGATGTTTCATTCACCGAATCGTGAAAGACGGTTGGGTACAAACGGGCGATGTGGTTTGTGTTGGAGGTCCAGTCGGAACGGGAATCACGTCGCACTTCGCCGAGGGCACGGCTTTCGGGGACGAAACCTTTTTCGTGAAGCACGACAAGCCGGGGATCGTGAGCATGGTAAGGGCCTTTCCCAATCACCACGCTCCGCCTCTGTGATTGCCCATACTCGTCCTGCGAAGGGACGGTTCCCTCTGACTGTTCAGACCGATTACGGTGACTGTTGACCAGGCCATCGTCCAATACACGCGATATACTCGTCCTGCGAAGGGACGGTTACCTCTAACTGTTCAGACCGATTATGGTGACTGCTGTCCATACATCGTCCAATACACGCGATATACGAGACTGACGTTTATTTCTTCCCAATCAGGCGGCCTCCGCGCGGCACGGGAACGGGTGTCAATTTTTAGTCACGGTGCGTCCCGCGTTTCCCAAATCCAACCGCCACTGCTTTACCTCTAACGCGCCTGTGACTGTTAGACGAACGATGGCTGGGCGACTGTTCAGAGTTTTCGCTGGTGACTGTTCCGACCGATTACCCCTCCCTGTTGACCAGGCCATCGTCCAATACACGCCCAATACACGCCTGACACAAATGGACTGACCCTTTTCGTTCGCAACCAGCAAATTCCGGCGCCGTGGATGGATGGCCGGCGCGTGGCGTTCGGCCGGGTCATCCGCGGAACGCGAGTGCTGAAGCTTCTGAACGAGCTACCCTGCACGTTCGCGGAACGGCCGATGGCGGACGTCCGGCTGGGGAGGTGCGAGATGGTCACGGAAAGTATGCGTGGGGGTGACACGGCGACGGAAAACGGCCGCGCGGCGGAGTGACGATTGTAAACGAAAAATATGCCCGAAAAGGAAACTGAGTTTTCTCCACTTCTCCCGTCCCCACACACGTTCTCTCCCTCGGCACTGTACGCCGCGATGAGCGTACGGAGTTCCCCCGCCCGCGCGGATGCCGCCGGTAACTCCCCGCGTCAGCGCGCGCTTCTGGACCGGCTGAATGGCATGCTCATCGCGTCCACGGAGCAGCTTCAACCAAGACTCGCGGAGATGTTCGGCGAGGCTGAGCTTGCCGAGGAGTATTTCCCTCCATCCCCGTTCGCGAAGAAGCCGACGCGCAAGGCGCCGACGCCGTTGCCGGAGCCGTTGCCGGAGCCGGAACCGGAGCCAACGCTGGAACCGGAGCCAGCGCGTTGGTCCGGCACGCCCGCGGACCAGGAGGTGTGGGCCGCTCTTTACAAAGACCTGTGGCGCCCCGCCGAGGGTGAGGACACGTCTTGGATGGCGCATGCCGAGGGCTGGCACGAAAACGCGCTGCAACGCGCGTTCGACGGTGCGTGGGACGACGCGATAGGTTGGTTGACTAAAATGCAGAACGAACACACCCAACAACACCCTGTGGACTGTGCGATGGTGAGCTTCAACCTGGGCGTGCTGTATCTTGAAACCACGAAGGCGGACCGGCTGTTGTTGTCGGCGCGCGCGTTCGCGGAGGCGATTGAAGCTCACGAGTCGGGCCCAGCCGGCGACGAGGGGAAACCAAACCCGGTTTTGACGGACGCGAAGCAATGGCACGCGGGGGCGATGGAACTGCACTCCGCGTTGGTCCAAACAACAACAGCGGATGCGAAAGTTTTGGAAACAAAAGCGGCGGCGTTTGTAACGGCGAAGGATTTCGACGCCGCGATTGAAGCGTGGGGGAACGTTTCACAGGCGTGGCTCAGGGCCGGCGCCGTGCTGGACGGCGCCGTTTTGGAAAACGAAGACTTGCTCGGGGACGAAATCAAACAAAAAATGACAAACGCGCGCGCCAAGACAGGTGAAGCGACTGCGGCGCGGGATAAGGCGAGCAAGGGGCGGAAGAAGAAATAAAAAGGCCTCTCGGGGGACGCCGCGCGAGCTGCCCTTTGTCACCCACTTGTTCCGAAGTAAATATATTTACACCAGGTTCGCTGTTGACTAGCACTACGTTGTTCCCTCAAATCTGCGTGTTCATCTCTGCGTTGAGCTCCTCGAGTTTTTCCCTCTGCTCCATGGCCTGGCACGCCCCAATCGCGAGCTTGACGTCGCCGTTGAGAAAGCTGTCGAGGGGGTAGTTTTCCCCAAGCCGGTGGTCGCTCACGCGCGAGTCCTTCCAGTTGTACGTCCTGATTTTCTCCGACCTCGCGCCGCTACCCACCTGCGCCTTGCGTCGACCCGTGATTTCCTTGTTCCGCTCCTCGAGCTGCAGCTCGAACAGCCGCGAGCGAAGAATCTGCATCGCGCGTATCCTGTTTTTCATCTGCGAGCGTTCCTCGGTGCAGAAAATACGAATCCCGGTTGGCTTGTGCATCAAATCAACCGCGGTTTCCACTTTGTTTACGTTTTGACCACCCGCGCCTCCACTCCGCGCAGTGGTTAGTGAGATGTCTTTCTCGTCGATCTTCACCTCTACTTCATCCACTTCAGGCATCACCGCCACAGTAGCGGTGCTTGTTTGCACCCGGCCTTGCGATTCCGTGGCGGGCACGCGCTGCACGCGGTGCACGCCCGCTTCCCATTTAAGCTGCGAGTACACGGACTCGCCGATCAGCTCCACGACGATTTCTTTATACCCCCCCGCGTCCGCGGGGTTCTGGCTCACAATCGTGGCCTGCCACCCCTGGTTGTTGGCGTGCCGCTGGTACATTTTCCACAAATCCCCAGCCCAAATCCCGGCTTCGTCCCCGCCGGTGCCGGCGCGTATTTCCAGCATTATATTTTTCGCGTCCAGCGGGTCCGTGGGCAAAAGCGCCAAGGTCATCTTTTCTTCGAGCGCGTCCATCTCCGCCAACAGCGTTGACGCTTCCTCGCGGGCCATCTCCTCCATCTCCAAGTCACCTGCCGCGTCCCGTACCATCTGCTTCGCCTCGAATATCCCTAGCTCGCACTCCTTGAACCGTTTGTACTGCTCCACCACGTTTGTCAGCTCCCCGAGCGCTTTGCTCAGCTTCTGGAACTCCTTCGCATCCGACGCGACATCAGGGTCCGCCAGCCTGAACGTCAGCTCCTTGTGCGTCTGCGTCGAGCTCTCCAGTTTGTCGATCAGGAACTTCGGGGCCGCGCGTGCGACAAGGGCGTTACTGCGCGTCGAGGTGTGCGGTCGGCGGCGGGTGGGAACATCGATGGAACCAGGGACACCGGCGGAGCGGCCGGGTTTGGACGCCCGAGCCCGAGTAGGGCGGGCAACCGAGGTGCAGGCCATCGCGGGCGCGCACGTGGCCATCGCAGAGTGCATCGTCGCGGCTGCCGGGACCAAGGAGGCGCGCGCGCGAGTGCCGCGTCGGAGGATCTTTGGATAACCCAAAAGTACCGGGTTGGAAATATTTGGCAACTCGAAAACTCATCGAGTCATTCGCTGCTTTCAAGAACGTTTCGCATACCTCGCCGCGCTCCTCCCTAGCGCGACCATGGGAGCTCCGGAGCTCGATGATGAGGTGCCCATCGTGGGAACGGAACTGTACGAGACTGATTTCAACGCGTTCGTCGAGGTGCGTCCCCGCGCACTTCCCAGCCGTGCTCGTTTCCGAGCCATCCAAAAAGCCTTCTTTTCCCGGGAGTCTCAGATCTCGACAGACGCCGCGAAGACTGACCAGCCCCATCCTCCCGTCCCGTATCAATCGTCGTATCCCTCGGGGACCCCACCCCCCTCAGGGCCTCGGCGCGGCGTACGAGAAGTACGGCTTCGTGATTCTGCGGAACCACGGCGTGAGCGATGCCCTCATCAAGCGCAGCTTGGAGTGCAGCAAGGACTTTTTCGCGTTACCCGCGGAAAAGAAGATGGAGTACCACCTGGCGGGCAAAGGCGGCGCGCGCGGGTACACCGCGTTCGGCGTGGAGACCGCGAAAGGCTCCACTAGGCACGACTTGAAGGAGTTCTGGCACCTCGGCAGAGACTTGCCTGTCGGACACAGGTTCGAACAACAGATGCCGCCCAACGTTTTGGTGGAGGAGGGTGACTTCACCGAAGCCACCGGCGCGGTGTTCACGGCGCTCGACGCGCTGGGCAGGCGGGTGTTGGAGGCGCTCGCGGTGCACTTGGGGGTGGAGCGGAGTTACTTCGCAAACAAGGTCGATGAGGGAAACTCTATTTTACGGGTGATACACTACCCCCCGCTGGTGAGTGAATCAGAGGATCCAGAGCAGGCGCTTGCTGCCATCGAAAACGAAAAAGGAGGACACGTGCGCGCGGCGGCGCACGAAGACATCAACCTCATCACGCTTTTGCTCGGTGCTGATGAGGGGGGACTACAGCTACTACGAAGAGACGGACGGTGGATGGAAGTCACCCCCCCTCCCGGGTGCGTCACGTGCAACATCGGGGATATGTTGCAGCGGCTGACCAATCACAGGCTGCCCTCCACGACGCACCGCGTGGTGAACCCGACCGCGGCGCGCGCCAAATTTCCGAGGTACAGCATGCCTTTCTTTCTCCACCCAAACCCCGATTTCGTGATTGACACGCTTGAGTCCTGCGTATCGGAGACGTACCCGAACAAGTACCCAACCCCAATCACGAGTGATGAGTACCTGCAACAGAGGTTACGGGAAATCAAGCTCAAGTAGACGACGCAGGGGACGACGCGAGACGACGCGAGACGCAATAGATTTTTCACGATTTAAACAATGATTAAAACCGCAACAGCGGCGGCGCCGGCCAGACATTTTCCGAATCCAGATCCACATCCAGGGGTGCGTCGTACACGTCCAGGAACTCGCCAAGCGTGGGCGGGCCTTCCGTGTTCCGCAAAACCCCCATTAAGTGCTGCAACGTGGGAAACGGATCGTCCGGTGTCGTCGCGCCGAGCTCCGACAGTTTTTGTGTAATCGCGCCCGCGTCGGTCGCCTCCCCGAGCGCCTTGCCCAGGGTCACGCACGCGATGTTCGCCTGGCTGGCGATTCGCAGCAACCACGCGTCCTCCACGAACTCGTACTCATCAAGCGCCAGGGACTTGACGAAGGAGTGGTGCCACCCCGGGAACACCGCGCGCGCGTCCTCGGTGGACGCGCACACTCTGATTTGCACAAACGGGAATCGCGTCGCGTCGCTGGCTTGGTTTTTTTCGCGCCGAGCTAGGGACATTTTTTCCAGCGCTCGAAGCACCGCGATGATCCCCCCCCCCGTAGACTCGATCGTCACGAGCGTCGCGTCAGGGTACACGAGCGACGCGCCGGTGTGTGTCCCGGTGGGTTTCGTGGCGTTTCCGTTTTTGCCGTCTCGAATTCGCGAAATGGCACTCTCCCCTTGCTGACTTTCCTGAAACAGTTTAGGCCAAAACTCGCAACTCCCCTCCGCGTTCTCCACCCGGGCCTCGTTTTCGCACAGAAGCACGACTCGCGCGGGGAGGTCGAGGACGCCTCGCGCACCCACGCCTAACGCGTCCAAACGCGCGTACGTAACCTCCAACAGCGTTTGCCGTGGCGCGGCCCGGGGGTCCACCGCGGTCTCCACGGAGGCGTGTCCCATTTTTGGCTCCACGGCGATTACCAACCGACTCCCAAAGCACCTACGCGCTTCCCTGACACACGCGCGCGGTCCGTCGCCCGTGCGGTGCGACAACACCTTCCACCACACCGAGACCACCCGCGTAGGTCTGCGTGGGGTGCACTGACTTGGCCACCGCGATGCGGGAGCGAGAGTTGACTACTCGAAAATCCGTGAGATCGAACGAAAACGATTTTGACTCCACACAATATTTCACAAACAATGCAAAAACGGGCGTCTCCTTTCGACGCGCGTGCGTCTCCCTTACGTCTCTCCCTAGCACCCCTCGATCCGTTCCGAGTCTGGGACGCAGCACTTCACTCCGCCATCATCACACCCACTCGACACAGCGAGCGCGCAGCTGGAGGGCCAGCAGCATTTGTCTTCCACGACGGCGACGTCGGGTGGCGCCTCCAAAAGTTGTTCCTCCGTCACCCCGAGCCACTCCGCGCAACTTTTCGCGACGTCCCGGCGTGCTGCGGACGCGCGTGCGCGGCGAAAAGCGAGACGTTCACTATAGGAGTCGCCGTTTGATCGTCCTGCGGAGGTGACTCGTGCTGCGGAGGTGTCGTCCCCGGCGCGGACTTCCGCGGCGCGTAACGCGGCGTCTTCCGCGGTGACGGTTTTGTTGGTGTCGCCAACGCTCTTGCCGTCGTATCCATACCCGTCGTAGCCATAGTAGCCGTAGCCGTAGTTCCAGTAGTTGCAGTAGTACGGGTAGTACGAGTACTTGTAGCTCCAGCCCCAGCTCCAGCCGTACCAGCCTCCCCAGAACCACTTGCCGGAGATGACGCCGTCTTCCTCCTCGGCGTTGGGGGGGGGTGTCGGGGGTGGGGAGGTGGAAAACGCTGACACGGCGGTCGCCGAGCGGTCTACGACCCTCGTGGCGAGCGCTGGAGCTGCCGCCGCGAGCACGGCGACGAGGCAGAGAGCTGCCGCGGCATGGGAAATACGCGGACGTGTGGCCGTCATCACGAGACGAGCGTGTATGCGGCCTGGTCTCGACGGCGCGCTTTAAGAGTGGATATGGCAAGTGTGTTTTCTCTATATTTGTTCGTCCGCTGAAACAGGACAACCGCACCGTTGTCGATTCCGAGAGCTTCCTCGTTGGACGTTGCGCGGTCATGTATGACCCTCCAGGTTTTTGGTGCTTCCCATGATCCCATCCAAACCAATCGCCTAGTTCATTTCGTGAGCCATGGCACCGGCGACGTCTCGTCGAAGAGGCGGCGCCTTTCGAGTTCTCCGAGAAAAAAAGGTGCGCGAGCGAAGTGACAGATACAACGATCTTTTGAATCTGCGGCTCATACTCGGTCGCGATGGACCCGGACGTGACCCTCGAGGCGGAGGATTCGTTCTCCGATAACGTATCCGTGTCCTCTGTTTCCGACGTCCACACGGACAGCGACCTCGGGTCGCCTCGTTTGACCGGCGTTCGCGGCGTGCTTCGCAAAGGCGACAAGCTTCGCGAGCGCGTTGAGGATTTCTGCAACGACATCCACGACGCGTATACCTTCGATTTGAACCCCGAGTTCCGGTTGAAGGTTGCGAAGAAGTTCGACGGGTTGAGCGTTGGCGCGCGGTTCGACTGTCGTTCGGGAGATTGCGTTTTGAAAGCCAAACGGGCGCCCAGCGCCACGCCGGGGGGGGCCTTGAAGTTCTGGCGATTGTTCAAAAAAATAGAGGTAAAGCCCGAGGACCGGCAGGTGGAGGCGTTTTCGAACCACTTGACATGGGGGGTTTTGACAATCCAAGGCATAGGCGGATGGAAACAAGGCAAAGGATGGAACCTGCGGTACAAACTCACAAGCACGCTGTGGGAAAACACCCCGGGGATGCTACAGCTGCGAAGCGCGGAGTACGGAAACGAGCGCGCGCGCTGCGCGGCGCGGTGGGACCTTGACGTGAAGCCGCCCAAAGCGGAGGGCGGGTTCGGGGATGGGATGACCGCGGATGATTTGTACGATTTCGACATAGGGAGCTACCACGTCGCGGTACCGCGGCTGGAGCTCAAAATAAACCTCTCGCATTTAGAAGCTGCGCGCCAAAGGGCGGCGAGGGAGGCGGAAAACACGGGCGACGCGGTGAGTCAAAAAAAGTAAAAAAAACACTCAATCCACAAAATGATAATCAATCTACATCCCGCTCACGCTTTGTGTTCCGCAAAGTCCACGGCACACGCGCCGACTCGTTGGCACCCGTACAGCATGTTATACGCCGCGTTCGAGGTCATGTCAACAAACACGTACCCAGTGCTTTTCATCGCGGTCTCCAGCGCGGCGATTTCGCCTGCGCCGACTTTCAGCCCGAACAGCGTGTTCCCAACCTGCCCGCCGTCGCTCCGGTAGTGCGTCATCGTGATTTGAAACGCGGGCGACACCGCGTTTAGAAACGTCTCAAGCGCACCCGCGCGCTCCGGGATCTCAACCTTGTAAATCCTCTCGTCAACCACGTTCGCGCTGCCGCCCACCATGTGCCGCAAGTGCACCTGCGTGGTTTCGTCGTCGGTGAGGTTCTCGGTGAAGAACCCCTGGTTGTTCAAGCGATCCACGCTGGCTTGCAGTTCGGAGTCGTCGTTCACCGTGACGGAGTACAAAACAACCGCCTGCTGATTGTTGTCACTCACCCGGTACTTGAACTCCGTGAAGTTCGCGTCCCCCATCAGCTCCACGAACGTTTTGAACGACCCGTTTGTTTCGGGAATCGAACTGACTAATGTGGCTTCTTGTTTCAAGCCGCCGTCTGCGAGCTGCGAGACAATCCTCAAGCGGTCGAAGTTCATGTTCGCCCCGGACGTAACCGCCACCACGTCACCGGTGATGCCGTGCACCTGGCAGTACGCCTTCGCCCCCGCGACCGCCACTGCTCCCGCGGGTTCCAAAATCGAGCGGTTCTCGGTGAACACGTCTTTGATCGCGGCGCAGATTTGATCCGTCTTGACGGTCATGACGCCGTCCACAAGCTGCTGGCACAGGTCGAAACAAACCTCGCCGACCTGTTTCACCGCGACGCCGTCCGCGAACGGGTCCACCTTCGCGAGCCTGCAGATCTCGCCGTGAAAAAGCGACTGCGCCATCGCGTTCGCGCCCTCCGGCTCCACGCCAATCACCTTGACGTCTGGTCGTATCGATTTGACGTACGCCGCGATACCCGAGATGAGCCCGCCCCCCCCGACTGGCACGAACACGTACTCCACGCTAGGTAGCTGCCGCACTATTTCCATCCCAATCGTGCCTTGCCCTGCGACGATCAGGGGGTCGTCGAACGGGGGGACGAAGGTCCGGCCCTCGTCGACGCCCCGTTTCTTGGCGTACGCCTGGCACGCGTCGTAGTTCTCCCCCTCCAGCGCCACCGTCGCACCTAATCTCTTGACCGCTTCTATTTTGATCGCCGGAGTAGTAATGGGCATGCAAATCACCGCATCGCACCCGAGCTCGCGCGCGGCAAGCGCCACGCCTTGCGCGTGGTTCCCCGCGCTGCTGCAAATCACGCCTTTTTTTCGTTGCTCGGGGGAAATGTTCACCATGCGGTTATACGCGCCCCGCAGCTTGAACGAAAACACAGGCTGCAAGTCCTCGCGTTTGAAGTGGATCCTCGCCCCGATTCGTTCGCTTAACCTAGGGGCGTAATCAAGCGCGGACTCCACCGCGACGTCGTACACGTTCGCGGTGAGAATAGCCCGCAGGTACCAATTCAGCCTCTCCGCATCTTGCGCGGTGGCCATCGGTCTTGTCACCGCCCCGAGCTCGCCCTCCGCGAGTACCATGTCCTCGGGATTCACCTCCTTCAAGGTGTCCTTCGCGGTGTTGTGCACGGGGAGGTTGGGCAGGTACACGGAAGGGCCCTGGTAAACGGAGGGGGGGCTCTGGGGAGAGATCACGTTTGGCCGAAGGGCGCCGCCTCGGAGGGATATTTTTTTGTCAAACGCAAACGATGTCCCGCAGCGAAGCGTCTTCCGCGCGGCGCGGCAAGACGCGGGACCGGGCCCGACGCCGAAAGAGGAACGAGGGGAGGCCATACAGGGAGCCGCGGGGCGAAACGCGGCGGTCGCCATGTTCGTGAGGGCTGGCGCGACCCTTGAACTGCCGAGGGGGCCTTCGGGATGATTGCTTTTTTCTTGCTTCAAGAAAAAGCACCGACGTCATCTCCCCGATTTTGCTCGATTTGTTTTTTTCTTCTTTTCGAAACGCTTTTCTGGGAAGCCTCGACGCACAACGACGCGCACACGACACCCGGTCCACATGTCCTCCGACGCAGCGCATACCGCCATGACTGCCCCGAGCGGTGATATCGCGACCGCCAATACTCCCTCGAGCCTTGCCGACGCGCAAGACGCGATCCCGGGCCTTCTCGACGACATCGTCGTCACGCACATCCTCAGACCTGACAACTTCAACGACCCCGCAGATCTCGCCCGGCTCCCAGTGGTGAGCCACGCGATGCGCGACGCGGTGGCGGCGATGGGGCTTCGGTTTGAGGAGCTACGTGCTCGGGCCGCACTGAACCTCAGATGCTTCAGCGCTTTAGAACGTCTGCGACGGGGAGGTCGTCTGCCGCGAAGATGGCGTGACTGCGATGCAGCGGCTAGTAGCGGACAGCTAGAGGCTCTTCAGTGGTTGCGCGAGGACGGCTGCCCGTGGAACGAGAACACCTGCGCGATGGCGGCATACGGCGGAAACCTCGAGGTGCTGCAATGGATGCGCGCGAACGGCTGCCCGTGGGACGAGAGGACGTGCTACTGCGCGGCGACAGAGATTGGGAATCTCGAGGTGCTGCAGTGGGCGCACGCGAACGGCTGCCCGTGGGACGAGGGGACATGCTCGGAGGCGGCGCTGCACGGGAACCTCGAGATCCTGCAGTGGTTGCGCGCTAACGACTGCCCGTATGACGTACGCACTTGCCAGTATGCGGCGAAGCAGGGGGAATTCGAGGTGCTGCAGTGGGCGCGCGCGAACGGCTGCTCATGGAACGAGAACACGTGCTTGGTGGCGGCGGTGATGGGTCACCTCGAGGTGCTGCAGTGGTTGCACGCTAACGGCTGCCCGTGGGACACGTTGACGTGTTGGGCGGCGGCAAAGAGCGGGCGGCTCGAGGTGCTGCAGTGAGCGCACTCGAACAGCTGCCCGTGGGATGAGTTGACGTGCTCGTATGCGGCGGGAGGCGGGTACCTCGAGGTGCTGCAGTGGGCGCGCGCAAACGGCTGCCCCTGGAACAAGTTGACGTGCTTGTATGCGGCGAAGCGCAGGCACCTCGAGGTGCTGCAGTGGGCGCGCGCAAACGGCTGCCCGTGGGACGAAGAGACTTGCACGTTTGCGGCGAAGAAAGGACACAACGAGGTGCTGCAGTGGGCGATCGAGAACGGGTGCCCAGAGCCATTACACTACAGCTCCGATGTCTCCTCCGAGTACGAGTACTCCGAGTCCGAGTCCGAGTCCTCCGACGACTCCGACTTGGAATGAAAGTACTCGCACGACGGCCGTTCCGAACGGACCGGCTCGCGAGCGGGGCTTGACCAGGTCCGTACGGAGAGGCACGACCACTAGTCTAAAGCAGTCTAAGTCTAAGCAGTTACTGGTCCGCTCTTCACGAGTACAGTACATTGTTTGAAACTGCACATTTTTTCCTACTAGTTTACAAACCCGTGCCGGTCACAGCGTTCGTATTCCGTCCCCCACGACTTGAAACTCGGCTTTGCTCCCCGTGCCCGGTCCGTACACCACCTCGGCGCCGCACCGTCCCCCCGCGCCCAAGGTGCTCCGCGAAAGACACAAGCGCCTGTGCGGCGTCGATGTCCACCGGATACCGAGCGCTGGTTTGCTCGTGCTGCTACCGGCACCGTTTCCTTGCCCGCCGCCATCCACGCCCGCGCTCACGGTGTGGTTCGTGTACAGCACGGCGCAGTTGTGGGCCGGCGCGAGGCTCCGGAGGGACGCCCCGAGGCTCGCCATCGTGGTGTACCCTTGGTGGTGCATCCTGGTCATCACCGGGGACAGGAGCTGGGACAGGGAATCTACCACTAGCAGCCCTAGGTGTTTCCCCAAATCAAGCAGATCCGCCTCGCCTTCCAAACCTCCGTCCCCCTTCCGCCCCGCGTCCCCCACTAAACCCAAACCAAGCTCCTCCAGCACTTTGAACAAGTGATACACGTCGTGCGCCTTGACGATCGTGATCAAGTCCAAGGTCAAATTCAAGTGCTGCTCCACCTCCGCGGAGTCCGCGTCGTCCGTAACAAAGCCCCGGTGGAACGCTTTTATTCGGCTCGCGCTGAAACCGCCACCGGTGTCCACGTAAACGACCCGGTGCCCAAGCGCCGCCGCCGACGCCGCGGCGGACAAACAAAGCTGCGTCTTCCCCGTCCCGGTTTCCCCGGTCAGCTCCGTGACTTGGCCTTGGCGTAAACCCCCGCCAAGCAAGTCATCCACGCCGTCGCACCCGGTGGGGAGGAAGTTCAGCTGGCTGAGCTGGTTTTCAATCGCGGGACCGTCCAGAATCTGTGGTGGTCGGGGACGTGGGGACGGGGACGCGTCAGTGAAGTGTGTGTTTAAACGAGATGGGTGAAACAACGACGGGGATCTGGTGGTTCGGTTGGGTCGGGCGTCAACACTGACGCACCTGCGGTGCGACTTCCCGGTACAGCTGCTCCAAACGCTCCTCCGACGTCCCCTGCTCGCCGCCCTGCAGCAAAAGCTGCAGGAGCTCGTGCTGCGGCCCCCGGCGCGCCATCGGAGTGGCTTTGGCATTCGTTGTTCGTTGTTTTCGTTTCTTTTTGACGAAAAAACGTACAGGGTTTAGGTTTTCGGCACCGCTCGGGGCACTCGCGCCGGCGCCTCCCCGCGTCGCGTGCACGCCTTCACGCGACAATGCTCGCGTCGCACCTTTCGCGCTCACTGGTGTTGGCCGGCCGGCCGAGACTGTTCCGCGGTTCTCGCGGTGTTGGCTCGCTGTGCGGCACTACCGCGAATCGGCGGGCTCGGCACGCATCGCCCGCGGTTTCGGCGTTCGCGGTGGCGCCACGAGAGCGCCAGGCACGCGTTTGGTCCACCTCCACATCTTTCGGAGCCGGTGTGTTCCGCCACGCCACGCTTTCGATTCAAACCAGGGACGTCACCACGTACGCGAAGAAGAAAAGCAAGAACCCGACGGACGACGGTGAGGAGTCGGCTGATGTGTCATCCGACGACGACGGCGACGACGAAGGCTTTGATTCAGATTTCGATTCGTTCGTGGACGACGAGTTGATGATGACTGATGAAAACGGCGCGCCGATCGCGGACGGTGAGGGCGATATTGGCGTAGATGACGATATATACACCGCGGGCACGGATTGGGGAGAGACCGCGCTTGCGTCACTGGCGTTGGTTTTGAAAGACGACGAGTTCGACGGCGGTCTCGCGATTTTCTCCTTCAAAGTTTCCGAAGAGCGCCGGCGCATATACATCAGCATCGACGCGGTGAGGGATAAATTCGGCTCACCCACGTTGGATATGCTGAGCTCGGTTTCACGGAAGTTCAACGCCGAGCTCGAAGAGAAAGGGTTCCCGGACGACGTCGCGCTTGAAGTTGCGAGCCCGGGCGCGGAGCGACACCTGCGTTTGCCAAACGACATCCCGAGGTTCGCCGAGCTCACCATGAAAGTGACTTACGTGGACCCGGCGGATGAAACGAGCGAGCCTCAAACGCGCGTGCTGCAGATCACGGGAATCGACGAAACACAAGAAAGCGCGACTTGGAAGCTCGCGGACGTCGAGGAAAACAGGCCGCAGGCGAAGAAAGGACAGGGGATGAACAAAAAACAACGCGAGTGGCGGTTAACGGCGCCGTTTTCCGCGGTAAAAAGCGCCAACTTGTTTGTCGGGTTTTAAGGAAACCTTTCCTTTATTAATACGACGATAGGACTAAAACACGCTACTACCTCCCATCGCCGTCGATATGTGTTCATACAGACTCCACGTCACGGCTTGTTGCAACGTCCTGCGCGCTATCCGCGGCGTGGAACCCACCCAAAGCGCGCGCACGCCCTCTTCCCGCACGATGCGCACCAAGCTCGTCGCCGCTTTGAGTTGCACGCGCGTGCGCAACACGTCGGGCGGGTGCGTGGCGAACGTGGCGATGCCTCCCGCGACCGCGCCTGCGATTAGGGTATCCAGCGCAGTAAGCTCGCGCCCTTGGCCACGCGCGTAGTCCGCCATCACCGCCCGCGCCTTGGTGTACATCAAAAGGTTCAGCCCCGAAAACGGCGCGTCCCTCGCGAGCGTCGAGCCCAACCCGCTGAACAACCCTTTCGCGCCTTCCTTGCTCGCGACTTGCCACAACGCGTTCCCCACTCCGGTGTACGTCGCGCCACTCATGGCGGCGTACTCCATACGTGTCTTGACGACGGTAATCGGGCAAAGCAGTGCCGCGGCGAGGCCTCGCGACGCCGCGCCCAGCGTGAACATCCGCGCGCCCTCCGCAGCGGCACTCACCTTTTCTCCTTCTTTTTTCGGGAACCGGTGGTTCAACTCCCGGGTCACGCGCTCCAGGAGAAAGAAATACAAACCCGCGCCCGCGGCGGTGCGCACGCACGATGCCGTGACACCCGCCCACAAACCCCGAACCCCCTCGTTGCGAACCACGCACGACGCGGTGGCGAACATTCCCGTAGGCGGTCCCATGTAAAGCTTGTGCGCTTGCATTCGGGTCTTGATGACTTCGAACGGCTGCAGCGCGAGGCTGGAAACGAGACCGGCGCTGGATCCCGCGAGGAAGGACACGGTGCCTTTGCTCGTCGTAGCGATCCCCGCAGTTCGCTTGGACGCCTCATCCACGCGTTTTGCTTTCGCGTCCACCGCCATGGTGGCCGCGCGACGTACGAGTGCAGGTCCGCGGCGACGTCATCGTTTCAGCCGCCAAGCCGCGTCGCTTTTTCGAAAATCAGGGTGCCCACTCAGTGACTCAGATCTCATCTTTCGTCGTCACACTTCCCCGCGCGATGGCGTCGGGTTCGGAACCGCCGAAGGACGTGACGGTGGCTGTCAAGTGGCAGGGCAAGCAGTTCGCCGTGACCCTGCCAATCACGGCGGATGTGTTGTCTTTAAAGCGTTTAATCGAGGCGGAAACGAACGTGCTCCCCGCGCGCCAAAAACTGCTCAACGTGAAGTCTCTTTCGGGCCCGAAAATGGCGGACGACGCGCAGTTGTTATCCGAGGTGAAACTCCCGAAAGTGGTGATGATGATGGGTAGCACGGAAGCGGCTATTGACTCCATATCAGCCGCCGCGGAAGCCGCGCCTGAGGTCGTGGACGATTTCGAGGACATTCCCGATGACCCGATCGACGTCGTGTCCAATCCAGAAAATACCGAAAAACTCAACAAACGCGTGGCTAAATACGACGTCCCGCCCTTGAACCCCCCTAGGGACGGCAAGAAACTGTTGGTGCTTGATATCGACTACACCTTGTTCGACCACCGGTCCACGGCGGAGCACCCGCACGAGCTGATGCGGCCGTATTTGCACGAGTTTTTAACCCAAGCGTACGAACACTACGACTTGTGCATCTGGTCCGCGACCGGCATGAAGTGGATCGAGGTAAAGATGAAAGAGCTGGGGGTTTTGTCAAATCCAAACTACAAAATCATGCAACTCGTGGACGCCGGCGCCATGATTGGCGTCAACTGCGTGCCGTACGGGATTTTGAAGTGCAAACCGCTCGGGTGGATATGGGCGAAGTACGGAACCCGGTTCTCGGAAAAAAACACAATCATGTTTGATGATTTGCGCAGAAACTTCGTGATGAACCCGTCGTGCGGGTTGAAGATCCGGCCGTTCAGGAAGGCGCACTTGAACATGGACACTGATGACGAGCTCGTTGGGCTAACGAAGTACCTGCTTGCGATTAAGGACGAGGAAGACTTCACCACCCTGAAACACTCGCGGTGGGAGCGGTACTTGGAAAAGAAGGGGAACCCGCACGTGTCCAGGATGCCTGAATAAAAGTACTTTGCCTGGTAAATAAATGTCCTTTCCTATGGGTCCTCCCTCCGCTACAGTATCATACGGTATTGATGTGTTACCTACTCTTACCCGTCTTCTCCGTTTCCGTCGCCCAGTCGCACGTCAACAGCCTGCGCCGCACGAACTCGTACGCGGTGAAAAACACCGCGCCCTGCGTGACGTAGATGACCAGCCGCGGCACCAACCCGCGGTACAAACCGCCGACACCCTCTTTCGCGATTATGTCCCGCGCCGTCGCCCCGACGCCGCCCGCGCCGCCCTCAAGCCCACCCACCCCCCGGGTCTGCAACCGCGTTTTCACCGTGTCGAACGGCGTGGTGAACATCGCCGCCGTCGAGCCGGCGATGCCGCCCACCGCGAGCGTGGGAAACGCGGAGTGTATACCGGACCGTCCGTCCGATGGACACCTGCTGTACACCTGTTGCATGAGTTTTTCAAACACGAAGAACTTAATCGCGCTCTGCGGTATGTTCCGGCACAGCACCGCGGTCCACCCCTTGTACAGCCCCCGTACCCCGCCCTCGGACACGATTTGCGTACAAGCCCTCCACGCCCCCACGTTGCCCGATACCTGGCACCGCTGCTTGACTACCTCCGAGGGCGTGTACACCACACTCGTCGCGACGCTCGCGACGCCGCCCGCGACGCAGTGCGCTATCCACTGCTTGTCTTTCGGAAAGTGGGGCGACAGCTTCAGTTTCGCGGCTTCGTAGGATGCCGTGTACAGGGCGGATATAGGTGCTGCTGATGCAAGGGACGCGGACAAACCAGCGTACAGCCCGAACGGACCTCGTTTCTTTAACAACGACGTCACAACGTTCGTGATCGATCGTTTCGTCGACCGGTCCGCCTGCAACGCAACCTTCACCGTATCCACCGGGTGTAACACCAAGCTCACCAACGTCCCGGCGACGGCACCTGCGATGGCGTTGACACTCATCGCGGTCCGGCCGCTCACGCCGGGTGGTGAGCCGGCCATGCGATCCCCGAACGAGTCCCCGCGTCGCATCGTGGTACGAACCAGAGCACGGTCCAAGGTGGGAAGCCCATCCTGGCGTAACACCTCAGCCGCGCGCACGCCAAACCCGCGCCTTCGCCCTAAACCCCGCCGCGCAGTGTCCAGGGACGACCCCGCCGGCACCGCACGCTCCATGACGCACCTCCACGCGTCACGGTGTGACGCCGTCGACGGGCGCACCACGCGCTCGTTTGAAAAGCTGTCGAAAATCGTTTTGTGCCGACCCGGGAACGCGCCGCGCGCCATCAGATATATCGACGGATGCACGATTGCCCCTTTGCGATCGCAACCAGCAGAGCCGCACATCACCGCGGACGCGTTCTCCACAGACGTCCATTCGCGCTCGTGCGACGTGTCTGGACGCGTGCGCATCCTCGCCTCGCTCCCCGGCTAGTCGCCCCGCGCGTGTCGCGTCGATTCGAGGTGTGCGACGCCGACGGCGCGTGAGTTTTGCGATGGGGACGGAGAAACAGGCGAAGCTTTGGGTGAACACGAAGAAGCTCCGGGGCAAGAAGATCTCGTGCATGGAGGAGATGACTAGTTTGTTGGCTTGTTTTAAGAAGTGTAACTTCGAAGACGACGCGCGGTGCGCGGGTGAGCGACGGGCGCTTGATTCGTGTTTGAACCTGGCGGCGAAGCAGCCGAAAAAGGCAAACACGATTAACCACCACCTTTCGCGCTTGTCGCGGATGGCGAGGAAATAGGACGCCGCGCCATAGATTAGATACAATTCATCATATTTCACGAGACTAAAACTACCTAGCAGCCGGCCTACTCCTTCACCTTGTCCCCTTCCGACGTCCTGGTGTTCACGAGGTATATCCCAACCACCGTGACGAGCGCGCCCGCGCACTGCGTTTCGTTTAGCGTTTCCCCGAGAAGTAAATACCCAAACCCGGCGGCGAACATTGGCGTGAGGAACGTGAGCGAACTGAGCTTGGTGAGGCTGCCTTTCGTGGCGAAGTAGAAAAACAGCCCGTACGCCAGCGCGCTGCCCAACAGGCTGGTGTACAACAAGCCGCCGATTTCAGGCAAGGCCAATTTATCCAGGTTTTCGTACACCTCCCGTTCCGTGACCAGCGAGTACGCCAGCAACGGCACGCCCCCGATCGCCATGTGCCACCCCGTCGCCATCACCGGGTCCACGTATTTACAAACCCACCGCACCATCACCGTGCCGATTGCCATGGATTGCGCCGCTAGTAACATCCACCACTCCCCAGAGTCCCACAACGAGCCGCCCTCTACCGACGCGACGCCGCTGGTAACGAGCGCTACGGCGCCGGTCAGGTCGCCCTGCATAAGCGCGTCGACCGCGCCGCCCGGCAACTCCAACATCAACAAACCAACCACGCCTAAACCTAAACCCGCGACGCCCGCGGGTGCTAGGGTTTCGCCGTAAATAAGGCTCGCGAGAATCGCAACGGTGAGGGGCTGCGAGTCGATTATCACCGACCCCAGCCCCGCGCTTGTGCGCTGCAAGCCTTCCGATAAACAGCCCTGGAACACCGTCCCGTCGATCAGCGCGAAGAGCGAAATCGCAAACCACGCGTTTCCTCCCTTGGGCCACGGCCGGTTTTGCGACGCCGCCCACGCGATTAGGATGAGCCCGGCGGGAACTAAACGCACGGACGCTACGAACAGGGGACTCGTCGCGGGAAGAACCTCCTTCATCGCGACCATGGACGTGCCCCACAGGAAAAACGGGGACACGAGCGCCGCGGCGCCGAGCAAACCGAGCACCCCAGAGCGCTGCTGCTCATCAATCGGCACCGGATCGCGGTCGGTACTACTCGAAACCCCCACCTCGTCGTCCTCATCCTCACTCAAAACGCACGTCGCCTTCATGCCCACCACCACGCACTCCAGGGACTTATCGCGTGACGAGCTGGAGGGCCCAGACACGTCGTCCAAACCCACGCTCGCACCCGACTCACGAGGAGAAGACCGTCGCGTCACCAAGGCACGAGGCTTTCTCGATCCGAGCGACGGCTCGCGTGACGCGACTACCGCGATGGGACGCGCGCGGCGATCCCGGGTCACCGCGCATCGAATGGGTGGCAGCGCCGCTGTCCGAACCGCCGAGACCAGCGACATTCTCGCCGTCGCGTTCCACGTATGGCCGTGTTGTTGCGCCACGTGCCAACTGGCCTTGGGACACTGGGACTTGCTGAAACAACTCAAAAATCCGAGTCCATTTTGGGAAGTCCTTTCCACGATTCGCGACGATTCCCAAATTGGACTGCGCAGCGCGCCCCGTGCCTTCGACTGGCGTCCGTCGAGGCTTCGCGCGGTGATGTTCAAGCACGGTGTGGGCGGGCGTTTGCCCCCTGATGTCCGGCGGAACGACTGGAAATCGCATGCTAAGTCTTCGGTGGATGGCGTTCGGGATGAAAAGTATCGCTCCAACGCGTTGCGGATCGAAGTTAAGCTCGCCGAGGTGTTGGCTCGGACGCCTCCTGGGGAACCACGGGCGTTGGAAGACCATCCCCGACCTGATAAGTTTCGCACCGCGGCTTGTATGGAGCTGTTGGGCGACTTGTGCGACATCGCGGGTCCGTTCAGCGCGCCCCTGCGCACGATACGCGAAGAGCTCGCGAAGGGCATCTACTCCGATTATTACCTCGCCGACGAAGACGCGCGTTCCTTCGATCAGCTGCCGTTTTTCTCCGTGGCGGAGCGTTTAGCGGGGGAGAAGGTGAAGATGGCGGAGGAGCTTACGCAGTGGCAAGAGGTAGTCGCGGAGCGCGACCGCGCGGTACAGAACCTGGAGGAAAGCATCCAAACCACACGGACCTCGGTGAACCGAGGGTTGGCTCAAAACAAAGCTACAGCGGCGAAGTTGCTTGCGACGCAAGCGCGCGCGGTTGAAGCGAACGCGGACGTGCGGGCGGCGGAGGATGAGCTGAGAAAACTTCGGGCGGAGCTCAACGCGACGAAAGAAGAGCTGTTGTTGACGCGGGCTGAGAACTTACAACTGAAAGGCCCAACTGGCGCGCTGACGCCTCGTCCGGATTGGAACGCGCTCGACCCGTTTGGCAAGGAAAACTACGAATCCGAACGCACGTTGGATTTGACAAAGGCGGTGTTGGACGAGCTGGAGGTTTTCAAGGCGAAAACCGAGGATTTGGTGAAACTGGAAGAAGCGCAGGTCTTGATCGAACCCGAGGCGGAGGCGACGGACCCGTTCGTGGGGATGGACATTTCGCGAACGCCGGCGGCGACGCCGCGAAACGCGCCGCCCGCGGCGTCGGAGGCGGCGAAACAAACCCCGGCTCCGGCGAACGAGGAAGGCCCGCCGAGGTTGCGAACGCTGGGACGAGGCAGCGAGATTCCCCGATTTTTGCGGTCAGTGGAGGACAAAGTGCTCGTCAAGAAACTCTCAAAGCGAGACACGGAAGAGTTCATCAAGCAGGTGTGGGAAGGCAAGGTGAAGAGCGACGCGGCGCGGAAACTGCCGCTGGCGCTGCACGAGTACTTGTACGAATTTTTACGCGGAAAACACGGCGGCAACCACCCGAGCGCGGTGGAGGAAGGGTACAACCTCATGGAAGCGCTTCGGAAATTTTCCTACGACGCGGACGTGATGCTCTTTTTCGAAGTCCTAACAGGCGCGCTGTGCGAGGGGGTGTATCACGACCGGAACGTGATGACGAAAGCGCTGGAGGGGTATTTGCCCGCGGTTGCGGGGCACGAGAATTTAATTTCGCGCGAAGACTTGTACGCCGCGTTGCACGAGTTCTTTCCGTCCAAGTCCGAAGACGACCACGCGGGGTTGCGCAAGGCGCTGTTTAAAGACAATGCCGAAGGGGAGTTTGTGAACTTCCTGAAGCTGTTCGAAGAGGACGCGAACCTGAACCAAGGCGAGTTCATCACCGCGATTTACGAACAGCACTGGATGGAGATCAACAAGTACGTGGAACAAGTGCGCGGGGTGCTGAATGGGGTGGCGCGGAAGGAACCAGGGTCGAACATTGTGTCACTGCAATCCGTTCGGGACGCTCTACGGGCACACGACCCCACGAAATCGGATATGGACATCGACGTGCAAGTTGCGCGCGGCGCGCAGTTCGGCACGTCCTCCGAAGTCACCAGCCAGTGCGAACTCGCCGCGGAGGTCGACATGGCGTCGTTCCAAGCAAAGCTGTTCGTCGGGTTGGTGAAACGCGTGGACAACTTCAGCCTGAAGGCGTTGCTGAAGTACGCGAAACCAAAGGAAACACCCGTGGAAGGGGCGGCGGCTCCAGAAAAACCGGAGGACTGAGCGGCGAGAGAGAGACGACTTGTAATTTAATTTACTCGGTCCGACATTTTTTACGAAACGTAAAACGCTATTTTGTACTCAAGCCGCGGGCCGCGTGTAAACGCGATCCTGCACGCTCGCACCCACAGATCCACGCACGGGTCACGTCGTACCCCGACCCAAGGGCAATCTTTCGGAGGACTTTCGTTCCGCACCTGTGTTCATCATGGGCAAGGTTATCATGGTCACCGGCGGCACCGGTTTGGTCGGGTCCGCCGTGAAGGAAGTGATCGACGCCGAGAACAACGCCGAGGAAAAGTGGGTGTACCTTTCGAGCAAGGACGGTGACCTGACGAACCCCGCGGACGTGGAGGCGATTTTCGAGAAGTTCCAGCCCACGCACGTCATCCACCTCGCCGCGCAGGTCGGCGGTTTGTTCGCGAACATGAAACACAAGGTTCAGTTCTGGAGGAACAACGTGGCGATGAACGACAACATCTTCCAGGAGTGCCACAAGCGCGGCGTGGAGAAGCTCGTGTCGTGCCTTTCCACCTGTATCTTCCCTGATAAGACCACTTTCCCGATCAACGAGACCATGATTCACGACGGCCCGCCTCACTTCTCCAACGAAGGGTACGCCTACGCCAAGCGCATGGTGGACGTGCAGAACCGCATGTACAAGTCGCAATACGGGTGCAACTTCACCGCCGTGATTCCCACGAACATCTTCGGCAAGCACGACAACTTCCACCTGGAAGATTCGCACGTCATTCCCGGCTTGATTCACCGCGGCATGAACTGCTTGAATGAAGGCAAGGACTTCGAGATCTGGGGTTCCGGTACGCCGCTTCGCCAGTTCATCTACTCCGTGGATCTTGCCAAGCTCATGATCTGGACGCTTCGGTCGTACGAAGAATCGGACCCGATCATCTTATCGGTGGGCGAGGAGGACGAAATCGCCATCAGCGACGTGGCGTACGCCGTGGCGAAGGCGATCGGTATGCCCAGGGAGCAGGTCAAGTTCGACACCTCCAAGGCGGACGGGCAGTTCAAGAAGACGGCGGACAACAGAAAACTTCGCAAGTACCTCCCCGACTTCAAGTTCACGCCGTTCGAAGAGGCGATGGACACCACCGTGGCGTGGTTCAAGGAGAACTACGACGTTCCCGGCGCGGTGCGTGGCGCGGTGGCCAAGTAAGCGAGGGTTTGAGATATTTTTATACGATACGTGCGTAAACCGGTCGCGCGCGTGTTGCCTGAAATCAAGCGGCACGGCACCGCCGGTGATGCGTTTATAAAAATATTGCCCACGCGATTTCGTTCGCGCGCCTATAACTACCCTGCTTTCCCCACCCCGCTCTCACTTAGACACCTCTTCCGGGGTTTTCGTCTCAATACCTTGCACCGCATGCACGCGCTCGGATTGCATCTCATCCCAGATGCACTTGTACACCAATCTCTGTCGGTTAATCGCGTTTTTCCCCTCGAAAGCTTTCGACACCACCCGAATGCTAACATGCCTCGCATCCCCGGACATGTCGATCACCTCCACCTCGTCCGCCCCACCCAGCCCCTCGCGAATTTTGTCCTGCATCTGCTCGATGAGAGGACCCGTGTCGCTCGCGGCGGCGGCCCACGAAGGGGGGGTCCCCGCGGTGAACTGACGGAGGTTGCCGAGTCTCGCGCCCGCCGAAGACTCGACGGAAACGAGGCCACGTGGGAACAACACAGCTCCCGCGCCCGCCCTGAGGCGCGCGTTCCCCAGCTGAGTCATCGCCGCGAGTAGCCTGCGCGAGCCACGAATGCGAGACGCCATGTTTGATAGGCTCCTCCTCTGTGTTTGACTGGTGCACCGACGAGTGTCCGGTACGACTTCTCGCACCTTGCCTTTGATTGATTTAACTGAATTCTCAAACCTCAAAAGAGCCTCGTTTAAGTTCAGTCACTCAAACTCGTCCCCGCGCGAGCCGCGATGAGCGGGTTCAAGAAGAAGGGGACCTTTGGTCGAAGTAACGTCCGAAAACGCGCGGCGTCTTCGGACGAGGATGCGGACGATGGCGTGGAACCCAGCGTTTCCACTGCGCCAGAGCCCGCCGAGAAGAAGAAGAAAACCCTCGCACTCGGCGGGTCCACGAAGGACGACCGCGGTAAGATCCAGGTGTTCGCGTTCGAGGGCGACCGGACGTTGCAAACGCGAGGAGACGGAGGAGCCACGGCTGGGCGTGAGATCGATACGGACAAGGAAACGGACGGACGTGCGATGCGGGAAAAGGCTTTGGCCACCGCGTCCGCGAGGGTGGATGGATTCGAAGATGACAAGATTTACAAAGGGAGCGCGAATTACGTCGACTACCGCGCAGGGTTTCGCAAGGAACTGACGATTTCCAGTGACCAATCGCACGGCCCCATGCGTGCGTCCGCAAACGTCCGCTCCACGTTCATCATGGACTACAAGCCGGACATTTGTAAGGATTACAAAGAAACCGGGTTTTGCGGGTACGGCGATTCGTGCAAGTTTCTTCACGACCGCGGCGATTACAAACACGGTTGGCAGCTGGATAAGGAGTGGGAGGCGAAGGAAAAGGCGAAGAAGGAAGCTGCGGCGAAACTTGAAAAAATGGAACGCGAGCTCGGAGCGGATGGCGAAGCCCTGCACGCCGAGTCCGACGATGACGGCGAAGACGAACTTCCCGCGGCGTGCGCGATTTGCGGTTCGGTTTGGTCAGAAGCGAAAGACCCGATTGTCACCAAGTGCAAGCACTATTTCTGCGAGCACTGCGCGTTGAAGCACAACGCGAAGGAAAAGAATTGCTTCGCGTGCCAAAAGTCCACGGGCGGGACGTTCAACACCGCGAAGGAAATCGTCAAGCGCGTCAAGGAGATGAAGGCGACGGGCGCGACGTGGGCGAAGACGCGGGCGAAGCCGTCGGGCGCGGGCGCCGCGGCAAACCCCGAGTTCAACAACGCTAGCGCGCAGGGATGGCTTCTCGGTTGATTTCACGTATCGTGTGATGTATTAATAATATCCTAATAATTAGCTACAATAAAGCGCTCGAAGATCACAGCGCCGCGACCCAGTCGCGAATCACGGGTGTGACGGCTTTTGGGTTGTCGTCTTGCAAACAGTGTCCCTCTCCCGGGAACACTTTTAGGGTGGTGTTTTGACGAGTTTCCGGGAGCCTGATGAAGTACTGTCCCAGCGGGAAATCCATGGGCGTTATGCCGTCTTTCTCTCCCCACAGAATCAACATAGGGCACGTCACGTTCCCCATCAACTCCTCAGGCCTCGGTCCAGGCGGGCCGGTGAGGATGCGGACAAACGCGCGGAACGCCCCTTCCCTCTTCGCCGCGTCCGTGATGGAGCTCACCAGCGCGTCATCGACCCGTGCCGGGTCTTTGTACACGCCCTGCAGCGCGCTCTTTACGTTCTCCTCGGTCCTCACTTTGTCGAACAAAGGCTTCGCCACGGGTTCGATCTTCAACACGAAGTCGATCACGGCGAGCACCACGGCGAACACGGGAACGACGGCTTTGTACTGCCACCCGAACCCGTCGAAATCGCCCGGCATGCGCTTGACTTTGTTGTTCATACCTCCCGCGCAGTTGAGCAAAATCACCCCGTTGACACACGCGGGTTTTTTAGACGCGACGTGCAAAGCGGCGAGGCTCCCAATGCTGTTTCCGCAAAGCACCGCGGGCTGCCCCACCACGTTGTCCACGAAATCGATCACTTGGTCTCTCCAGAACTCCATGCAGTACTCCGTGTCGGGCTGGTCCGACGCCCCGAATCCAACCAGGTCAAGCGCGTACACCTTATTGGTCTTCGAAAGCTCCGCCACCGTGTCGCGATACTGGAAGCTGCTCACGCCGAAGCCGTGGATGAGCACCACGGGCTTACCACCGTCTGCGCCACTTGTTCTGTAGGCGCAACGCATCCCCTTCCAGTCGTACGTGCTCAGCTCCCCAACCGTCGCAGGCGGAGACGCCGTGGTGGCCTGGCAGCGCAAGGGTGCACATCGGCGCTGCCGAAGACGAACGCCCGACCTAAGCCAGGGGCGAGCGCCCGAGAGCTGCGGCGCGAGTGCGCTCATGTTATCTGACCGCTGAGCTGGCAAAATGATGACGATACCACGCAACTCGTGTACGTCACGTGTCACGCTCCAAGCATTTGAGATTCAGGGCGGCGGTTTCCCGTGCCACGTCATAGCCGAGGGCGGCAAGCTCGCGCTTGTATGAGCTTGGTGGTTGCTTTATCTGCTCCGTTCGCCGTTTCCCCCCTCGCTCGCGGGTCTCGACTGTCCGGTTCTCGTCGTCTGCTTCGAGGCAACGGTTCGCGTATCAGATCTGCATCGCTCCGCCGACGAAGTTTAAGCGCGTCGTCGTCGGCAGAGATGGGGAAGATGACGGACGACGGACCGGTGGTCAAGGACTTGGTGCTCATCGGCGGAGGTCACAGCCACGTGTACGTGCTGAAGATGTTTGGCATGAACAAGCTGCCCGGCGTGCGTGTCACGCTCGTGGCTAAGGAGGTGAACACGCCGTACAGCGGAATGCTTCCTGGGCACATCGCGGGCCACTACACGTGGGACGAATGTCACGTCGATCTGAGACCGCTGTGCACGTTCGCCGGGCACCGTTTAATACACGACGAAGCGGTTTCCATCGACTACAAGAACAAACGCATAGTTCTTAAAAACAGGCCTCCTATTCCCTACGACGCCGTCTCCATCGACATCGGTATCACCCCCGCCGCGAGCGTCGCGGGCGCCCTCGACTTCACCACGCCCGTGAAGCCTATTTACGGCTTCGGCGCGCGGTGGGAAGCGCTTCTGGAGCGCGTGCTTACCACGGAAACGCAGACACGAGTGGTGGTGGTGGGCGGAGGCGCGGGAGGCGTGGAGCTGGCGCTCGCCATGCAGCACAGAATGCTCTCCGAGTTGCAAAAGGCGGGGCAGCCGAGTGACCGCGCGGAGTTCAAGTTGGTCACGCGAGGTGAACTCATGCCGACGCACCCGGCGGCGACGCGCGCGACGTTTAGGGACATATTCGCCAGTCGCGGCATCGAGCTTGTGGAAGGAAACGGCGTGAAAACGGTCTCCAAAGGAACAGTAGAACTCTCCAGCGGCCGAAAGATTCCCGCGGATGAGTGCATCTGGTGTACGCAAGCCGCCCCGCAGCCGTGGTTAGCCGAGTCCGGCCTCGACGTCGACAACGGGTTTGTAAAAGTCTCGCCGACGCTGCAGTCCACGAATGCGTCCGGCGTCTTCGCAGCCGGTGACTGCGCTTCTGTCGTTGGACATCCTCGTCCCAAAGCCGGCGTGTTCGCAGTGCGTCAGGGTCCTCCCCTGCATGATAACTTGCGTCGCTATCTGCTCGGAGAGGCGCTCGTAGACTTCACCCCGCAGAAAACCTTCCTCGGTCTGATCAGCACCGGCTCGAAGCACGCCATCGCGTCGTGGGGTTCGCTCAGCTTAGGAGGCGCGACGAGCACCGGTGCCATGCTTTGGAATTGGAAAGATAAAATCGACAAAAAATGGATGAAGATGTACCAGGAGATGCCGGAGATGACCGCGCCCGAACCGGAGGTTGCGGCCGTCGCGCTCGCCGCCGGTCCGGCTACGATTGCGGCGTTGCGAGCCGTGCCCATGCGTTGCGGCGGCTGCGGAGCGAAGGTCGGTGCTAGCGTGCTGAGTCGCGTGATGGCGCGTCTGGATATCCCCACGCATCCATCCGTAGACATCGGTCTTGACCAGCCGGATGACGCCGCGGTCATCACCGTGCCTCCGGGAAAAGTTTCCGTGCAAACCGTCGACTTTTTCCGATCCTTCGTGGACGACCCGTACATCTTTGGGCAAGTCGCGGTGGTCCACGCGCTCGGTGACTGCTGGGCTATGGGGGCTGAACCTCACGCCGTGCTCGCCATCGCGCAAGTTCCGTACGGCTTGGAACCACAAGTGGAGGAGACGCTGTACCAGATGATGGCTGGAGCCACGAAAGTCCTCGCCGAGGTGGGATGCGCGCTCGCGGGTGGACACAGTTGCGAGGGAAAAGAGTTGGCGCTCGGTTTCTCGGTGCACGGCGTCGCGGAGCGCAAATCGCTGATGAAGAAGGGAGGCATGAAACCTGGACAGGTGTTGATTCTCACGAAGCCGATAGGGACGGGTACGCTTTTCGCGGCGGACATGCGCGCCAAGGCTGAGGGACGATGGGTCAGCGCTGCGCTGACCAGTATGTGTCAGCCGAGCGCGGCTGGCGCGGAGATTTTAGTGAAACACGGCGCTACTTCGTGCACGGATGTGACTGGGTTTGGGCTGCTCGGTCACTTGGTGGAGATGTGCAAGGGCTCGAATTTGTCAGCCGTGCTTGACCTGGACAAGTTGCCGATTTTAGACGGTGCTGAGGAATGCTTGAAGCTCGGCATCACTTCGTCGCTGCAGCCTGCTAACGTGCGCTTGTCCAGGGCGGTGGCGAACCAAGACGAAGTGTCTGGAAACCCCCGGTATCCGCTGATTTACGATCCCCAAACCGCGGGCGGTTTGCTCGCCGCGGTGGACAAGGATAAGGCGGAGGCGTGTATTCAAGCACTTCGCGAGGCTGGTTATTCCACAACATGTCGTATCGGTGAGACATTTTCCAATCTTCCCGCGGTGGCAACGGCGCCAGAGCAGCTTGTGTACGTGCAAGACGCGGAGCACCAGTTTGCGTCGTCGGGCGAAGGAAAAATTCGCGTGAAGGCTGTGACCGTAGACAACTGCAACACCGGGGCGTGCGAAGCGCCGTCAAAGTTTACGTCGAGTTGAACTTTAATTCACTGACTTGCTTGTTATAGTAATACTATTCTAATTAGCTATCTCGCGCCACATCGTTACCCAACAGTTTCGGCGGAAGGTTTCGCACGAGAACGTCCGTCAGCGTAACCTGATTCAGAGGTTTCGAGACGTAATCGTCCATGCCCGCTGCCATACACGCCTCCTGGTTCATGGATTTCACCCCTGAAGATACCGCGACGATTGGCACTTTACTGACCCTCAAATCATCCAATGCACGGATCGCAGTGGTCGCCTCCAAACCGTCCATCACTGGCATCTGACAGTCCATCAAGATGATATCTGGACGCGGCACCTCTCCTCGAGTGCACTGCTCGCAATAGTCCAACGCAGCCTTTCCGTCTGAAGCGCACGTCAAGTTTACCTGCCCGATGCGCTTCATCAGCCGTTTGACGATAAATTGCGTCGGCATGCTGTCTTCTGCGTACAATACCTGCAGTGTTCGAGAAGGCGTAAACATCGCAGCGACGTCCAAGTTGAAGCTCTGAGTCTTACTCTCTTGAAGCTGCTTTTTGATTTCGTCGTTTTGGTCCAGCCGAAAACTCGCGGTTCGAATCATCCTTTCCCTCCCACTCGCGTCCTTTTTCAGCGCCTCCAACAATGCATCGACCGTCACCGTTAGACATTCTACTTCATCGCGTGCCCTGATAGAGGCCGAGCGTTTTCCAACGCCTCCACGGATTGTTTCCATCACGGATAGCTCCCCGACGTACTCGCCCGCGTGACGAACCGCGAGAACTGCGGTGTCGTTTTCACTGGGCACGCCGTTATTTACCGCATCCATCAGAACCTCGCAGTTTCCAGAGTTGATAAAGTACATGATTTCGCCAATTTCATCCTTCCGCATAATGTACTCTCCAGCCGCAAAACGCTCTGTCTTGAACTGGGGACGGAGAAGTGCAGCCAAGGGATCGTGCCGCACGGCAGCGGCAACTTCCTCCTCTGTGACGTTGATGCGTTCGTCCAGAGTTTTGAGACTTTGCAGAGGGTATTCTCCGTGAGACGTGATCCAAGGGTGCTGCATGATGTCTTCCACGGTAGCGCGCTTTGCTGGTTCAACCTCAAGGATTGCTGCCAGCAGGTCCATGAGATCCACCGAGAGCTCTGGATTTGGCGGAAAGCGTACACCTTCCCTCTTTGCCATTGCGACGATTTGAAAAATTGTCTTCCCAACAAACGGAAGCTTCGCCGTGCTCATGTGGAATATGCAAATGCCGAGAGACCAAATGTCAGCAAGGTAGGGGTCGTAACCGTCGTCACCGAGCATCTCTGGCGCGATGAATGCGGGAGTACCTACGATTCGTTTGGACGAGTTAGGTGCTCGCAGATCGCTTCTTTTCCCAACAAAAGACACACCAAAGTCTGCTATTTTGACTGTCCCGTCCGCAGACTTTAGCAGGTTTTCCGGCTTCATGTCCATGTGCGCGATGCCTACTACGTGGTGAATGTAATCGAGTCCTTGAATGATGTCTCTTGTGTACTTCAGCACGACGTCTTCGCTCAGCGGATCACGGTTGTATCTCGTGTAGAGTGGACCCCCTTCGCAATACTCCAGGACGAGAAGAAGTTCGCCGTTGTCCGGATCGTCGATCACTTCAAAAAGCTTCAGCACGTTGTTATGGTCGAGCTTTTTGAGAACCGCAATCTCTTTTCGCACAGCCGTCTCCGCGAGCACGACGTTGTTATTGGTCGCCTTGATGGCGTATAAATTATTGTTGCCGGTGTTCAGTGCGAGACTTACCTTCGCGTGAACGCCACGACCAAGATCCTTGATGATGACGTACTGGTTCAGCTTTTTGTACTCGCTGCCGTCCAGTGACACGGACGACGTAGTCACTGAGGCGGTGTGTTTTGAGTTTTTTGAGTTGTGGGAAACTCGTGATGACGAGGTCGAAGTAAGGCTCGACACCGTATCGAGGGAATCGCGGCGCGATGATCCTTGCGACATATCAGTACCCGAGTTTGTATGTTGCTCGAGCTTCCTCACATTCTCCGGGCTCAACACTTGTTTCGCCTCCCCCGAATCACCGCCCTCCTGTGTCCTTTCATCCTTGATCGGCGAGCGTTCGCCAACGCCAACTTCCTCGGCGATGGGGGGTTCCCGTCCAAGATCCACGAGTGGCTCGTCGCCTGAAGGTATCGTCCCAAGCGTTTGCGCTGAATTGGACGGTACACGACTGGACACGCGGTCTAGGGATTCAGCCGAAGCCTCGGGGCTTCGGGGTGGCGTATCGCGGCGCGGCGCACTCGTCGATGCGTTTTCCGGAGCGCGTGTCGAAGCCACCTTGTCTAGTGAACGTTGCCTGTCCAGTGAGGACCTCGGTGTACTCATTGAGGACCCCGGTGTACTCATGCAAGCACCCATGGCTGCACAAGCTACTACGAGGGGACAACTCGACGCGACGCGGCGGCGCGCGTCGCGTCTCGTCGCTGCTCGCGGTCAGAACTGCGAGCACACGTTGGACGTTGGACGTTGGGGACCCCATGCGAAATATGATTACGGCAGGATTTGATTTCCTGCCGACTGAAAAATCAAAAAAAAAAACTCGGGACGAATCGAACAAAAACTGAGGACGGCCGCATCAACACGAAAATTAGAAGGCTTTCCGAGTCGCAAAAGAACGCGAAAAATGATTCAGAGGTAGAAGGCGCGATTATCTAGCGAACGTGGGAAACGACACACAAATTTAAGCGCTGAATCATTATAAACGAAAAACCAAAGTGCCCGTGTTACCCAGCCTTGAAATCCGCATGATCCGCGGTTTTTACGTCCTTCTCGAAAGATACGAAGTGACAACCTACCTTCACCAGGAGTACGGAAACATCCAGAGGAACTGATTCATGCAAAATAGTCGGTGGATGCGGGTAAACTGCAATAGCTATTGAAAATTAAAAATAACGCTTTATCGGATGATTCAGCCGTGGTATGGTGCCCATATCGAGCGTGATGGTGCGTACCGTGTTGACTGTCCATCCCTGTATGATGTTTACAATAATTCCAATCGCGGGGATATAGGTGACCGATTTCGTATTTCTCCGGTTCAGGCAGTTCTGAAGTGCCCAGTCGTGAAACAATCAGGCAGTAATTAACGCCGTCGATTTTCAGCGCAAACGCCGTCTATGTGAATTGGACTTCAACGTGTGTCAATGTCGAGCACATGCTTGCTGCAGAACTTGCGAATACCCGCACGTTATTGACGGTTTCCGATGCAAAGGTCCATCGACCCAAAACTCAACGAACAAAAGATTCAAGTAAAACGCTCCTGAATTTATCGTACAAGCAGGTAAACACTTCTTTTCTAAGCGCTTTGAATTCTTTTCCAAGCCCTTTCCTTGTCTTTCTAAAATCATTTGAGTGAGCTGATTCCACAAGCGCTTATCGAAGTCTTCGGATGTCCATACACGCATGCGAGTTTATCGCTAGGTCATGGAGCTAACGGGTGGTTGTCCTTGCAACGTCAACTCATCGCTGTCCATGGATTGCGTGGCAGGCTACTGTCTCGTGGAACGTGCAGAGCTTCGTCTTGATGATACGGACATTTTTGTTGTTGATGTCGTCGCGTGATGCCAGCCAGATCTCTACGCGCTAGCTAAAGGAATGCCAGCCTGCCCTTTATCTATCTGGGCTCTATTTATGTTCAGCGTCATGGCCACAACGTCGCTGAAGCGTTTGTTGCAGGTTCCACGTTGGTCCGCACCACGGTGCGTTTGAGACACTTGTCAGTCCTTTGAATGCACACGAGAGACCATGTGCTTCTATATCTTCAGAGGATGATCTTTTATCGACCGTCAAGTGTTTCCTCGACATTCCTGAAGAGGTTGTCTCGATTGGCGTTGCTGCTCAAACGCGTGCGAGGACTCGTCCCCAACCAAATCCAGTTGGATTCGGCTTTTACCGCGCCTTTGCCAGCTTTCCCACCTCGGTTGTTAAAGCTGATGCTAGCTACTTAGGACGATTGGCGTTGTTCGTAGTCATGTCTATCAACGCTTCTCTCCTTTTCTGTGTGATTCCTTTTCATCCCCTCTGAGTTAAATGAATGAAGGCCTGCTAGTCCATTTCATTTCTTTGGCGCTCGCTTTTTATAATATTTTTTTTTTGATATTTTTTGCAGCTGCTTGCTTGCTTTTCGTGAAATGCCATGCCACTCCTCCAGGCGTCGCCCGTGCGCAGAGAGACCCACGAGGATGATGCGTCTCCTAATGAGGCGGCGTGTCTTTGTGTTAGTGCTCATTACGTCGTTGATTTCACGTGGGGCTTCGCTCGCGCCGGTGGCGGCTCGAGGGCACGCCGTAGATGTCGAGGTGACGAAGCACCCGCACCCCTCCGGGCGTGACGACGGCACTATCCTCGACAAGTTCCGCGTCGACCTCGACGACCCTCCGCGTCAGCGCTGGAAGCACGTCATGATGGCGAACAAGGAAAAGGCACGTGTGACCATGTCATACTTGTTTTCAAGTCTTCCGAAGACTGTGCATGCGGAGATAAACGTGCTCGTCTCAAACGCGGAGGCGCGCCTTCCTCTATGGGCGAGGGAGGAAATGCTCGGCGTCGCGGATGTGCTGAATGTTACTTTCGGCGACGTGGTTGTTGTCAACCTATTTTTTGAAATCACCCCGTTCTGCACCTCCATCGTGTCCCAGAGTGCGGCTTCAGGTAAAATGTACCACGCGAGGAACATGGACTTCGGGTTGGCCATGCCCGAGCTGTCTGCTAGCCTTCGCGACATTGCCGTGGACGTCGAATTTTGGAAAGCGGGTAAGCTCGCGTTTTCCGCCACGACTTTCGCCGGGTACGTGGGTGTTGCCACCGGCATGCGCGCCGGAGCTTTCTCCATCACCGCTAATGAACGCGAGATGACTGGCTCGATTCCCATTCCAAACATCTTCAAGAGCCTGATTAATCTCGTGGGTATTTTGATGAAGACAGATGCGTACCCCGTCACGTGGGCGGTTCGAGAGTTACTGGAGGATGGTAAAACCGATTTCGACGGAGCCGTTTCCGTGTTGGGAGCTCGAAAATTCGCGACACAGATGTATCTCACCGTTGGCGGAGTTTCACCGGGGGAGGGCGTGGTGCTTACGCGAGGTCGAAATGAGTTGCTCGATACTTGGAGGATAGACGCTGATGCTGGTCAGTGGTTTCTCGTGCAGACCAACTACGATCACTGGATCCCCATGCCGCCGTGGGACAACAGGAAAGTACCGGCGGAAAAAGCGATTACGGAGGTTGGCGCGGAGGAAATTTCTCCCGTGACGATTTATGAACGAGTCCTTTCCCGAGATCCCGTGCTGAATGAACTCACCGTATACTCCACCTCGATGTCATGCTCGGAAGGGACGTACGAATCACGCGTCAGGGATTGTCCGAAGTGCTCGCCGTTCCGGTGATGTGTCAAATAGTTTGTAATTCAATTTAGCTAGCTAGATAGTCTAATTTTACGTGTTCCAACGCGGGTCACCGATTTCATACGCGAACCACACCGCCGCGACTGCGAACAACAAAGGTGCGCCGTAAATGGCTTTCGCGCCTGCGAAATCGTACAGCATACCTCCGCAGTCAGCAACATAGACGGGCTGGCACTCAGGTAACGCAGGCGTTCCAGAGACGGGATCTGCGGGTTTTGGCCCACGAAGGTCCTTGCTGAACGTTTGTGATACTGCGTCGTATCCGCACCCTGGCAACGGGTTCAGATCCGCATCCGTCGGAACGCGAACGCCGTATAATCCTCCATCCGGAGGCCTCAACTCGTTGTGGATGAAACTGTCGCCATAGCCTGGATGACACACGCAGGTTCCGTTGACACAGATGCCACGATCGCTGCACGTCGTTTCCTTCTTATTTGACGGGTTGTACGGACAGACTGGAATCGAGCAGTCGAGTCCGGTGTACGCCGGGCGTCCGTCAGAAGTGAAACACTCGCACCGGCCGTATCCGAGGGTATTGGTGCGATAGTGGTCGCACACGCCGTTGCCATTGCAGTCGTTCAGACAATCGTACTCACGACATGACGGTCCAGAGGCGGGAAATTCGCATTCGCACTGACCAGTATACCCGTTACACGAACCGCGGTTGTTGCACTGATTGCACACCTGCTTGTGTCCAAGGTAATCGAATACGCAGATATCCGCGGGGCACGAGACGTTTGAACAGTCCAAGCCGGTGAAGCCCTGGTCGCAAACGCAAAAGTTGTACTCACACACGCCGCGCCGAGAGCAATCTTTCCGGCACGAGGTTGGGAAATACTGCCACAAGTCGTCCAGTTCTTCGTAGCAGTACTTTTCACCGTACTCACTCGGAGTCTGAATCCAAAGATCTGGGTTGGTGCTCAACATCGGGTTCCCGTACTCGTCAACATCGATAGCACGAACCGTGATTTTTCCGTCGCCGGTCATGTCGTACTGCGTGTCCCACTGTCGATCGATGTTGTTAATGCGATCCATGTTTGACTCCACCACGCTCTTCGTCGCGTCAACGTAATTTTCCCCTTTCAAGCAACCGTGACCACCGTATATCAACGCCCGTCCAGCCTGGTCCGTGGTTCCCGTTTCAAGCTGGCTGGAATGCCCCACCGGAACCATGACAGACCTGTACCGCCGCGACGGGAATTCACCCTCACCCTCGACCTTGATCCAGGTGTCGCCCGAGATGTTATAAAACCACAAGTCACCAATCTCGTCATTCCACGTGTACCCTCCGTACACCAGAATGACCACGTTGTCACCTTTCATGCTTATGGCCGCCGCATGTCCAAAGCGCGGCGATGGTCGGATGGGATACCTGGGATGCGGCTTTAGCTCTTCCCATGTGTTCATCGTGATGTTGTATTTCCAGAAGTCATTCAGATAATACTTCGTACTGAGGCTGGGATAGTCGGTATATACGCCAGTCGGGTAGATGCCCACGAAGTTGGTCGTGCCGCCGAACGCGTAACCGCCGAAGAGGTACAAAGCTTCGCCGTAGGCTGCGAGTGACGGACTATGTCTGCCGCGTGGTCCGAAAACGTCTCTCTCCGCGGTGCCGTCAGCCTCTGACTCGTTTTTGCACGTCGTGCAAAAAGGCTTCAGGTGTGACCACTCCCTTTCCGTGACGTTGTACGACCACAAGTCGTCAAAATACAGCGGGTCCGTCGGATCGTACTTGGGCGTATCGTCGTAAATCTCGTGCGCCAACTTCGATTGACCCGGCATCGGTGGGTTCAAGCGCTGCCCGTGGCCGCCGAACATGAAGACGACGTCATCGTGGTCGACCATGGCGTGCTTCCACCGTCGCGCAGGCACGGTTTTGGTGAAGTTGGTAATTTTTACCCACTTGCTTCGCGGGATGTTGTAGTGCCAAAGGTCTTCGCAGTAATCCACGCAGTCGATGCTATAGCCGCCAAACAACACCATGGTGTCTCGTTCTCCCGTCAATCGGTTCAACACTAGAGCAATCTGGTGTTCCCAGCGTCCACTGGGCAGCTCACGCGCCGGTCGGTTCGCACCGTTCTCGAGGTTAGGTTCCGAATACGGTCGAAGTCCAGTCCAGTCGAAGCAGGTTGTGTGATACTCGCACTGCGCGCCAAACCTGCGAGAGGTCACTGTGAGAGCTTCCCATTCCGCTCGAGTTTCTTCCGCGCACTGGATGAACGTGCCGTCGTCAGCCTTGATGTACCGATGCCCTTCTTCGCTGTTCGCGCGTTCGCTCGCGCACACCGCACATTCCTCACAAACCAGCTCGTTTGGGTTGTACGCGGTCCAGTTTCCCGTGTTCCAATCGTAGAGCCACATGTCATTAAGGTAATCCCCGTTCGGCACGCGCACCTTACCGCCAAATATCAGCATGCGTGACTCATCGGTTACCACCGCGGTGTGCCCGCTTCGGCCAGGAGGGCCAAAGTCGCCGTGAAAACCGCGGTCGCCGAGGGGCACCATCTTGGCGAAAACGTTGGATGCCTCGACCGTCGACTGACGCTCCACACGTCCGACTGGAAGGAACAGCGCGAGGAACACGATGATCAACCATCGCCGTAACCTTCCTGACGATGTGCATGCTCTTTTCGTGACGCAGCCGTCCATGTCTTCCGCACCCCACCGCCGTGAGGCTGCGTGGTGCGATGTTAGCAGTGTTTTCAAAACAACCCGGAAGAGAAGTTTTCAGTCGAGTTTTCACTCATCTCGTGCCACTGTCTCGGCGGCCTAGGCCGCTCGTGGCTCGTCGAGCCGATGGTGCAGCTCGCGGAGAATCCCGATGTGGCCTCGGACGGCACTTCCCTGACAGATCGTCGCAACGCAGTGAGAGCACTGGCTGAGCTGATTGAGCCGTCCGCCGCCGCGGTATCGTCAACCGCGCGCGGCGACCCTGCTTTAGCGCTCGTCGCCGATCCCACCGCTGCGGCGTCTGCTTCCCAGGACGCAGCCTTAGCCTGTGAACGCCTGGAACGCATGACATTGACGCTTGAATCGCTCTCAGTGAAAGAGAGATACCCACCACGACGATATCAGGATGCCCTACCCAGAGATACTTCAAGTAGGTCGTTCCCAGACGACTCGACACCTCCGCCGACGACGTCGCGAAAGGCGCTCGTCGTCGAGATTGAAGATGCGACGTCGGCTTTGGTGGAAGACAATACAGAGGTTCCCCTCGCCGCGACATCTACGAGTGGTCGCGACGATGAATATCTCAGCATCGCATCCACATCCGCGCTCGCAGCGGCAGCGTATGTTTCCGGCGCGGAGCTTCACGGTGTCGATGCCTTGCCGGGATGGAGTTCACCGGCCGCCGCAACCGCCGCGCGCGCGCTGCTTCAACGCGCTTTTGGAGCTGCGACGCAACACAGCGACGCGCTTGATGAGCAAGCTCGCGAAAACTTGGCGCGGTGTTTGGGTGAATCAGCACCAGTTTTAGCGCACTGTCTTGCTAATGAGCCCGAGCCGCGTTGGGGTGGAGAAGCTGAACACGACGGTCGCCGTGAGCCGCGCCCACCGGCACCCGAGCTTCCTCCCGAGCTCGCTGGAGTGGTGCAACCGGCGTCGGCGGAGTCAGCTCTCGTCGCGGCTACGCGGCTTCGAAGGCTTATTGAGATGGTGGGGTACCCTTGGATCGGGCGCACTGAGAATGTCGTATCACGTGTCGTACCTTGCGTGCTTCGCGCGATGGATCACACAAACGCCTCGGTGCGTCGCGAGGGCTGCGCCGCCCTCGTCACTTTTGTCGCGTCAGTCACGCGCACTGAGTTGCGCTGGCACGGCGCTGCTCTGCTTGACGCTGCCTCGTCGACGCTCTCGGCGTCCTCTCCAGAAGTGTTCGGGGCAGCAGCAGCGGCACATGTGAGAACAGCACTCGCGGTGTGCCCTGATGACACACGCGACCCCGGTCTTATGGCGGCATTTACTGCCATTCTCGAGGCTGCCAACTCGCGCGGACACGAGCCCGAGGTGGCGGCGGCGTGGGTCGTCGAAGCGCCTGCTTTGATAGCAGCTTTGAAACTCTCGGTGGCTTCACATCTTGATAAAATATTTACGCCACTTCTCAGTTGGCTTCATGCTCGCGACGACGCTGTGGCGTGCGGCGCAGCCTCTTGTCTGGAGCTGACATGTAAGATGACCTGGCCGCGCATTCCCGGGCACGCGGCGTCGCTGTGGCCAGACGTGGCGCGCGCGTACGCCGAGGCAGACGCGCGCGCTGCGGCTGACGAACTTCGCACCCAGCTCAAAAATCTTGCGGTGGTGTTGCAGCTCGCCGCCGGGGACGCGTTTGAGGAAGTTTGGTGCCGCTCGAAGAACGAGCCAGTGCCCTCCGAGCTCGAGCCTCTGATCGCGTACCTTGAGAGCCTGCCGGCACGCGTGGTGTCTAGTAGCAAGTAGATAAAAACGTTTAGAACTAAAGTCCGTCGTCTATCAACGTTCGCTCTGGAAGAACGACAGCAGTCAGCGGTCGATCGTTGTGTCCCGCACAGCCATCCATGATTATCCTACTTTCCTCAAGTGAAACAAAACAGTGGTGTCCACTCACGACGAGCACATTCTCTGGAAGCTCAGGGTGCGGCGCCAACACGTTTGCGCGTCCCTGCAACGCCTCGATCCACTTCGAAACCACCTTCCTCGCTCGCAGCGCCGCAAGCTGTTCGTCCACCGGGACATCGAGCTCGAATCCTGCGTGGACGGCGATGATCGTGTCGATTTTCGGGTTGTGCTCATCAGTCACGCCTTCAATTTCCACCACGAACTCCATCGACGCTAATAGCGCTCGGTGAGTTTCACACATGGCGGCGATTAAACCGGCTCTGTCACCGGCGCAGACGCCCTACGAGCTGAAAGTGCTTTCAGATTCGAACGCATTTACCATCCCTGCCGCCGAGCCTCCCCAACGTCGCCCCTGAAGATGCATACCGACGTGGGCATTACCGCCTTCGTCTTCCCAAAGTGGAGGTTCCGGACGCCGGTTGTTCGTCCATCCGTCCGGAGCGTCGCCGCCGGTGATGGGTATCAGATTAAGAAAAGTGCAAATGGGCTAAATCATGGTTTCCTGCCAGCACACGAAGCTCAATCGCGGGATACTTCTCCGGGAGCTCCGAGGCGATGAACTCCAAAACGCCTTTCGTATCAGGACCACGATAGCACAAGTCCCCGAGTAACACGACACGAGCTTCGCTGAGACGCTCGCTACCGAGAGCGGAGTGTAACCTCTGGAAAAGGTGTCGTAGTTTCTTCGAGTGTCCATGAACATCGCCTGTTAACACCGTAGCTCGCGCCCTGGAAGCGTCGCTGCGCATCGCCGCACGAATGACGCCGGCCGCGCCACGCGGCGTCGATGCACGCGAGCCCCGAGAGACACCCGCAGACAGTATCGACATCCGAGACAAGCCCACACGAGAGTGAGGTACACCTCGTGGTCGGAGTGCAAAAAATGATTTCGGGGAAACCGGCGGTCAACTCAGTTAGTTTCGCGAAACGTCGGATCTGGAGGAGAGACTGAGGAGAGGAGCGGCACACAACAGCCGCGCAGCGTCGCACCGACATGCAGGTAAGGCTTACGCCCGGTCGCTAGGAAACGTTACGTTCTGCGGCGCGTAAAAGACCGCACAACCTGGAGTTGGGTTGGGGGCGAAGGCGGGATGAGTATGTCGAGCGCTGAAGTCGTGGCTGCTTTTGTCGCAGTCACTTCTGTTCCTTTGACACACGGCGTGGCGGGCCATTTGCTGCACAAAGACGCGACAAACCCTTGGCGTTTCTGGTCCCCGCCGTTCCTCACAGGCGGGCCGCGCTTCATGACCTTTCAAGGCTTCAGTTGGGCTTTCTTCGCAATTTCGAGCCTGTGTCTTGTTCTCGCCATCGGACAATTATATTCCAAGATGGCCAAAGCAGCATTCGTGTCGTCGCCCAGGCAGCTCCTCACCGCGTCGGGCTGTTCAGCACTGATAAGCGAGGTGCTCATGGTTTCATCTCTGTTTACGTACCACCGCGGCCGGCGTTTGCGCCACAGGCGTGCCCCCTCCACGGGAACCCAGAACCTTACCGAGGCTGGCACGAAAGTAACCGTCGCGATGTGCTGCGCGCTCGCGCTGGCGGGTGCGGCGCTGCTTCTCGTCGCGCATCACTTCCACGCCGCCGACCCCTTCGCGCGTCTCGCATTCGTGTCGCTCGCTCTCGTGTGTTTCTCCGTCGCCGCGCCTGTGACGCACGGACTAGGAGGACGGCTTAAATGGGCTCTGAGTGGGAGCTGGACGTTTTACCAGCCGGGCCGCGGCGGGTTGAGGTTCATTTTGTGCCAAGCCTTTGGTTGGGCCAGTTTTGCAGTCAGCGTCGCGGGGTGCGCGGTGCTGGCCGCGATCGTCCTCCGGGCAGTCATGAAAGGCGGGCTAGGCGAAGGAGCCGAAGAGATGCGCGCTGTGGCTGTCGTCTCCTGGGTCGCCGGAGGCGCAGGTTTCTTGGCGCAAGTTTTTCTCGCCGTCTCGCTGCCGCTTTTCCGGCCGAGCGGAGGGATCGGCGAAACCGCGTCCGCGCCCGCCTGCACTTCAAAAGTCTCCCAGACGTCGGACATGCGAGGATTTCTGCAGATGATGCTTGTGATGCACGTGATTCACGCCCCTCATCTCCTTTTGCTCGCCCTCATCGCGACTGTGCTCGCCGCGGCGCCGACCGCGGCGTGGGGCGCCACGGTTTTCGCGGTGCTCGCGGCGGCGTATTCGCCTACGTTTTTTGGCGCGCCGGGATCGACGGGGATGCGTTCGTGGACAGCGTTTCAGGCCTGGGCCACACGAGTGGTGGAAGACGCGGCGCGGCGATGGCACGGGGAGTGCCGAGTAGTGCGTCATGGTGAGGCGTGGCAATTTCGGGGGGTTGATATCGGGGTGGATTTAGAAGAGGAGGACGGGGGGAAGGAAACGGGAGACGCGCGGCGCGTAATTTTCGGGTATCATCCCCACGGGCTGTATCCCGCGGCCGCGTGTTGGTTTCATTTCTTGCCGCAATTCAATTTGTTGTTTCCCTCGGTGCCGCCGCCCGTGACTCTTGGTGCGTCGGTTATTTTCCGCGTGCCGATTCTGAGAGACGTCGCGATGTGGGCGGGCGCGCGGAACGTCTCGCGGAGCACGTTTCTGAAGAGTCTCGACGAGCGAGGCGCCGTGGTGCTGTGCCCGGGTGGCCAGGCGGAACTCGTGGAGCACGTCGGCGGGCAGGCGGATAACACCGTCACGCTGTGCACTCGGCACAAAGGATTCATCAAAATTGCCATCGAGAAGCGCGCGCATCTCGTGCCCGTGTTTTGCTTTGGCGAGAGCCAAGCGTTGACCAACTTGTGGAAGTGGAAAGCGGCGCAGAGGTGGACGACCAAACGGCTTGGGTTTCCGATGCCGTTTCTGGCGGTTGGATTCAAGGGGATTCTTCCGTTGCCCGTACCGTTGCCACTGAGCTTCATCGTTGGCGAGCCTCTCGCGGTACCGGCACCAGGGCCGGAAGGCTTCGCGTTGGAGGCGGACGTGAATCGGGTTCACCAGCAGTACTACGCTCGCGTCGAGGAACTGTTTGAACGGTACAAAGCGAGCAGCGGATTTGCAAATTTAACGCTGGCGCTGAAGCACGACTGACGCGCGGCGCTCACTTCTGTGTCTAGCTAGGAAAGTAGTCTTTGTACATTGTATTCTATGAAGCACCACTGCCACGTGGCGCTCAGTTCTATATCTAGCAAGTACGAAAACCTCACACGGATTCGAAAAGCTTCGCCCACCTCTCTTTGAACGACTGCCCCGTCCAAAAGAAATGGAGGCCGACAAAAGTCACCAGCCGATAACACAGCGACACCGCTACGAGTAGCCAGAATTTCGGCCACGTCGAGTCGGGGTCGAAATCGAGGCTTCGCAGAATCTGTATTCCCGATAGGGGAACGCACCCTTCCTCTTGCACGGCACGCGCGGTACAGACGAAATCGTGTCGCTTGAAATCCGACGAAACCGCCGCTTCCACGGCGTACCCGAGGAAGGACACGTCGGCCAGCCACCGGTAGTACACCGGAATGTTCCGGCGGTTGATCCAGTTGCCGTCAAACAACATCAGGATGATGAGCAGCGTGCCCGCGAGCGCGTTGGTTTGTTCGAACGACTTGCAAAGAGACCCAATCATCGTGAGGAAGGACGCACCCGCCATGGTCACGGCGATTATGATGACGTAGAACGTGATTCGGCCGTCCAAACTGTCGTCCAGATGGAACATCTCATACGAGATCACCGCACATACGATAGCAAAGGCGATGATGGAAACGGATTCGACGATTATTCGCGCCCAGTAATACACGCCGGTGCCGTACATACCGCCGTTTGATTCGTGCAGGTACAAACCGCGTTCTTTCGGGAACAGTAGGAGTTGGTCAAACGCCATGAACGCCTGCACGAGGACGATGAGTGATATCGCGCTGAGTCGATCGCCCGCGCCGGAAACCGTGAGGGGAAGGTCAAAGTAAATCGAACCCACGATCAACGGAACGAGCACCGAGTTCACGGCTTGCGTCGCCAACGCGCTCGGCTCCCGGATTTTGTACACGGCCGTGCGACTGAACAGCGCGCCGAAACGCGTGCACCACACCACGAAACTCGACCTGCGGCGGAAACCGGACTTCGCTGACGAGCTGGAAATGTCCATGGAAGAAATCTCGTCGCCGACGCGTAGGTACTCGTCGCGTCGAGGTGATGTTAGCCACGATTGCGTGAGTTCCTTGACAACCACCGCGCGGTCGTGAACTCGCGGTTTTTCACCATTTTCAGCCGCGTCTTGCGACGCGCCGGTCTTGTCCGCGTCGCGCCCGGCGTCCACCTCCTCGACTCGGGTGTTAATCAAGTCCATCACGAAATCGGGAGGCGACTCGAACGGCGGACACGGATACCCAACATCCTTCAGCCACCCGATCACGCCGTTTTCGCTCAAGCCCCCGTTGGGAAGAGGCGTGAACGTGGGTCCGCAATACACCTCTCTTCCGTCCGCGAGCAACACCGCGGAGTCGAAAAGAGGCATGATGCTCGACCGGGGCTGATGAATAGACGTCACCACCGCCGCTCGATGCCCACCGTTTTCTCCGTTAGCGATGCTCCGGAGTTTGTTAACCACGAGAAGTGCGGTCGTCGCGTCTAAACCGCTGGTAGGTTCGTCCAGCAGCAACACCTTTGGTTTGTGCACGCACTCCATCGCGATGACCAGCCTGCGTTTCTCGCCTCCGCTGATGCCGCCTTGCCCCGTAACGCCTATTGGGGAGTTCGCCGCTCGCTCAAGGTCAAAATCGTCAATCGCCTTGTCCACGATGGCGGAAATAGCGCCCGCGCGCGACGCGTTTTGCCCCGGGTCTTTCCCGACGTCAAGCTCTCGCGTCGCCAACCTCAAACGAGTGGCGTACATCAGCGTCTCTCGCGTCGTGAGCGAAGTCATCAACACGTCCTCCTGAGTTACGTACCCCAAGTCAGAAAGTAAACACCTCGTGTTCTCGTGACTCTCGCCGTTGATGACAAAAACACCGCGCACTCCATATTCTCGGCGTCCGCCGAGCACGTGAATCAAGGACGTCTTGCCGCTTCCGGAGGGACCCATGACCGCGACCACCTGCCCAGCCTTTACGTAACCAGACAAACCATGGAGGATTCTTTTCCGAGGATTCTTTTCCTCGGCAGCACGCTCTTCACCAACCTGCTTGTTCGGTTTCCCAGAGACTGGCACGTCGTAAGTAATATCGTGCCAAGCGATGTTCACCTCGTCACGGTCACTCGAGGTGGCCATACCCTCACGTCCACTTTTTGGAGGATGGGAAAAGCAGGAGCCCAACACCGAACGAATCGTCTCCACCGCCTTGACGTCGCCGCGGTGCGGTGCGTGGCGACATGTGGCTCGCCAGATCTCGGCCTGGGAAGGACAACAGAAAGGTGCCCACGGTGTGCCGACAACGTCGGAAATCCAATTTCCAAAATTGCGCGAACCAGGGTTCAAAACGAGATCTCGCGTCCGGGAGATTCGGGCACCCCTCCGCACAAACCCGTGGCGCAGAGCGCATAGCCTTCGCCTTTTGCGAGAGGTCAGGTGACTCGGCTGCCACCCTGTGTCGAACTGCGTTAATCTTGGCTCGGCCTTTAGCGATGTCTGGCAGCCTCTTCTGATAGAAGTATTCAGCCAGACGCCGGGCTTCTCGCTTGATATCACCTAGGATGTCGTCTCGTGACAAGGACGTCGACCGGTTCAAAGGTACGGAGTGGGAGGATGCGGTCGACGTTATTCGCAAGGAAGCGTTCGAGCGTTTCGAATCGGATGCTCACAGTAGCTTCGAAAGCCTTCTGAGGATGGACTCACACTCCATGCTTACAGCCATAACTTCGCACGTAAAATCCCTCGCTAGAATTAATCCTGGCATGGGGGAAAAGATGCAAGTAAGGCTCGACCTGCTACGGAAGCTTCAGCCTCTGCAGGAAAAGTTCGAAAAAGCTCGAGAAGAAGCAGACGCGAAGAACAAGCTACCCCTCGACCCGTATCACTTCGACCCAAGCCCGGGCGTCGGCACACTCGAAGAGCAACTGGAAATTCGTCACGTTAGGCACAAGAAGGCTCACGCGGAGAAGAACACTGACAAGGCCACCGCCAGTGGGACGCGGAGTATCCCATACTTGGGTGCAGGGTTACTATCCAACGTGAGCAATAGTGGTCCCGGGGGGGTCTTCGGGAAACACAAGCAGAAGAGCGCTGGCCAGAGCCGAGGGCGCGAGCAGATGCAGGCAGCGCAGGGAGGACGCACCGTCGTGGATCAATGCGCCGCCCTGCGCAAAAAAGGAGATCTGAATCAGGTTCGAATATCGCCCGAAGCGTATCGCCTGCCGCCCGCGTCTCGCCCGACTCGCCGCGAACAGGGCGGCGATCCAGAATATTTCCCTCTAGCTACGCAGAAGGCGGCGCGGGAATTCATTCCGCCCATGAAAACGAGCGCCAGGAACGCGGCGCGGAAAACCGAATGCATTGAGCTTCTCTCAGACGAGGAGGAAGCGGATGGCGCGGGGCCGGCTGGGGCTATCATTCTCGGAGATGATGAAGTACCAAAAACCGGGCTCCGCGCGACGCGCTCTTCGATCAAGCTGAGCATCCCTGATCGTATCGGTAACATCAAGGTGATTTACCCCACAAGACCTGGGGGCACGTCCAACGGCACCGTCGAGGTGACTTCGAGGGATCTCCTCACGCTAGAGGACTACGAATTTCTCAACGATAGTGTGATCGAGTTCTTCATCAAAGATCTACAGTACAAAATGAAACCGGAAGTGGCGGAGCGGTGTTACATCTTCAACTCGTTTTTCTACGAGAAGCTCACGAACGTCCGGGACGAACAGAGCGAGCCCGCGGACGTGCGACAGAAAAAAGCGCACGAGCGCGTGGCGAAGTGGACGAAGGGCGTCAACATTTTCGAGAAAGATTTCGTGTTCTTTCCCATCCACAACAACGTACATTGGAGTCTCGTGGTGTTGTGTCACCCGGGCCGCGTGCAACAGGCCGACGTCATTGACGTTGACGGCGCGTCCGCGTCCTTGAATCAAGTGCCGAGTCCGTTTCTGTTGCACTTTGACTCGATGTCCGGCGGACACAAAACCACGTTTGTGTCGGCGAGACTTCGCGAGTACCTTGCCATGGAGTGGCTGCAACTGAACCCGAACACGAAACCCAAGCAGGCAAAAGAAGGCGAAGTAACGCTTCTTAAGTTCACGAAAGACGGGCTGCCGAGCAAACGCATGAAAGTGCCTCAGCAAGATAACGGTTGCGATTGCGGGGTGTTCCTGTGCATGTTCTTCAAGTACTTCTTCCTACCGAAGCTTCCTGATCGAATAACCGCTGTCGACGTCGAGGCGGCGCACCGCCAAGACACGTCGGCGTTCCCGTCTGATCTTCCGGAAGGGTTTCTTCGACGAGATTGGTTCCCTCCTGAAGAGGCTACCTCGACGCGATCGACGCTCATGTTCGATATCCTGGAACAACTGAAGACAGGCGTCATGCTGCCTGAGACGGCGAGAGAGCAAGGCGCGGGTGCCAAAACCATAAAAAACCTGGAAACCCACCTCGCCAGCATCGACGCCGTCATGAAAGAGGTGCAAGCTCGCGTGGAAGTGCGCACGGAGTTTGTGTGGGACGCGATTGCGGAGAGAAAACGGAAAAAAAAAGCTGAACAGGAGAGAAAGCGGCAACGGGAAGAGGAGACTGAACAAAAAGCAGCACCCGTACCCTTCTCGGGACATTCGAACACGCTGCGTCGTGCGACGGCGATCGATGGCGGGGAGGCGCTCGACTCGTCGTCGTTTCACGGCAAAGGGCCGAACGAAGCCTGGGGCGCGACGATTTCGACGGCGGGGCGCGGGTCTGACGAAGGGGAGGTTGACTTGACGATGCGTGACAGTGACTCGGGACGGGGTGGCGGTCAACGATCGGGAGCAGCCGGAAAACTTCTCTCTGGTCTCTCTGGAATACCTTCAAGGAAGGTAGGGAACGTCCACGAACCTCCATGGGCCCGTGGCGTCGCCACCGCGAAACCTCCTGTCAACACGGAAGAGGGCGCGGAATCAGACGACGACGGCGACGACGGGTTTAAAATCAAAACGTACCCCACTCAAAGGCGGCGCTCTCCCGATCCTGCGAGCCCGGTTCGCCGCGTGCAACCTCAAGTCATCGACGTTTCCGCGGATGACCCACTCGAGACGGAACAGTTGCAGTCGGAAAGCGAGAGCGAGGAGCCTGTTCAGTCCACGGCTTCGCCGCCTCCTCGGACCAGGGACACCAGGGCCACGAAGCAAACCACGCTCGGCTTTAAAACCGCCGCAATCTCCGCCGCGGACGAAGCGCTGGAAGAAGTCGCGAGAAAGAAGAAGAGGAGCGAAGAGAAGGACCGGAAATCGCGGGAGTGGAGTGAAATACATGTTCAGGCGACACGCAAAGTCGCCACTGCCACTGGGTCCCGGAATCCCGATGTGGATCTTACCGTGAGATCAGGCGGGAGCCGGGACGGGGGCGACGAGGGCGGACTCGGCGACGAGGCCGGGCTCGGGCGGGACGACGAGATGGATCACGACGCGCTCGCGCGATAGCGACGGCGGGGGTGATTTCTTTTAGACGAGACGAATTCATTGTAACGCGACGAACACTAAACCTACGACTCGCTTAGACTATTTTACACAACACACACGGTCTCATCGGAACACCCGAACCGTGGGTTGCGTGGACGTTTTCGACGCGACGGTTTGTTTTTTCTCACTCGAGACGTGTTTCGTAATGGAATAAAACGCGGAGGCCGATTTTCCTTGCTCCGCGTTTTCGGCGCCGAACGTGCGACTCGCCAGACGCTGAATCACGGCTCCGAGCTGTGCTTTTTGCGTATCCCACGTCTCGAGGCGCTTTATTTTCGCCTCGATATCACCCTGACCAATGGCCGCGCGTGCGTCCTCATCAGCGACGGTGGTTCGCAACGCGCCGAGTTCATCTCTGGACGCCGCTAAAGACGACTCGGCGCGACGCGCGACGTCTTCCCAGTTTCGGCTCACCGCTTTTTCTCGACCCAGCGCCGCGCAAGATGCGTCGCGCTCAGCGCGAGTCGCTTCGAGCTCGACGCGCATCGCATCCGTGATTTCGTTAGCATCCTCCGCAGCGCGTTCCGCGGCGGCCGCGCGCGACGTCGCCGCGACGAGCGCACCCGCGGCGCGCTGCGCCGTGGCGAGAAGCGCGGCGCCGTTCACGCTCGCCGTGTCCCCTCCGAAGCCCGTGATCCCCGCCAGCCATCGCCGCAGGGTCTCGCCATCCGGGTCTTCCCCGGCGCCGACGGCGAAGCATTGTTTCATCGCGTCTGCGAGCGTCGAGGACGCCTCCGCCACCGCGTCTCTCGCGGACGGGTCTACGTTCGCGAGTTCTCTGGTCGTCGCGGTGGTGGACATCGCCGTGCGCGCGTCCGCAAGTTGACGGCGCAACTCGCGCGCGTTCGCTTTGTGTCGCGCCGCGGCTTCCATCCGGTGCAACGCATGCCGCTGCGTTTCAGTGACTCGATCGATGAGCGCCTGTGTCTTCGCTTTCAGTTCCACCGAAGAGCGCGCCACCGCTTCTGCTTTAGCAACCGCTTCTTTCGCGATGCTCGCGTGCATCGCCGCTTCTTCAATCGCGGCGGTCTCGCGCGTGATAGCCTCGTGAACGCGCTCGTCTGCGTTTTGTTTCAGAAGCGTCAACGCTCGGTCGTTCGCCGTCGCCGTCGCTTTACCTTCGCGTCGCGCCACCCGTCTCAACTCGTCACGCGCCTCCGCGAGCTCCGCCTCCGCCGCCGTCGCCGCCGCTTGGAATCGAGCTGCCGCGCGCCGAGCTTCATCAAGCGCTACTTCGCTCTCGCGACGTGTGGGCTCGGTCGCCTCGCGAAGCGCGCTTAGCTCGCGTGTTTTCTCAAGAGTGTCTCGCCTCGCCGCGTCTCTTTCCTCTCGGGCCTCAGCACGCTCCTCACGCGCGGTGCCGACGTGCTCTTTTGCCTTCTCAGCGACGGCTTCGGCGACCGCGGCGGCGCGCTTCTCGTCCACCCACTTCTCGCGGTAAGTCGCCAGCTCGTCGCGCGCGGAAGCCCCTGCCGCTCGCTCGGCGCCCGTCGCCTCGCGTTCTGCCGCAGCAGCCTCGCGCGCAGCCTTGAGCTCTGCACGAAGTACGCGAATCTTCGCTTTCGCCCGCACCGCACTCTCCCGCATCTTGCTAGACAGCTCCTTCCTAGCGGCCGTCTGCGCCTTGGCGTTCAGGTCCTCGTCATTCGCCAGCGAAAAGTGTGCTTGTTGCATCTCTAATATCTGAAGCTCCTTCTCGCTGAGCGCCTCGCGAAGGTCAAGGAGCTCGGCAGCAACAGCCACGCCGTGGGTCGCCGGGTCGTTGCTGAAATCATCCTCGGAAATGCCAACGTGAGGTTCTTCGCCTTCGGACCACTCCACGACCTCATCCGAGGACACGCCGTTGGGTGAGGATTCATAACTCTGCGAGTCACCCGCTCGCCCTGACATGACGAGCCGTGTCGGCGTCGCTCGCCTTCACGTGACGCCTGCGCCCCCTCCAATGGAGGGTGAGCATTCAAAAATAGCCAAGCCGTCTGTCCCTCCGAGAAAAATTGCGAGTCGAAATAACAATTTGGGGGCGAACGAAATCGGCGAAACGGAGGTACCTGGGGTCTGATGAAGCTGGGTTCTTCGACGTATTTAACGCAACACGTGCCATTTACAATCATTTCTCTTCACTCGGACCTATACCGCTAACCACCCCGGACGCTTTCCACTCAATGAGCTCTTCCACGAACGCCTTGGCCTCGTCTGATCCGCCCTGAATTTTCACCCCGTGTTTCGCGAGCAAAGCGGTGAGCGCGGCTCGTTCCTTGCCCAGCTCGTTCTCCATCCAGTGCCGTAGCGCCGCCGCGCGTCGTCGTGCGAACTCCTCTTCCGTCGCGGGTATGCTCTGGTCCTCCACGATGGGCACGCGACTCTCCGGAAGACCGCGCATCGCGTCGTCGTTTTTTCCACCAGCCTTGTCCGCGAAGAATCGAAATCGCCCACGCGCATTTTCGACACCGGGCACGTAGTCGCGCTGAACCGGTCTGAGCAGCGCGCGTGTCAAGCCGCTGCGCACGCAGCGTCGCACCATAACGGTCGACATCACCCTCCTATATCGATGACTCGATGCGCGTACGCCTCGTGCGCCGATGAGTGAACAGCTATGGATCGAACTTCATCTTCCGAGATGGACTCTGACGAAAGGAGTTGCCGTTGAAAATTTCGAAGGCGAGCGAGATTTGAAGAGCATTGCTATCACAGTGACGATCGTGCGAAGGAGACCGGCGGTGGACGCCCGCACCTTTGGTGCGAGAGGAGGGTGGCGGCGTCCGGGTGGCGTGAGTCCGTGCGATGACCCACAACCGCGCGTCCCTCGGTAAGCGACCGCGCGCGGAGTACGCCGAGGAGCCAACCCCGGAGACCCACAGACCGCACGTCGGGTACACTCCCTCGTCCGATGCCGCGCGTCACGCGGAGGACACGCACAACTCGCCGTCGCGTCACACGCCGGGTATCACACCAGGTGCGTTTGAGGCTCGTGTCTCACGCGCGCGTCACGGCTCGGTTCGAACCTTTCCCGAATCCACCACGCCACGCGTCCCCATCTCGATGAGACATTGAAGCCAACAACGGACCTCTAGATTTCGTGGAACGCGGTTTTCCACCTCCCTCGCCGCCGTGGACTGACGCATCTCTCGTACATCACACGCGTCACGCTCCACAGGCTTTAAATTGCAGCGCAAAACCTCATTCGACGAACTCAACATCGAGGCCGCAGAGCGCGACAGGTACGCTTGGGTCCCGGGAAATCCTTGGCACCCTTTTCGAGACTCTTGGCACCCCTGCTTCCCAAACTTTGCCTGCCAATTTTGAATACCGTTTTAAGCCCGTCTTCAGCGCGCGCCGCCCCCTGACCGTCCCCCACACCCTGCCTGCATCGCACAGACTGATACGCGAAGACACCGAGCTTCTGCTGGGGTTGTCTCCCGAAACGAAGCTTTTGGTCGAGTTGGACCCGAGGGCGGTGGCGCAGGTCCCCGAGGCGGTTCGCCAAACCCCGAACCGGCTTCGTTCGCTTGACGCGTACGAAGACGTTACGCTTAGCCCCGGTGAGCTTGGCGGGAGCCAGTACATCATGTCCCCCGGACACGAGCTCGCGAGCTCGTTGCAGAGGTCGGAGAGCACGATGAGCGACGGGCGCACCACGGTGCCGAGCGTGGAGGAAGTCGCGGCGGCCGCGGAGACGCACCAAAACACGACGCAAAACTCCCGTTTGTTTCCAATCTTCGTCAAAGGACGCAAAGTCGTGCATCTGGTGCGGCACGGGCAAAGCACGTACAACGAGGCTATTAGCGGCCCTGGGTCCTGGGACGAGCCTAATATTTTCGACGCCCCCCTGACGAAGCTGGGGGTGAGCCAAGCCAAAGCGCTCGGGTCGTTCCTGTCCAAGCTCCCGAAAGACGCGGTGTGGGTGACGTCGCCGCTGACGCGCGCGATGGAGACGTGCGTGTACGGGTACAAGAGCTCGTTGGAGGTGACGTCGGCGCAGCGGCGGAAAGGCGCGGCGATGAGCGAA
>Ga0222633_1000165_pt1 | contig 72689 bp, 67 predicted proteins | sample AntAcemetageno48_FD_179816 | JGI IMG/M metagenome (GOLD analysis project Ga0222633, IMG submission 179816) | Saline water microbial communities from Ace Lake, Antarctica - #48 | ecosystem: Environmental > Aquatic > Non-marine Saline and Alkaline > Saline | place: Antarctica: Ace Lake | collected...
CCGCGGGGGGGGGCCGGGGGGGGGGGGGGGGGGGGGGGGGGCCGGGGGGGGGGGGGGTGGGGGGGGGGGGGGGGGGGGCGAGGGAACCGATGGAAGGATGGGTAATGGAGGAAATTCGGATGGAAAGACCGCCAATGCCAATGGAACGTCGTCGAATTCGATTCGTCGCGCGACTTCGGACTCCGCGCTAACCGCCGCGGGCAAAACCAGCCCGGGAGGGATTCCCCCCTTGGCGCGAGTCGGGGGGGGGAACACAACTTCGTCCGGTGATACGCGTGGCAATAACAACCCGTACTCGCATGGCGGGTCCCGAACCGAACGACGACCAGGAAATGCGCACGCGAAAACACCGAGACAAAGTGACCGGAGTGATCCTGGTAAAAGTAACCGTGGTTTGTTGGAAAAACAGGGTTGGAACGGCTCGTTCACCGTGGACGACACACACAACGGCGCGCGGGTGGGGTACGACGCCAGGGTCGCGACACTTGAGCGACAGGTGAGCAATCCACGAGTTGGTAACTCGACACTTGAGCGACAGGTCCATAATCCACGAGTTGTTAACTCGAGAAACTCGAGCTCCGATTCGAACCCATATTCGTCATCTGGGCTTACCGGACGACTAGATGACGGTACTTCTTCACGACTAAATACTGGTACTACTTCACGACTAACCGCCGGTACTACCGGACGACTAATTTTGCGACCCGCCGAAAAACAAGAGCGCTCGCCGCTTGACTCGGCGGACCGGGCGTTGAGGACGACGCTGCCCAATTACGCGTTCGCGAAGATGCATTTACGGGACGGCGAGGGTTTTGGAGGTGTGAAAGAAAGAACAAAGTCACTCAACACCTCTCCTGCCCGGCAGCCACCGGAGTCACACGACTCGCCGATTTGGTGGCCTTCCAAGCGCGCGACGGTTTCGGTGTTGACAAGTGCGGCGGACAAAGTCGCGGGGTTGGAGTCGCCGGGTAAGGGAGTCGCTCGGTCTCCTGGAGCTCGATCAACTAATGACCGATCAACGGGTAATGACCTAAAAACAAACCCGCCCACCGCCGGTTTCGCCACCCTCGCCGGCGGCGTAAACGGAACCACGAAGGAGAACCAGGATAGCTTTTTTTACGTACCGTTTGCGAACAAAAATCAAGACGACTTCGCGGTGGGCGTCCTGGACGGGCACGGACACGACGGACGGAAGGTTTCCAGTTTCGTATGCCGGGTTCTTAAGCACGAGATGGAGCGGTACTTTGAAACGGAGGAGGAGGAGGAGTCCGAGGGTACCACGGGACGGGTGGAGGGCAGTAGTACCGTGCGTAGTACCTCTGTTGGTGCGAGTGCGCACAGAAACGGAGCTTACGCTCAGTCGGCGGCGCAATCGACTTCCAAGGACCGCCTTCTTGCCGAAAAGTCGCAAAAACTAGTCGCCGCGCTCACCTCCGCGTTTCACGTCGCGGACCAAAAGCTACGCGCGACACCTTCCGGGTCCATGGACTGCGCGGAGTCGGGAAGTACGTGCGTGGTGGTGGTGAAGCAAGGCGACGTGCTGGTCACCGCGAACGTGGGGGACAGCAGGGCGGTGCTGGTGCTTTTGGAGGCTGAGCACACGAATGGTAACAGCAATCAATCGGGATTTGGTGACGCGCGCAGCATGTCGAGTACCGCCAAACACATCCAATCCAGCGGCACGTCCCCCGTGACAAGCGTCGACTTAAGCCACGACCACAAGCCCGACCGCGAGGACGAGCGGGTTCGGATCACAAAACGCGGGGGGCTGGTGGTGAGTGGTGTCCTGTACCGTATTTCCCAAATCCCGGCCTCCTCCCGGTGTTTTCCCATACAAGGCGTTAACCACTTTTCTGGCAAACTCGCAGGAACAGGCGCGCGGGGGTTTAGGCAACAACTTCGTGGGGCCGCACCGGGTGTGGCTCAACACGGCTGGGTATCCGCGAAGCGGCGGGTTAGCGGTGAGCCGGGCGTTTGGGGACTTGCGGCTCGAAAAAGCGGGCGTGGTGTGCGCGCCGGAAATCACGGTCCGGGTGTTGGGGAACGGTCAAGGGCACGCCGCCAGAGGGGACACGAACGGTACCCCGCTCTGCGTGGTCCTCGCCAGCGACGGGGTGTGGGACCACGTCTCGTCGCAAAGCGCGGCGAGTATCGCGGGTGCGGCGTTTGCGGGACGCGGGGATTTCGAGAGCGATGTTTCACGAAGGGGGAAAGGGCTTGCGTCGACGCACCACGGGTTTTTTTGTCATCAACCACCGTCGGTTTCGGCGCACTCGCTTTCCACACAAAAACACGCGAAACAAGCCGCGGATGCAATCTCGGGGAAGGCGACGCGCGGCTGGCGCGACGCGAACACGGGGGGGTACCGGGACGACATAACCGTCGCGGTGGTGCCGTTGCTTTGACGTTTCTTTTGTACATCAATCGCATTGCATCTCTTGTCTCTCATCAATCTCATAGCATCTCTTCTCTCTCGTCCAACTCCAATGCATCTCTTCTCTCTCATCAATCTCAGTGCGTTGCAATGTTCTCGTTTAGCTGTTCCAATCCGCGACCCTCTGGTCCGCCGCTCGGTCCTCCCTCTCCAAATTCTGCCTCATCTTTTGCTGCGCTTTGTGCGCCGCTCGTCCCCCCGCGGAGTTTTCGAACGTGGCGTGCCTCTGTGTCGCGGCGTACCGCGCGGAATCACGCGCGGCTAACGACGCCTCGCGGTCCTCTTCCTCGCGAAGCAACCGCTCGGCGTCGGATTCGCAGCAACACGAAAAGAGATTTCCCATGGCGGGCGGTTCGCGGTGGAGATGCGTGGTACACAACGGGTTTACTCCGTACTTCGAGTGGAACGGTTTGCGCTCGAGACGTACGCTACGACGACGTCCGAGGGTGACGGAACCGCGCGTGTCGTGTCGTGCGCGCTGACGTGTGTTTCGAGGCGGACCAAAAGATGGAACAACTAGATTTACGTGGGAGCAAACGAAGGGCAAACGAATTTTATGGGATTCGACGAAAGCGAACATCAAGTTAGCGGCGACTGGCGACTGGATGTTCGCTAAAACACTTCCTTAAATTCACTGTACACACTTCACATCTACACTACACACGTCTACACGCACAGCCTCGCCGCTGCGGAGTCCATGGCGGTGTCGCTAGCTTCGCCAATCGCTCCGTTTTCCACCACCCCCGAGGCTCCGCCGTTTTCGTGCGACCACAGCGTCGCGGGCGGATGCGCCAGTTTCAGCTTCTCCAGGAACACGTTCGACGCGTCTTTCCGCGGAAACCCAGGGAACGGCGACAAAAAGAAACACTTCGCAAGTATCGTCCGCGTGCTCGCCAAAACTCCGTCGCTGTACCCGGCGCCCATGCTGTGCTTGACGTGCGGCTTTTCGCGCAGCGCCGCGAGCCACTTTTTCGTGGCGCGGCCGACGTGTTGGGCGATCGGTACCCCGTGCGCGTCCAGCCACTCCATAAAACAGTCATCCAGCAAAGCCCTGGTGTCCGCGAAGACCCAGAAATCCAGCTTACCGGGTTCGTCCCCGCACAGGTACCGTCCGTGTTGCGTCCCGGAAAGCAGCCGCTCCAGGGTTTGCAAAAACAACACCGCGCGCGTGTTGAGTACACTTTTTACGGTTGTGGATTCCACGTTTTGGGAAACGTCAGTTTCCTCGTCGCCGGCTTTATTAGGGGACCCAGGGGCACCCCCTTTCTCACCGGCTTTAGTGGACCCGGTCCGGTCACCCTGCGCATCACCCGAATGCGCGTTCGGGTCGTACACGCCCGCGGATACCAACATGAACACCGCCATTCCCCCCTTCGCGACCATCTCGGGTATTGACGTATCAGGCCCCACACACACCGCCGTGATCCACAGCCACATGAAACTGCGATTGTAAAGAAAAGTGTCAGTCTTTCGGACCGCGTGTATGCGTAACTACTCTGGACGATCGGCAAAACGTGTGTCAGGATTTGGGAAACGCCCAAGGCCGTACCTTCGCAGCAGTGTTTCGTCGGCGCTCGTGACGTCGGGTCGTTTTCTCGCCAGCACCGCCGCGACGCCGGCGTGCGTCGCGCCCACCGCGGCCATGATATCGTCCGTTCCCGCGATCCACTTTGTCGAGCCCGGCAACCGCGCGCAAGGCGCTTCCTTTTTCGGGTTACAACGCTCCAGCCAACTCGGCTTGCTTTTGTCATCCGTGATATCCGCGAGCTTGCTTGAAAACGCCGCGCCTCCCTCGCCTAAAACCATCAACAACTTAGCGCAGTAGCCGCACATCTGTTCCAGTGGCGACCGCGGGCCTAGGTTTGGGAAATTCGGGTCATTTGGCCCGACGGAACCGCGCCCGCCGCCCAACACGAGCTCCAGCTTGGTGTTCCTGTGTGACCTGTTGCTAACCGGCGCGTCGCTCGACTCGGCGGCCGGCGGAAACACGGTGACGGTTTGCGTTTCCACGTCGCTGATTTTTTCAAAATTAACCACGGGATGCGCTCCTTTTATTGTAAAAGAAAAGTGGTTAACGTCTTGTATGGGAAAACAGGGAGGCCGGGATTTGGGAAACGCGCAATACTTACCTTTTTCATCCGTCCCCATCATCCCACGGAACACGCACCCCACCGCCACGTCCCCAGCACCGTACACCTTCACCGCGCAGATCTCTTTGTCGTAAATCGGGTCGTACGCGGAAACAACTACTTGGATTAAAAGGTCGGCGAGGTCGCGCAAATCCACGCTTCCGTACTTACGATAAATAAAGGGAAAGTGTCAGTCTGTCTGTATTGGCAAACAGGGAGGCGGGATTTGGGAAATGCAAGGCCCGTACCTGGAGCTTCCGGAACACGCTCCCCGGGCCGCGTTCCGCGACTCGGTGCGCCACCGTGGCGAACGCGGTGAGGGTGGTGGGGGGTTCGTGCGTGGAGAGTTTCGTGCGCGCGACCTGTGATTGTGAACGAAAGTGTCAGTCTTTCGTAATGTGTATTACGTAATTACTCTGGACAATCGGCAAACAGAGTGTCGGGATTTGGGAAATACAATACGTACGTAGTCCTCGCCTTCGGGGGTTTTTCGCCGTCGCATCAAGGTTAGGGTTATGTGCGCCTTTTGTAACGTGTTACACCGCAGGTTTGCGAATCGCACCTGATACGATAAAAAAGAAATGTCAGTCTTGTATGGGCAATCGCAGAGGCGGAACGTGGTGATTGGGAAAGTTCCTTACCAACAAAAAAGGCTCCCCCGCCCTGGTGCAGAGACACAACTTGTCACTAAGCATCATCGCCGCGTTCGGTCGCTGGAACTTGGTGATGACGAAGGTGAACATGAAGACGTTTAGGATGACGCCGAGAAAGCACTGCGCCACGGCGAGGGCGTATGAAACGTCGCTGCGCGGCGTGACCGTTCCGAAGCCCATGGTGAACACGTGCGACGCGGCGAACCTTAGGGGCGCAGTTTTTCCGTCGTTTGCGTCGGCGTACCCGCCCACCACGAAGCACAGCAATGCACACACGAGCAGTGAAACCAAAAAAGACCCGGCTAGCACCAGGGTCACGTACGCCCAACTCCGCTCCAGCACCTGGAAATAAACCGATGCTAATCCAAAGCCAAGACTTTGCCTGCTCTTCACCGCGGCGCCCCCCCGCGCGTCCTTCACCGCCCGAAACGAGCTCTCGCGTAGCTTGCGTTTCGCGCTTTGGCGTGAAGCTGATCGTTGCGAGGAACCCGTTCCGGAGGTGGAGGAGGTCAACGCGTTGCCTGCGGTGACCAGCGTTTTCAGGGATTTCCATTTCGACGACGATTTCGGGGCACGCGAAATGTCATCAGCATTTGGTTCCTCATCCACGGTCACCGAAAGCGAGGTGTGGTTTTCAATCACCTCGTTTCGGTTCTTCATCGCGCCGGGCAAACCTCCGTCGTCGCCGTCGCGAACCGTCGCGGCCATCGCGCCGCAGGGAAGCCAAGGGCGGGTGCGCGCGGAGGTGTGGCCGACGTTCAGAGCCAACCAAGATATTTAACTTAACAAACAACGCAACGAAAATGTTGGTGACGAGGATGATGACACCTGCCTGATGACTGCCCCTCTCTCGACACACCTCCGGAGCGCTGCAGCGAGGCGTCATGCTGAGCGCGGTGTTCGCGGCGCCGACCGTAACAAGAATAAGCCCGCGTCTCGCCGCGTCTTTTCGCTCAAAACATGTCGGCTGTGTTGGCATCGTCGCGTCAGGATCGGGTGGACCAAAAAAGTTTGCGGGTCGTCGTGATGATGACCAGTCGCGTTTCGCATCTAGTCGTAGGAACACGGTGCTCGGCGGTGTGCTAACCGCGTTCACCTCGCCTTTCTTCCCCCCCGCGGCGCATGCGGTGCAGAACTCCAAGCGCGCGGCGGGGGATACCGGGGAAGGGCCGTTTTGCGATTTCACGCAGACGCTTCCGTGCGGCGAGTACACATCGTACGACCGGACGAAGGATGGTTTGTTGTTTCAGGATTTGCGTTTCGGCGACGGCGCGGAGGTGACGCCACACAAACAAGTCGTTTGCGACTGGGACGCGTACACGTTTTACCTGTCCCACGTGGTGCAAGCCAGACACCTTCCAAAGGGAAGTGACTTCGCGGAGAGTGACATGGGCGGGTTTCTTCGATTCACACCCGGTAACAACGCCACCGATGATACCAAAAAAAACACCGGCGACCAAAACGTTCTTCCCGCGTTCGCGTCGGCGGTCGTCGGCATGCGCGTCGGCGGCATTCGGCGGTTCATCGTACGGCCCGATTCCTTGTCATACCCCGGCATTCTATCGAAACGAGGCGGCCGGTTCGACGAAGGAGTCGGGCCGGTTCCGGAATCGCTGTCGGGGAAACGCGCGCTGGAGTTTGTGCTTCGCAACACGGCGAACGTAGATAAATCGCTATTGTTCGACGTCGAGGTTTTGGCGGTGGAGGGGGATGGGAATTCGGGGTTCAAGCGCGGGCCCGGGCGGTGGGCGGAGGGGGTCAAGTCGAAGACGAGTTGAGGCGGGTGAGGTGACAAGTCGAACTGGGGTTGAGTAGGTCGAGGCGTCAAGTCGAAGTTACGTCGAGTAGGCCGAGGTGTCAAGAAAACAAAAAACGAAGCTACTGGTACGTTGAGTAGGTCGAAGCCGAGTTAACACGTCAGTGTTCTTACCTATTAAGTACATTACCTATTATTACATTACCTATTGTCCCTATTAGTATAGAGCAACACATTATTTCAAGAGACCAAATCTCGCATCACCAGAACGGACACCAGCCGATGTATGATTCGCAAAGGTTCTCGTGGCTCGTCGCGGCGAGTATCAACCGCTGGACCTGCGCCTCCACCTTGTCCGGAACGCTGTTCTCCACGTCCTCGTGCGTTTTGTTTGACTGGGTTGGGGACACGGGGTGCGCGGTTTTGTTGTTGTTCGCGGAAGTCGCCGCGGACGCCGCGGAGCCAGGCGCGCCGTCCCGCCCAGTCAGCTTGTGCGACATCCGCCGCATCACGCTGACCGCGCGGTCGTTCAAAACTGAGGGTAAAAAAAAGAAAGGGTCAGTCCCATACGTCTCGTGTTGGGCGATTTTTGTACAGTGCGCAAACAGTCTTGTACTCGGGGGTGCACATTTGTAGTGGTACTCCCTTGCGTAACTGCACTCTACACAGGGCAATAAAAAGTGTGCCGCCTGATTTGGAAAAGCCAGAAACACGTACCTTCGTTCGCGTCCACGTTCAAACCCTCCACCGCGTCCAGCGCCGTGACCCGGCCGCGCTGGAGCTCGGAAGCCGCCGCGTACACGGTTTCGTAGGCGACGCTGTCGGATGGGTTTGTTAGCTCGGGGTCGGGGGTCGTGGTCGACTCGCGGTCGGCTTCCGGGTCAAAGGGAGGAGGAGTCGGCGCTCTTCTGACCGAAACTTCCCGTTCGTCGCCTTCCAGGTGACCTTCAACGGCTTGTCCAGGTGAACCTTGCTTGTCGTTGGCGTCCAACCGGTCTCCGCCATCTCCTCCTCCTTCCACACCGCCGTTCCCTCCTTCCCCTGCACCATCCCCCCCCTCGAACGGCGACGTCGGCGGGGTTACCCTCGGCGACCGCTCGGGCGAGTTCGACCCCGAGCCGTTTTGTTGCTCCGGCGCCGGGGTCGGCGCGTTGCTGCTGGTGTGCACCGCGCTCACCGCCATCACGCCGGCGCCGGTGTACTCGTTCGCGTTCGTGCCAGGCGCGGTTGTGTTTAGTAACCGCCAGTTAATCAAAGGGTCGTGCACGAACGCCTCGAGCATCGCCATTACAGAGTCCTTGTTGCTCCGTAACACCCGCACGACGCCCTCGCACGTGCTCCGGAAATTGCCCTCGATGCCACTCACCTCCATCGCCCGCACTAGCATCCGCGTTAACCGAAACGGAACCCGCTCGGGGAACTTCTCCCGGAACATGGAAGCTTCGAAGCAATCCCCGAAGTCGATGTGAAGCAGTTTTCCGGAATACCGGTCAAGCATTAGGTTCGACGGGTGCCGGTCACCGAGACCTAGCAGGTAACCAACCATGCTCATAGTGGCTAAGCTTCGCGTGTACGTAGTGCGCCGGTCGAGCCACGCCTCGGAGGAACGTGACTTGAGCCAAAGCACCCTCGCCAGGTCGTTGCCCGGGGTGTTCTCCAAGGCGTGCTCGAAAACCTCAACCTAGGGGATAGAGGAAGCGAGGAAGGGAAAGGAAACGAGGAAGGGAAAGGAATGCGTCAGAGAGATAGTTATATTAGTCAAGACCTTCCAGAAAAGAAAAGGTATCCCACGAAAAACCAAACCTCACCTTGTTCACGAGCGGCAGGTGGTCGTAATCGGGCGCCATCGCGAGCATTAGCCGCTGTTCCAGATTAAGCGGCACCTTGTGCGAGTCCCGGTGTTCCCGGATCAGCGCGTGCAGTGTGTCGCAGTTCGGGACCCAGCCGATGAGCCCGGAGTTTGGAGATAGGGGCACGACGGCGTAGCGCGCGATTGACAAGTCGCGCGCCGAGGTTGATGAGGTCGCCGCTGATACGAAAAAAAATAAAAAAGTGTCAGTCTGGCGTATGGGCAATCAGTCAGGGGCGGGACGCGTTGTGTGGGAAAGGCCCGTACCTAGCAGCGAGTTGACCAAACCGAAAAGCTGCATCACCCTCTCGTCCTGCCGCAAGTCCTCGTGGCCTTTCAGGAGGTACCCGTAGTCTTTTCCGTCGCTGCCGTGGATGTGAAGCCTGCGCGGTCGTTGTTTCGAAGTGATGACGTGCATCGTGGGGGCGAAACCCGCGATCGTGGCGCTCCCGCCGTACCCGCCAGGAACGCCAGGGGCGTAGTTTCCTGATACGATAAAAGCCGAAACTGTCAGTCTCGTATGGGAATTCAGTCGGCGGAATGTGGTAAATGGGAAAGGCCCTTACCTGGTACGCACAGCTCTAACCGCCGCGCGCATAGCAGCCGAGGAGACACGTACTTCAGCTCAAGCGTCGTGAGCGACGGCAGTTGTTTGTTGATGCGTTTAAACACGTGGTAGTAAAGGTCCCACGCCTGGTTAAGCTCCTCCTCCGCGCCCGTTTCGCGGTACTTCCGGCACCACTCGTTAGCCTCGGCGAGCTCGCGACCGTACGCCTGTTGGGGTTGTGTCCACGAAAAGGGGTTAACGTCTTGTAAGGCCGCGTGGCCTGAGCAATTACCCTAAACAATCGGCAAACAAGTCGTCTATAATTTGGGAAAGCCCAAACACGCGCCTGCGTGAACGAAATCTCGTGAAGCGTCTCGGCACCGAGGCGCTCCACGATGTGGTGCAGCGGCGCTAACACCCGCAACATCCCGTCCACGTTCTGTTCCCCGAAATACAACTGCGACGCTTCTTCAAGGGCTTCGTGCCAGGCTTCGTGCCATAGAATCGCGACGCGAATGAGCTCCAGGGACACGACCTGATTGTAAAAGAAAAGTGTTAGTCTTGCGTGGGAAAACAGTGTTGGGATTTGGGAAAGTCCCAATACGTACCTGCGCCTGCTCAACGAGCAAAGCGCTGTGCCTTCGCAGGTTCTCTAGCACCGCCGTGGCGGCGCCTCGCCGTGACGCGCTTTGGGATTTGCAAGCGACCAACAGCGGGTACAGAAGCGCCTGCGGGTGTTGTTTCCCAACCCGGACGAGGAGCTGGTGAATCAGACTCCGGACGGGCGCCGAGTTCGAGTGAATCCGCGCCACGATTTGCGGAATAACCACGAGCCACGTGTCAATCGAGACGTGCCCGAAACCCTCCACGAGCGCGGCTTCCACTTCGGGGGCGGCGCCGTGGTTGAACCACAGGGTAAGTAACCGCAGGATGTCCTGTAAACTCCCCGACTTGCCCTTCCGCAAATCCGCGCCGCCCAGCGCGATGCTTCGGAAAAACCCCGAAATCGCGGGCGCGACGTGCCTGTTCGCTGCCGCCTGGCACGATAAAAAAGAAAGTGTCAGTCTTGTATATCGCGATGTATGGACAAACAGTCAGAGGGAATAGTCCCTTCTGGTAAGAGTATATCGCGATGTATGGACAAACAGTCAGGGCAGATGTAGTAGTCCCTTCTGGTACGAGTATGGGCAATCAGGCAGGCGGTGTGTGGTGATTGGGAAATACGTACCGGCGCCACCCGCGAATAGTGCTCCATCGCCGCGGCGTTAAACAGCGCCCAGTGGTGCCAGGCTTTGGCCCACCTGCCGCACGCATCGGTGGCGGCACGGAACGCGGTTAGCACGTCAATCAGCGTGCCGTCGTCCATGTCCTCGGCGAGCGCCCATCTCCACTGGCCCAGTCTGAGAAAAGCGCGCGCGACGAGTTTCGGCGACGGCGCCGGGCCGGTACCCAGGGACGCGGCGGCGGAGGTGGCTCTGTTTTGTTTAGGATTTAGGGTTTAGGGTGTAGGGTTTAGGGTTAGGGTTTGAAGAGTCAAGGTCAGACACGAACGACTCGAAACGAAAGCCCCGAAAAGCAGTCGACGTCAGAAACGGGCACCGAAATCCGGAAGGGTCCAAAAACCGCGAGTCAGTGTAACTATGACAAGAAAAACTCTCAGCGACGCGCCGCGGGACGAGTCCCAGGTGCCGGCGGGTCCATCAATCTTTGGTGTTATCATCACTCTCGTGGGTGGTTTGGGGGGCGTTTTGAGGGGTCACGACCCTCCATGTGGTTTAGGGTGGATTCGAGGACGGGACGGCGGGACGGGGCGACGGATTGCGAAACGACGAGTCATGACTCCTCGCGACGCTGTCCTAAAAAATCCAAAAAAAACCAAAGAAAAACCAAAAGTCACTTACCTCAGCTCCCCGACCAAGCTCTGCAGCCTCGCGAAGGCGTCTCTTTTGTTCCCGAGCGCCCACTGGTGTTTGACGTAGGCTAGCATCACGTCGGGCTGCCCACTACCCGCGCCGTACCCGGCACTCCCCGGTTTGCACCGGCTCGGGTCGTACTCTAACAGCCGCAACAGCGTTCGGTGCGCCTGCCGCGCCCGGCCCGCTTTGCGGTTCAGGGACGCGAACTTCAACCTGAGATAACAAAGAAGGCGTTAGTCTCGTATGGGCAATCAGTCGGCGGAATGTGGTGATTGGGAAATACTTACCACGTTGCGGTTTCCTGGCGAGCGGGAAGGACCAAGGACCGCACGCTCAAAAGCGCTTGCGATGGGTAAAACGAGATGTCAGTCTTTATTCGGCCCATGTGTATCCCGGGATTGGAAAGGGTAATTGCCCTGTACTCCGCGCGGCGCGAGAAACGTGTCGTCGCTGATTTGGGTAACCTGAAACGCCGTACCTTGCCACACCTCAACCTTCCTTTGCACGCCGTAAATGCGTTCGCGCCACATCGTGCGTATCAGCGCCTGCCGCGTCACCGCGCTTCGCGGGTCGTTGACGTTGGCGGTGGCGCCGAACTGGCCGGGGGGGGGGTTGTCGTTGCCGCCGCCGCCGTTGCCGCCGCCGCCGCCGACGTACGCCGCGGCAGCCACCCGTCCCAGCTCGGCGTACTCGATGACCTCCTCCAGCTCCGTGAGCTGCTGTACCCTGACCATTCCGCCGTACGACCGGTCGTAGTTCTCCGTGACCATCGCGGCGAGCTCAGGACCTAGGGCGTTCCGCGCGTTGCCGATTCGCTGGAGCGCCTCCTCCGCGTTTCCGCGCTTCGCGGCGAGCACGGCTTTGAAAAACTCCACGTCCCCGGGCTGAGAGATAAAAAAGAAAGTGTCAGTCTCGTATGCACAATCAGTCGGCGGAATGTGGTAAATGGGAAATACTTACCTTCATGCCGTCCTCGGCGTACATCTCGTCCCGGTCCCGGTCCGGCGAAAACTCCATGTTGTCCGGTCCGCCTTGCCCGTCTGCGTCGAACTCGGAGCCGCGGTCTTCCGAAAACCCCCAGCCGCGCAGTAACGAGTTCTTGGCGTCGTTTTTGTACGCGCTGAGAGCGTGGAAAAGAAACGTCAGTCGGTCGGACCGCGGGTATATCCGGGATTCGTGCATCCGGGATTGGGAAGGGTAGGCCCTGTACTCCATAGTGCGAGGGATTGGAATAACCGTCCCTTCTGGTCGTAACGCGCCAGGACGCAGGACGAGTACATCGCAATGTATGGACCACAGTCACCAGCGTTAGAGGTAAAACAGTCAGGGGAACGTGTTCAGTGGTAAAGCCCCGCACCTTTCGCCGTCGTTTTGCGAAAAATCCCACGGCACCTGAGATTGAAAAAATGAATGTCAGTCTCGTATGGGCAATCAGTCAGCAGAATGTGGTGATTGGGAAATACTCACCATCGCGCCGCAGTAAACATCCATCGCGCGCCAGTCCCCTAGGTGCCACGCCGCCTGCGTCGCGAGCGGCGCCATCCTCGCTCGTCGCGCGGTGTCTTTCTTGGAAGACTCTTTCGGTGTAGGCGAGGGGTCGTTGTTGGGGACGGCGGGGTCGGCGGGCACCGAATCATTCGGTGTTTCTGTTTCTTCCGACGACGGTAGGGTACCGCTACTCCCACTGCCGGAACTCTCCCACTCCCGCGCGCACAAACGACCCAGTGCTTCCCACTCCGCGAGCGCGGCAAGACACCGCATCTGCCCCAGGGTCGCGTCCCGGCGCGTCTCGCTCGCGGCTTCGAACGTGCGCGCGGCGGCGCGCTTCTTCGCCACCGAGGAGTCCCGAGTGAGTTGGGGGTTTACCGACCCCAAACCTTGCGCGATGGACCCTCCCATGCTCCCGCCCGCGAGCAAATCCCGGCGTCGCCCGAAAGAACCGCCTCGGACGGAACTAACCGAACCCGAGGGGTCGTCGAGTTTTAACTCGTCGCCGTCTTTTTCACTCAACGACCGCGATGCGCGTTGCACAGTTCGCGACGGCGACCCCGGGTTTCCAAACTGCTGTCCCTCCGTGCCTTGAGTTAATCGGGAGTCATTCTGAGTTAGTAAGTCGCCCTCCGCCTCACGCATCACCGCCTCCGCCCCCGCCGCCTTCCGTCGATGCGCGTCAAGCGCGTTTTCCCACTGCCCGAGTTTCTCGTACCACCCCTCTTTGATTTCTAAACGCAAGTGCGCCTGCGCGTAGACCAACACGCCCATGGCGGCTGTGATTTTGCAAAAAAAAAGTGTCAGTCTTTCGTAGTGTGAGTGAGTAATCACACTGGACAATCGGCAAACAGTGTTTCAGGATTTGGGAAAGCCCCATCCGCCGTACCTTCCGGCAGCTGTAGCCGGTTGTTGATCGCGATGATCGCCTCGACGCACCCGCCCGGGTTCGTTATGAACTCGGTTTCCTGATTGTTGAAAGAAAAGGGTCAGTCTTGTATGAGCAATCGCAGAGGCGGAATATGGTGATTGGGAAATACGTACCTTGTAGTGCAGGGCTTTGGCGTAGGCGCGGCAGCGCTCCGCGATCGCGCCGAGTGTCCGCGCCTCGACCGGGAGCGGTCGCTCGTCGTGTTCGCAGAACTCGGCTAAATTCAACAAAGTGGACACGATTTCGGGGGGAATCGTGGGCGCGCCGAACGCCGACTCAAGCGCGCTCACCACGTGGTCCTTTCCCTTCGGCGACAGCGCGGCCCAGCAGGAGGAAAACGCGGCGCAGAACAAATCGCTCGCGGTGCGCGGGCGCGTGCTCGCCAGTTCCAGACACGCGCGCAGCGCGGGGCTTGGGCTTTGTTTCAGCATCTCCACGGATAGGCGGCGCATCCACTCCAGCCAATCCTCCTTCGTTGACCGCGACGAGCTGTCCCAGGCGCGGCGCAAAGAGCTTTCGTCCACGGAAAAGTTCGTGACTAATTGCCCGCCCCCCGCGAGCTGGCCGGTGAGCGGAGAGTAGCTCCTGATTGAAATAAAATAAATGTCAGTCTTGTATGGGAAATCAGTCGGCGAAATGTGGTAAATGGGAAATACTTACATGGACGCCCCGCCGTCCATGTCGGGGCTCCGGTTCCCGCCGTACACGCTCCCCTCGCCTCGCCCGCCGTGGTGCCCGCTCCCGCCGCGCCAAAGCGAATCGCCCGCGATCGTGTTTGGGGTTTTCGACCGACCGTTTTCGCCAGCCAGCTCGTACGCCTCGTCCACTTCCTTCTGCGCGCGCAGGGCTGATGAGACGGGTAAAACAAAGTGTCAGTCTTTCGTAACGTGGCCTGAGCAAACAGTCACCCGTGTTGGGGCCGAACAGGGAAGGGAGGCGGGATTGGGGTGGGAAAGGCCCGTACCCAAATTAGCGAACCCCGAGTTCAAGTCGAAGGTCGCGACTGGGGGCTCGTCCGTGGCACCACCCACGGTTGATTTCGTGAACGACGCGCAGCTTGCCACCGCGCGTTCGAAGAGCAAATCGCGAATGTTTCGCTTTTCCATCGCTCTTTGAATCGCCGGTACAAATAAATTGAAGTCGTCCCGTAAGGCCACCGCCATCGCGGTGAGCGCGGCTAGCGCGTAAGGCCGTAGGGCATCCACCTCTCCGTCCAACACGCGAATCAGCGGGTGCGCCACCGCGCTGGCGTGCCCCGCGAGCTGCGCTCGCGGTAACAGCTGCGCGAGGGATTTCAAAACCGAGGCGCGCACGAACGTCGGGACGGACGCGGCGACTTGCGGACGGAACAGCCGGACCAAAGTCGGGAGCGCCAGGTGCAGGTGTTCATCCGCCGCGCTCCCGAACGACTCCAGCGCTCGTAACGTCGCGGGCACGGCGGTGTACTCGCCGCTGCGTTCCGCGTCCGCTAACACGCCGACCACTTTGGGTAACACCGTGGGGAGGTACTTCCGGAAATCGTCGTGAAGCGCCTCGGAGAGGGCCTCCAAAAGGCGCAAGGACTGTTTTTGGAAACGAAAAGGTCAAACGTGTTTCGTAATGTGTGTGGGTAATTACTCTGGACAATCGGCAGAGGTAATAGTCCCTTCTGGTACTAGTATGAGAAAGCAGTGTCTGGATTTGGGAAAGCCCCAAGGCCGTACCTGTTTCAACAAAGGACCGGGTCGCCAGAAAAGGTGCACCACCTCCAGAATGTCGTCCAGGTACAGCCGGACGTGGCCGTTCACGACGTTGACCAAGATGACTAACTGCCCGTACATGAACTCCCGGCCACTGTCGTCGCACTCGTGAATCACCCTAAGCACGACCGGGACCGTGGCGGGAAGGTACGCCACGCACTCCGCCCTGCCCAGGGACTTGAAAATGTCAGTCACGCTTCTGGTAACGGCGTAGTGCCGGGTGCGCACGCTCGGGTCCCGCAACACGCGCAACAGCGCGTTGAGCGCCACGGTTGGGTAGAAAGCGTCGCTCGCGGTGGTCAGGTGCTTCACCGGAATCGGATCAGCGTCGCGCCCGTCGGAGTCCAGGTCCGGGAACCCACTTTGCGCGTTGTCATCGTTTTTGGGTTTCTTGTCGTCCCGAGTTTCGGCGGCGAACAAACTTTTGTCTCCGTCGTTTTTCATGTCCCCCGCGTTGGAACCGTTTTTCCTGGCCCGATAAAAGCCGAAAGTGTCAGTCTCTCGTGATGTGTATTACGTAAACAGTCAGGGAGTCTTGTATGGGTAGAGGTAATAGTCCCTTCAGGTACGAGTATGGGCATTCAGGGAGGCGGAGCGCGGTGGGTGGGAAAGGCCCTTACCCGTCACCGTCCCCGTCGTTCTTGTTTCCCTCCGTCCCCGTTTTCTTCAAAACCCCCCGCACGCCCTCCATGGAAAGCAAGCCCTGGCCGTGAAGCCGCTCTTCGTTGTCTTTGTGCGCCAGCGGGTCCAACGCACCTAGCGCGCCTAGCGTGCGTAACGTCTGACTTCGCGTCGCCCCAGGTGATTCGTCCGCCACCGCCCGTAACAGCAGCCGCAACAGCGCCGGGTCCTCCGCGAACGGCGTGATCGCGAGACCCGTGGCTTCCACGAGCTGCCCCAGGGTCACCACTGCGACGTCCCTTGTCGCGACGTGCCGAATTCCGTCCAGAATCAACGGCAACAAAAGAGACAAATAAGGAACCATCCCCGCGGCGCCAACCTGCGCGAGCTCGCCGAGCGCGCCGAGCACGGCGGCTTTTTCCTTTGCGGGGACGAAGGTTTTGGATTTCGAAACCCGTTGTTGCGCCGCCGCCTGCCCGGTTTGTTTCGTTTTCGCAACAAAGCTGTTAGTCGTGGAGTTTTGTCCGGAGTTGGTACCCCGCAGGGCGTCCCCTGCACCCTCGCCACCCCGGTTCGATTCCAGGCCCAATTGGCCTGTTTTCCCGAACCCGTCGTTGACGCCGCCCTTCTCGCCCGTGTTGTTGGCGCCGTTGGTGGCGTAATCGTTGGCGCCGGTGGTGGCGTCGCCGCCCAGAGTACTCGGGTCGGTTTCGTTTCGGCCAACCTTCTCCTCGTGTTTACCGTTTCCCACGGAGGAAACCGCACCGCTGGCGTGGGAAGACGAAGTCGCGGCAGACCCTTTCACGCGCAGTTTCGCCACGAGCGCGCGCAGCACGGGAGCGATGTAGGGCGCGACCAAGCGCGGACACGCCCGGATCAACGTCGCCAACAAACGCGCGGCTTCTTCTCTCAAATGACTCTCCGCAGAGTGCTCCAGCTCCGCAATTAGCTGCAGCAAGTGTCTTCTCAGCGCGGGTAGGGCGTAGGCTGGGTTTCTAGGGGCTAACCTTCCGACCAGCCGGATCGCGATCAACTTGACCGTGAAGTTTTCGTCGTTCAGCGCGACGAACAAACACCGCAGACTTTTTGGGTGTGAAAGAAAAGTGTCAGTCTTGTATGCGCAAACAGCGCGTTTGTGCTGTGTGTAGTGCACTTCCTTTTAACGACGGCCGTGTGCTCAAACGGTCACTCACTGGGTCCGTAAACGCCGTGCCGCCTGATTTGGGAAAGCCCCAAGGCCGTACCTTTCCGCTTGCGACAGAAAACCGTCCACGGAGTGCGAGGGTTTACAGAAACTCGCGAGCACGGCTTTCCGCACGCCGCTGTCCAAATCGCTCACCGCGACTTGAAGCAGTTTCTGCACCAGAAACTCGGAAACGTCCGAGTTTGGCTTGGCGTGAGGTTGCTGTTGCTGCTGTTGCGTGTTAAGCGAGTTACTCCTCGGCGAGCTCCCGTTCCGCGGTGAGTCCGCCAAACTCGAAGACCCGTTGGTTAGCGTCCTCTGTACCGCGCCGCCGCCGCCGTCTCCGTTTTGGCGCGCCGCCGCCGCGTCCGTACCGTCGTCGCCAACCTGATTGAAAATAAATAAATGTCAGTCATGTATGGGCAATCAGTCGGCGGAATGTGGTTATTGGGAAATATTTACCTCCAGCAAACGGCAACACGTAAGCGCGGCTTCCCTGCGCGTGGCGGGATCGTCGTCGTCCAGGAAGTGAATTAACCTTTTTCGGGTGAACTGAAGCGAAACCGTTCGCTCCGTTTCCGTGAACGGAAACGTACCCAGCGTTCGCAGCGCCAGCCGCACGCGGTTGCGCTGGAACCTCACCGCGGCGAGGTCTCGGGTTAAATCCTTTTGCACAAGGTCCTTGGACTTTTGCGTCATTTGCGTTTTTTTCGACGTGGAGAAGTCACTCGAAGCATTCGTAGTGGTCTGTCCCCCCAGTAACAGCAGTGACGTCCCAGAAGAGGGTTTGTACATCAGCGCCGTGGACGCGCTCGCGCTCGCGCCGCCGCTCCGGCCAGCGCCCGCTCCCCCCGGAGACCCAGGCGGGGACCCGCCGTACCCGGACGCCTCCTTGAACACCCCGGAGGAAAACACCCTTCTGAGCTTGGAGCTGAAGTTCTGGGACGACGATTGGTCGGCCGGGGTTTCGGAGGCGAGTCGCGAGCCGGCACCGCCGGCGCCGGCGCCGGAACCGGTAACGCCCCCCCCGCCGCCAGAGGTAACACCCCACTCGCCGTCCCCCCCGAACCGGTCAGGCACGAGCTCGGCGCGCTCCACGGGAGGGTGATTTGCGTGCGATTGAGTGTCAATTGTCCTATTTCCGCCACCGCCGATTGCGTTAGTCGTCGTTCCGGTTCGGTACCCGTTGGAACCCGTGACCCTCAAAACGTCGGAAATCGCATCCACGACTCTTTTTTCCACACCCCGTTTCGTGCTCGGCAACGCGCTGACAATCGCGGCTAGGGCGGCGACGAGCTGATAACTCAAGCCCCCGGCGAACATAAACGGCAGCAACTCAACCACGAAAGGCTCCCAGGTATCACCCACGGATTCCGCGAGCGCACCGACGCAAAGGAAACACTCCGCGGCGCCGGGTTCTTTGTGCGTCGGCGCCGGGCGCAGGCCGCTTTTGGTGTCGCCGCTTTGGTTAAGCGCGACCGCGTTTCTTTCCACGGACAAGCACAACTCCTTCGTCGCGAATGTGATTTCGGGCAAGTACTTATCCAGAGGTTTCCGCGAACCTCGATACCGGGAGGCCGGGTTTGCGGTATCCACGGAGTGCGAAGCGCTTTGCGGCGGTTGACTCGACAACGACAAACCGCTTAAACCCGTTTGCGACGTGATCCTGGCGCGATTAAAGATGAAAGTGTCAGTCTCTCGGGCCATGTGTATGAGGGATTGGAAAGGGTATACTGTATTCCATACGGTGCAGTAAACAGGGAAGAGTAATCGGGCCGATCCGGGAGGCGGTATGTGGTGATTGGGAAAGGCCCGTACCTTTGCAGAAAGCTGGCGCTTCCGGAGCGTTTGTGTTTGGATTCGGAAACCCGCCCGGACACGCTCGCACTTCCCGGGTTCAGCGGAGACGAGACACCAATCCGGTCATCCCGGTTGAACCCGTTTCCTCCTAAAGAACTACTTCGCGCGATGCTGGGAGAATCGCGTCCTCCTGATTGTAAAAGAAAAAAGTGTCAGTCTTGTATGGGCAATCAGTCGGCGGAATGTGGTGATTGGGAAATACTCACCTTCGGTTTCGTGCGTTTCGAAATCTTTCGCGAAACCGTCATCCGCCGCCGCCAGCGCCGCCGCGACGTCGCCGATCGCGGTGAACCCGGTGGCTCGTTCTTCCGGGTTCTTCAGGGAGAACAACAACAAACGCATGGTCTGAGGCAAATAACTCTCCGTGAACCGCTTCGGGGAGAACGCGGCGAGTTTCGGGCACAGCTCGGCTACGGCGCGGCGCACGATTTGTTCGGGCGACCGCTGTGATTGTAAAACAAAAGTGTCAGTCCTGTATGGGCAAACAGTGTGCCTGGATTTGGGAAATAAAATACGCACCTGAAGCCCCAACACGGTCTCCGCGACTTCCTTGTACCGACTCAACATGAACTCGCCGGTGTGCCTTAACAGTTCGCCGAACGCTAACAAGCTGCCGTGCTGCGAGGAAACCCTTTGCACGTCTTGCGCCGCGTGTGTGTTACCGCCGGTCGATTTGCCCAGTTGGCCGTCCGTCGTAACCGACGTGACCGCCACGGCGCCGTGAGCTTGCAAATCGTCATCGCCAACCGCTAACCCGGCTTGCGTTTCTTCGTACAACCGGTAGTACCACTGCACCCTGTATCTGGTTTCGCGTCGTTCGATCACCACGAGGCACGCCCGGAGTGCCTCCACCGCGGCTTGCCGGACGAACAGACGAGTATCACGCAGCGCCGGCCAAATCGCGTCGATGAACGACGACACGTGAACGTTGAAAACCGTCGGGGCGTGCGCCGCGAGCTCTGAGATAAATAAAAGAAAGTGTCAGTAATGTATGGGCAAACAGTCTTTGGGATTTGGGAAATACAAGACGTACCTTTCAAAATAAGCACGGCGGCGTACCGGCGGTCGTTTCCTCCGTTGGATTTAGGGTTAGTGCCAGAAATACCATCCAACGGTTCTTTCAGCCACTCGATGGACCGCTTCACGTCGCGGTCCGCGATGCCGGCGGTCAGCGCGCCGCCGACCCGCGCGACTTTCCCAACCTGATTGTAAAAAATAAATGTCAGTCATGTATGGGCAATCAGTCGGAGGAATGTGGTAAATGGGAAATACTTACCGCCCGCGCTGCGGCTTGCGCTAAAACGGGTTCGCACGGCACCCGGGTACACACGTCTCTTAAATACGCGGCGAAGCGGTTCATTTTGTTTGAGGTTTCGCCTATTTTCGAATCCGTGAGCTGGTCGATGGCGTACACCCCGGCCAGTCTCTTGGCGACGTCGGGGGATTGAATCAGCTTTTGGATCCGGCCAAACAAGTCCTTCTTGTACTTTTGGAAAACCTCGTTCGGGGTGTCCCGCGCTTCCGCTTCGACGTGTTCGAACAAGGAAACCCCACCCGCGGGGGCGGTGTACGTGCTTGGGTTAACGCTGGTTCCCGTGTTTCCGGAAGCATCTTTAGAGGGATCGGACGTGGTGTTTTTGTCACCCTTACTTTTACCCGAGTCGATTCGGGAACCCGACGAAACGGACGAGCGATTCGCGGTCGACCCGACCGGCGCGCTCCCGCCAACGGAGTTCGTCGCCACGTTCCCGATCCCCCCGACGCCCATCCCCGAGTCCCGGTAAAGGCCGCACCCGGAGGTTTTGGCGAGGTACCGTGAGGACTTTTCGTAAATCAGCGACGTGGCGTCGTCGAAGTCCAGGCGCAAATCGCGCCCGAACTGCGTGTGGCCTAACAGTCCGCCTTTGTTGTTGCCGCCGTTGCTGTTTGTCCCGTGACAATCGTGCATCCCCCCCATTTCGTCGTCGTCGTCGTTGAACGCGCTTTGAATGTTTCCCGATCCCGTTTCCGATGAACCCCCGACGCCGGCGGTTCGGCCGTACAGCTTCGCGAACCGGCGCATCACGCTCGTCTCGGCGTTGCTGGCTTTCTTCTTGTTGGAATTCCAATTCCACCCCTCCCCATCAGGTCCGCCACCCACGGATGCCCCTCCCACGCCCGTTTTCTGTACCCGCTGCGCGCTCGCGTTGACGAGCTCGTTAAGGAGCTTATCCAACGTATCCGCGGGGGTGGTTTCCGGGGTGGATCTGACACCGCCACCGCCACCGGAGTGGTTGTGTCCTTTGCTCGAGGCTTGTCTCCCTGGCTTTCTGGGCGAATGGCTACCACCGCCCGACGTGCTGGGGGTACCAACGCCGCCCCGGGTGGATCCCCCGGTGCCGATCGTGGACGCCATTGTTACCGCTCCGCTACCGGTTAACCACGTCTCGAACCCTAACCCTGAAACCAAGGAGTACCCTTCGCCAAGACCCAACCGCGCGATGCGAAAAGTTTCCGGTGCCTCGCCGAAGAGAAAACCTGGAAAAAAGTACCCCTGGCAATCTGAGTGACTCGGCCGTACCGCCCTTCCCTCACCGTCAACAAACCAGAACCACGACCGCACCCTGTGCGCGTTACCGGCTCGGTGCGCTCGCGAAACGGCCGTTCGCCACGCGTGCTGCTAGTGCAGCCGCGTTTTGTTCCGGGTTCGCACGCGCCCGCCGCTTCGCCGATTTTCAACGAGCGCAAACCCGCGGGCGAGCGGAAAGGGTCGCCAGATCTCGCGCGTGAAATCTGACACGCTCTTTTTGAGAAACAGGGTGGGCATCATCATCATCATTCTCACGCTTCATGACAAATTCTCTCTACCCTCCCTCACTCTACCCACCCCCCCCAAAACCATCTGTCTCGTCTCGCCACACCCACGTCGCCACCAGGGTCTTGCCGCCCCCTAGCTGTTCGGTTGAGGTGAAGTAAGGCTCTTGGGAGAGAGACGCGTTTGCATTTTTAGTTTCCGCTGAATCACCCGTGGGTTCCGGCAACCCCGTGAGTCGCGCGTTTAAGGTGACGAACCTGTACTGACTTTGCAGGCCCGGGTACGACATACTGGTCCTTTCCACGAGTTCGTGCGTTGCTGATTTTTCATCCAGGGTTAACTCGTAGTTATCTGCTAAGCACGACCCCAGTTCTTCGGCGACTGCTCTTTTTGCACTTTCTGAAATTTCCTCGCCGCCCACGATCTTCTCGCTCAGCGGCGTTCCCCGGAACCGAACCCGCCCGTCGCTCCACTCCTGTTTCGCTTCGGTTAACACTGCATTGTCCTTGTTTCTGATTAGCAGCCGTAACACGTTGACGCGTCTGATGGCGGTACCGTCTGGGGTTACGTCCAAAGTAGTTTCGCCGCGCTCAACCTCCGTCAGGAGTTCGGGTAAAGATTTCGCATGTGCGTCGTTCGTGAATGCGTCTGGGTCCACGCCGTGTTGTGCTAGCCAGTTTGACAACTCGGCAACGTGGTTTCCCGAAAACGCCCCGGATGACGGTGTGTAGGAAGACTCAGGTGTATCACCCGGTGTGTATGTCGTCTCAGGTGCGTCACCGGATGTCGAGAGCGTCGCCATGCACGAGCGTCCGCCGTGATGCGCACCGGTTGACACCCAGGATTGTGACCGCCACGCGTCGTTTCTCTCCACGACGACGCGTCTCGTTGTCCGTGTACACGAGTGAGCGGCGCTTGACAAAAACGCCCTGTGGCTGGGTTTTCGTCTACACCGAGGTCGGCGAGGCGTCGGAGGCACGCGCGATGTCGCGGCCGCGCACGCGCGCGACAAACACACGCGCCACATCAAGTGACGTGGAAAGGACGGCACGTCATTGCGAAATGACAAGAAAAAAAAAGTAGCACCAGGACCTCTGTACCCACGTCTCACGCCCGCGGGCTTCACCCGCACACACCGCGTCGCCGCTGCTTCTGTGAGGTGTGAGTGTTGTGCGAGGGGTGACCACCAGGTTTGGGAGATGGCCAGTGGTAGCAGGGGTATATTGGGGGTGAATAAGGGGGCCAGTCACGTGAATTCCGAGTTAATGTACGCAGAAAGTGACACATAGTGCAAGAAAACGTCTCGTAAAGAGGCTGAACTCCAGATTTCCGGTGCGCATCTCTTCTATGACTAGATGCTCATAGGATGATCTGGGTTCCGATGGTCTAGTTGGTTATGACGTCTGCTTAACACGCAGAAGGTCGGCGGTTCGAACCCGTCTTGGAATAGCGAATTTTTGGTTTTGCGCAATACTTTTGCTGGTCTCGGGGTGCCTTTGCTCTTTCGTGCCTGCCGCGTAGAGGGCGACGTCCTCTGTCTCGTGGCGCTACTTTCAGGGCAATCGGTGCCCAGGCGGCTCCGCGGGGACGCCCGAGGTGAGCGATGGGTGACGCTCCGTGTTTTGGAAAATTTTCTTATTTTTGGGGGAAAAGATTTTTTGCTGTCCTTTCAGCAACTACAAGTACGCATTTTGGGAAGCCTCGACGCACACCACGACGCGCCCCCGCCACGCACACAAACCATCCACTCTTCCAACGCAATGACCAGTAACAAAGCTCGCGCGCGAAAGAGGCGCGAGAGGCGCGAGCGCCGCGATGCGAACGCGGACAACGCGGCTAACGCGGGCGAAGCCCTCCCCCGCCTCCCCGACCACCTCGTGGTCACGCTCACTCTCAGATCTGACTATTTCGACGACCCCGCGGACCTCGCACGGCTCCCAGCGGTGAGCCGCGCGATGCGCGCCGCGGTGGTGGCGACGGGGCTTCGGTTTGCGGAACTTGGTGAGAAGGAAGCCGTGGAGCTCGGATGTTTAAGCGCGTTGAAGCGCCTGCAACGGCGAGGTCGCCTGTATCGTCGAGAACACCTTTGTGCGGCAGCGGCGAGGAGCGGACAGCTCGAAGAGTTGAAGGCGTTGCGCGCGGACGGCTGGCCGTGGGACTTTGCGACGTGCGCGTATGCGGCGAGGGGTGGGCATCTCGAGGTACTACAGTGGTTGCGCGAGAACGGCTGCCCGTGGGATTCAGACACGTGCACGTGCCCGTGGAACACAAACATTTGCGCGGCGGCGGCGGAGGGCGGGCATCTCGAGGTGCTGCAGTGGGCGCGCGCGAACGGGCGCCCGTGGAACGCATACACGTGCTCGAGGGCGGCGCAGGGCGGGCACCTCGAGGTGCTGCAGTGGGCGCGCGCGAACGGATGCCCGTGGGACGAGACATTGGTGAACATCGCCGCTCAAAACGGCCACGAGGCGGTGGTGCGGGCGCTGATCGAGTTGGGCGCGGACGTCAACAAGGCACATGATATCGGCTGGACGGCACTGTACGCTGCCGCTTATAACGGCCACGAGGCGGTGGTGCGGGCGCTAATCGAGGCGGACACGGACGTCAACAAGGCACATGATATCGGCTGGACGCCACTATACGCTGCCGCTTGTAAAGGACACGAGACGGGGTTGCGGGCGCTGAAAGAGGCAGGCGCGGACGTCAACCAGGCGGAGGATAACGGCGTGACGCCGCTGTTCATCGCCGCCCAACGAGGCGGTGGTGCTGGCGCTGATCGAGGTGGGCGCGGACGTCAACAAGGCAAGGAATAGCGGCGCGACGCCTCTTCTCATCGCCGCACACGAGGGCCACGAGCCGATAGTGCGGGCTCTGATCGAAGCGAGCGCGGACATCAAGCAGACATGGCATACTGGTGTGACAACGCTGTTTATCGCCGCTCAAAACGGCCACGAGGCGGTGTTGCGGGCGCTGATCAAAGCAGGTGCGAATCTCAACAAGGCAAGGAATAGCGGCGCGACGCCGCTGGACATCGCCGCTCATAACGGCCACGCGGCGATCGTTCAAATTCTCAAAGATGCCGGCACCGCGGTGTGACGACGGAAACGCTGGGGTGTATTGCTCCCAAACCGGGTGGAAGCAAACGGCGCACGCGAGTGAGCGAGAAGAGGCGAGCGCAAGTGGTGAAACTTTATCAGATAAAAATCACCAGGTCCCGCGATTTTGCTGACGACTTGGAGTGGACCATCTCCTGTTTTGCCTGCCACAACTCCGAGCGCCATGGCGGCCGCGATGCGCGCGCGTGTCGCCCTTCCGGCGGCGCTCCGCCCCCGCTTTGTCGGGTGCGTTTGCTTTTCTGGCACCCGCTGCCCCTCTCGGTTCTCGTCCTTTCGCGCACAGCCTTCGATCATCGCCATTTCATCTCCAACAGCACGTGTCACGCGCTCGTTTCTCCGAAAGCCAGTCGCTGACCCGCCGCTTCCCACGCCGCTTCCCAGACCCAAACCCCGCGCTTCGTCACGTGTCACCTCATCCGCCGCCGCACCAAGAACCTCTTCCCTATCCGCACCACCCGCGGACGCCCCGAGGGACCCGTTCGACGCCTTGACTGGCGTGAGTGTTGTCCGCGCGTCAGATGGCAAGGCCGTGGAGTTGCGCGACCATTTACTTGAAGCCATGTCATCTGGCACCAAAAAAACCGCCGTGGTGTACTTCATGCGCTCGTTCGGGTGATTTTTCTGCTGGGAGTTGGCCATACAACTCCGGCGTGATATTCTGCCTGTGCTCGAAAAACACGACGTTTCGCTCTTCGCGGTGTCCATCGGTACGAAGGAAAGGGCGAGCGATTTCGTGACCGAAACTCGGTGAGTATTTCCCAATCACCACGTTCCGCCTCCCTGATCACAGCCCCTCTTTGACGGCCACTCATTAAGAGGAAGTGCACTACTGGTAACTCTTACCAGTACTCACGGCTCTTAAAAATACATCACAAGTGCCCTGTTTGCGGAATACAAGTTACGAACATTACGAGAGACTGACACTTTCTTGTTAATCGGAACAGGTTCCCGGCGGCCGCGCTTTTCGCCGATCCCGAGTCGCGATGTTACGACTCGTTAAAGCTCAACAAATCGCTGTCAAACTTTTCGCAAAAGAGCACCCCCGAGAAACTGGTGGAGCGGTGGCGGAAAGACGGCGCGAAGGATTTGATCAACGTCCTGAAACGCTGGAAACCGTGGACGCCGCCCAAGCCGGAACAGGTACGCATTGGGCCTTTCCCAAATCCCGCCTCTGCGTTTGCCCATACTCGTCCTGCGAAGGGACGTCTTACCTCTGCTGATTGTCCGCCCGTAATCACTCACTCACATTACGAAAGACTGACACTTTCTTTTATTTATCGCAAGGGGTTTCAACAAGGCGGCGCGTTCGTGTTTGCGCGAAGTACGGATTCAAACGGAAATAGTAAAATCGAAAACTTGTACAGGTTCTACGACCCGTCCACGGGCGTCAGCGCGCCGTTCGACGACGTGCTACGCGCGGCAGGGTGTGGCGGGCTGGACAGGGACGTCGAGGCGGTGCCCAGGGAACTGAGAGGGAGTAAATAGTTACCGTGCTCGCTGAGAGAGACTCGTAAATAGAAGACGCAAAGGCGTTACTGCGCCGGCCGCGGCGAACGACTGATTGATCCCTGCTTTCCTAAAAAGAGTCCGCGGAATATGACGCGCGCGCGCTTAAACGGTGTCACCTGGTAACACCCGGCGCGCGCGCTGAAACGCACAATCACGTGCGTCGCGGAGGGAAAGAGCGCGAGTTTCAATGCAATCGACCGACGGTTTTTTAGAACTTTGGTATCAAAATCGTTTACCCGTTACAACTACACCGAGGCGTCTTCTCGTTTTTACGCCTCACGACTCAATCTCAGTGCCCCCCTGAGTTGGCTTTCTGCTGCGCGATGCGCATCATGTACCTGTTACGCGGTGGTGAGGGGTTGGGGGATGAGTCAATTTGTCGAGCGAGGCGAGTGATGCGAAAAAAAAAGTCTCGCAACACCAAAGCTCGTGCCGTCAAGAATGGCGGATCGAGGTTTAGCGTTTAGGTTTGGTGCCTGCGGGGGCGCTCGGACCGGTATTGGGGCCGGGTTTGGACGTGTCTTTTGTCGGCAGGTCCGTGCCACAACAGTCCTCGCACTGAAAAAAACACTCACTCTTTGTACTGGCACTTCTCGTACACGTGTCGCTCGTCCCCGCACCGCCACGGCAGGAAGTAGTTTGCCTTTCTGCAATCGTTCAGCGGGATCAGCAGGTGCGCGCAGAAATCCCGGTACGCCAAGTCCACCTTCGCCTCACGCAGCTGTTCCTGCGTGGCGTGCATGGTGGAACCCATGGTGATACGGGGTCCGGACGTGACACGGCCGGGCGCGAAGCGATGTGCGTCCGGAAGGGCAGAGAGAGCCCCACCGTGGAGAGAAAACGAGACTGTTGACCACTGCGTCACTGCAGAATCCCAACCACTGCGATTTTTGAGTTTTTACCGCTTCGTCCCCAAACGGGTCTCCGCGCCGTTTGCCACCAGTGAAACGCGCGCGTCAAGGCCGGTGAAGCCCTTTGCGTGTGTGTTGGCGTTTGCGGTTGCCTCGGGACGGGTGTACGGAGACACGAAAACGCGCTTGTACCGCGTTTTTCTTGTCGCACGCGCCGAGCGCTTCGATCTCCGGGGACGAGTCTCGAGCGTCGCATTGCGAAAAGAGGGTGCTAAATTGGGAAGCATCTGCAGAGTGAATTCTTGCAGGGGCGTCCATAGAGCGTGTCTAGCTAGGTGATCGTCGCGCGGCCCGTGCGCGGCATCCAGACTCGCGATGGCGGACGATGACCCGGTTAAGGAAATAAAGCGCGACCCCGATGACGTTCTTAAAGACTGGTTCAAGGCCAGGGTGGTGTCGTCGTTTAAGTGCAAACCCGAAGCCGCGGACGCGCTTGTGAGCAACGAAACAAGCCGAGCGGCGGTGGAACAGTTTCTGAACAACGAAACGTGCCAGCGCTTGCTCGTGTTTTCCAACCCCGACTTGACCGCGGTACGTTGTAGTGTGTGGCTACGCGGCGCGACTTTCACTCGGAGTACTACTAGCGTAGAACCCGCCGTGGTGGTCGTCGCCTGCAAGATCGGAAAAAATAATACAAAAAACGTCGAATCCAGTTGACTCATGAATTCTTGGAGGCGAACGCGAAGTACTGACTGTCCCCCCATACCCCCAACCACCCCAAACAGGCCTTGAACCCCCCCGAGAAGTTCAAAAAGAAAACCCTCTGTTTTCTGAAACTTTCGGAGTGCGAGCTCTCACCGGAGACCGTGGACGCGTCGGTGATTTACGGCGACTTCGGCGAAGGTGCGTCTCGCGCGTTTCCCAAATCCCGCCGACTGTTTACCGCCCCTCTTTGACTGTTCGAGTGCACCACGTTCCGTAACATTTACTGGCGTACTGGCAACTGTTATAAATACATCACAAACGCACTGTTCCGCCCGATTACTCTCCCAGTGCCCTGTGTCCGGCCCGATTACTCGGACCCCAATCCCCCATACAGTACACTCGTAGACTCGAGACTGACCCTTTCTTTTTGTTCGTATCAGTGCCCCTGGAGCACCTGTCCATCTTGGCCAACGAGGTTTTCCTGCCCATGTTGAGTAACCCTTTGAACCAAGTCGGGTGGCCTGAAGTGATCACGAAGGAAGTTATCGATAACCTTCACAAGTTCATCGCGAACGTGTTTGTGACGATCGGGCAGACCAAGGGCAAAACGCTGTTACCGTTACCGCCGGGCGGGGACGGCGCGGGATCGGATACCACGAATTCGGACGGCGAAGCGGCCGACGGAGGCCCGGGCTCACCTGGGAAGGAGAACAAAGACGATTTCAACAAAAAACAGCTCGTACGCACGACGTCGCAAAAGGTCAAGTCGGACGCCGACCAGATTCACGTTCTTGAAAGCGCGGTTGTTACGTGGACGCGGCAAATCAAGGGTGTTTTGAAAACGGACCCGGAGCAGAACCTGAAGGACGGTAATTACCCCGGTCCGCTTGCGGAGCTGGAGTTCTGGAGCGACAAAGCAGGCAACTTGAACGCGATTCACGAACAACTCTGTGGAGCTGAGATTCGCAAGGTTGTCCGGGTTTTAGAGATGACGCAGAGTTCGTACTATCCCGCGTTTAAACGTTTGTGCGAAGACGTGGGAAAATCACGAGTGGAGGCGAACGACAACGTGCTGTTTTTGAAACCCCTGGACCCGTATTTCCAGGTACGTGTTGTATTTCCCAAATCCAACGACTGTGTTCCCACACAAGACTGACACTTTCTTTTGTTCACCGCAAGAAACTCTCCTTCGGGGATGAGTTTTTCGCCCTCACCGAGCTGTTCAAGCCGATCATGCACTTGATTCTTTTAACGTGGAAGCACAGCGGGCACTACAACGCGCCCGGGCGGGCCGTGGTGTTAGTCAGAGAAATCTGCAACGACTTGATTCAAAAAAGCCGCGAGTTCGTACAGGCGGAGGAGATCTTCAACGTGGAGCCTCTTGATGCGGTTGCGAAACTGCAAACCACGTTGAAGGTGTGCGGCGCGTTTAAACAGCAGTACTTTGCGTATAAGCAAAGAACGGAAAAGGAAACGCCGAATAACCCGTGGCGGTTTCAAAACAGCGCGCTGTTTGCGAGATTAGATGCGTTTCTGGAACGCGTGCACGACATTCTCGACCTGACGAAAACCACGCTACAGTTTTCGAAACTGGAACGCGTGGAGGTTGGCGGCACGCGCGGCAAAACCCTGACCAACAGCGTGCAGCAGATCTTCGTAGATTTCCAAGCCGCGTTTGAAAAGGTGCGTCTTGGGGATTGAACTCCCGACCTTTAGCTCGGCAAAGACGCGCCTTTACCACTTCCGGTTTCCGGTGGCCTTTCACCAAATCCTCCCAAGACTGTTTGCCCATACGAGGCTGGAATGACACTGACACTTTTTGCCTCGCAAAGTTCCACGCTTTGGAGTACGACATCCTGGACGTGGAGTGCGAAACCTTCGACGACGACTTTTACACTTTTCGCTCCACGGTGAAGGAGTTGGAGCGACGTTTGGGGAGTATCATCACGCAGGGTTTTGAGGACTGCCCTACCGTCGCGCAGGCGTTCAAGCTTTTCGATTCCTTCGAGGGATTGCTGGAGCGCGAAATAATAACCGCGGATTTGGAAAAAAAACAAGTCGAGCTTTTACGAGACTTCGGCGCCGACGTCGTGAGCGTGCACAAGATGTTCAAGGCGCAGAAAGACTCGCCGGTGATTGCGAAGAACGCGCCGCCGTTCGCGGGGGCTGTGGCGTGGGCGCGGGGGCTGTGCGAGCGCATCGAACAGCCGTTTGAAAAGATCCAAGGTCTTTCCAAGCTGGTCATGGAAACCGACGAAGCCAGTGAGATCACCGCGGCGTTTACCCTGGCCCTGGACGACATGCACTTGTACGAAAACGAAGTCGTCGCGAAGTGGGTCTCGGAAACCGAAAGCACGAGTGACGAGAAGCTCAAGATGAACCTGTTACGGCCTGATAAAAGGGAACGCAAAGTCGACGGGATTTTACGCGTAAACTTTGACCCCATGCTGGTGAAACTTTTGCGCGAGGTGAAGTACTTTCTGTTACTAAACGTCGCAATCCCGGAAGCGGCGATGAAGACGTACCAGCGCGGTGAGACGTTACGGCAACAAACCGGGAACCTGGACCTGATCGTGGTGACGTACAACAACGTCCTACGCACGCTTCTTCCGGTTGAGCGCCCGCTGGTGAGCGCCCGTTTAGAGGACCTGAACGTGCACCTCCAGAAAGCCATCCACAAGATGAACTGGAACTCGCACAAAATCAACGACTACCTCTCCGAGGTCATGTCTGGGGTCAAGGAAGTGAGCCACATCCTGTTCACGATAAAAAACAACGTGGATAAAACCAAAGAGCTGCTGCAAGAGTGGGCCAGCGAACTGATGCTGCAGCGCAAAGGCAAAACCTACGAAGCGCACGACTTCGCGGAGGCGCAGCAGACGCTGCAGCAGTTGCGGGACAAAGCCATCGGCGAGAGTTCCGGTGCGTGTTGCGCGTTTCCCAAATCCTGGCACACTGTTTCAAGCCCCTATTTGACGTCCACTAGTCATTAAAAGGAAGTATACTACATACAGCACAAGGAGACTGTTCGGCCCGATTACTCTACCCAATCCCCCATACGTTAAGACTCGGGACTGACCCTTTGTTTTACATCTCAGGCAAAATCGCCAAACTCCTCTCCGCTTCAAACAAAATCGTCGGCGTCCCTAGGGCGAGCCACGCCTGGAAGGAATACACCGAGTACGTCAACGAGATCGTAATTGACGGGCTTTCAAACGCGATTTGCGCGAGTACCAAGTACCTCACCGACCAGATCGACCCGGCGGTTATTCTTCACAACGAAACGCCGCCTCTTTTGGAAGTCAAGCTGGAGCTAGGTACGGCCGTCTGGGCTTTCCCAAATCCAGGCACTGTTTGATGCCCCTCTCTGACGTCCACGGTCGTCATTAAAAGGAAGTCTACTACATACAGCACAAGTGCACTGTTTTACCGAAGCTGGTGACTGTTTGTCCATACATCGCGATATACCGTAAGACTCAAGACTGACCTTTTTCTTTCCCACTCCAGCCGCGCCTGACCTAAAGTGGTCCCCCGAGATCGGCGAATCGGTACGTATTTCCCAATCACCACACACCGCCTCCCTGATTGCCCGTACGAGACTGACATTTATTTTTTTACAATCAGGGCGACACGAAAAACCCGGGCACAAGGGAGTACTTCGCCAAATGGATCGCGGGATTCACGAACATCGGGACGCTTATGAAACGTCTGGATATCGGGGAAGGCACGTACGCGCTGGAGCTTGAGGAGGACGTCGGGATCATGGACGCTGTGTCCCGCGTACAGACCATGGTGCTGGAAAACGAACACGCGTGTTTGCAGTTCAAAGCGCAGTACGCGTCGTTCGAGTATTTGTGGAAAGAGGATCTGCAGGCCACGCTGAGTGACTTTATTGACCAAAACGGAAACGACGGCGAGGACCCGCCCCTCGAGTTGTTTGACCACGAAATCGCAAAGTACAAAAAAATCCAAGAGCAAATCCAGACGTTGCAAGCCACGTGTGTCATCGGGTGGCTGAAAATCGACGCCAAACCAATCAAACAAGCCCTCGCCACCTGGGTCACGAAGGTACGCGTGTTGCGCCTTTCCCAAATTATAGACGACTTGTTTGCCCATACTCGTCCTGCGAAGGGACGTCTACCTCTGCCGATTGTCCGCCCGTAATTACGTAATACACATCACGAAAGACTGACACTTTCGGTTATTTATCTCAGTGGGTGTTTCTGTTCACGCAGTACCTGAACAACAAACTAATAAACTCGATGGCCGAGCTTTACAAGTTCCAGGCGGCCGGGGAGAAGACGTTGGAGAAGGATCCCACGAGTTTGGACGTGGGCGGCGAGGAGGGTTTCGAAGCTGACGCTGACGCTGACGCCGAGGAAGGTAAAGAAGATGACGCCGATGAGCAGCAATCCGCCGCGGCCGCCGCGAAACGCGCGAAGAAGGCCAAGGATGCTGAAAACCAAAAAACCCTCTACGAAGTAATGGGGTTCATGCGGGACGTGCGGAAACGGCAGGACAGGACGGACGAGATGTTCGAACCACTGTTGGCCACCGTTTCTTTACTGAAAACCTACGGAGTCACCGTGACCGAAGACGTGCTTCGGCAGTTGGAGGAAGCGCCGCTGGCGTGGAGCGGAATGAAAAAGAAGGTGCTGAACGTGCGGGAGAAACTCTCTTTGATGCAGCAGTCAGAAGCGCGGAAGATCCGGGAAACAAGCGACAGCTTCGGCGTCAAGGTTGAGAAGTTCCGGGAGCACTTCCTGGCGCTTGCGCCGGTCACAGGTAAGTAATTGCATTTCCCAAATCCCGAGACTGTTTGCCCATACAATACTGACACTTTTATTTTACAATAAAAAAGTGCCCGGCGCGAAGATAAAAACCGAAGACGTCCCCGGGGCGTATGAAATTCTGGACCACTTCCATCACGGCGAGAAAAATAGTACGTTCGTTTACGGAAGTTTGGGACTCATCACGCTTGAGGCGAAACAGCTGAACGAAAAACAAGAGCTGTTCGAGCTGCACGTCTCGGAGTACGTTCAATTGAAAAGGAGCACCGAGGATCTGGAGTACCTGAAAGCGCTGTGGGACGCCGTGTCCAGCGTGATTTACACCTTTGACAGGTACGTGACGTATTTCCCAAATCCCGCCTCCCTGTGTTCCCACACAAGACTGACCACTTTCTTTATTTATCTCCAGCTGGAACGTCACGCTTTGGGACAAAATCGACGTGGAGTTCCTGGTGGACGAGTGCAAAAAGCTTTCGAAGGACATTAAAACCCTGCACAAAGGATGCCGCGCTTATGACTTGTACAAGATCCTGGAGGACCAGGTCAAGGCGCTTTTGACGTCGTTACCGTTAGTCTCAGAGCTGCACCACCCGTCTATGCGCGACCGGCACTGGAAGCAATTGATGAAAGCCACCGGGAAGCATTTCGTGATGGACGCTTCGTTCAACCTCGGCGATTTGCTCGCCCTGGAGCTGCACACCATGGTGGACGCGGTGAGCGAAATCGTGGAGCGCGCGCAGAAGGAGCTGGTGATTGAAAAGCAGCTCGCCAAGCTGGACGAAACCTGGGCGGCGCTGAACGTGGACTTCGCGCACTTCCCGGAGAGCGAAGTGCTGAACCTAGTGGTGGACGACCTCATCGCGGAGGCGCTTGAAAACGACAACCTGGCGCTTCAGAACCTGGGCGGCAGCAAGTACGTGCAAGGCAACCCCGTGTTTCTGGAGAGGGTCACGGAGTGGCAGAGCAAGCTGGGCACCGTGGATAGCGTGCTTGGGGTGTGGGGGGACGTTGCGAAGAAGTGGAGCATGCTGGAGAGCGTGTTCGTGGGAAGCGCGGACATACGGGTGCAGCTCCCCGAAGACAGCAAGCGCTTCGACGGCGTGAACGGCGATTTCCAGTCCCTGATGAAAGACGCGCCTGACGTTCTAAACGCGGTGGAGGCGTGTAACCTCGAGGGCCGTCTTGAGCGCCTTGAAACCATGCTCGGTTTGTTGGAGCAGTGCGAAAAAGCACTGCAGGACTACCTGGTAAGGGTTTTTCCCACTGACCGCCCTCCGCCATCCGCGATTGCGCATACTCGTCCTGCGAAGGGACGGTTATTACGACCAGAAGGGCGCATTCCCTCGGAGTGTTACCACGACTGTTTACTCATACCAATGCCGGATATACACGCGGTCCGACCTCCCTGACGCTTTCTTTTTCGTCGCGCCAGGAAACCAAAAGAATCGCGTTTCCGCGCTTCTACTTCGTCGCCGCCGCGGACCTTCTTGATATTCTCTCAAAAGGCACGAACCCGCAGCTTATTTTGCGGCACCTGAGCAAATGCTTCGACAACGTACACAACCTTTCCTTCGCCCCTGATGAGAAAGGAAACCACAGTAAAACCGCGATTAGCATGTGGTCCGGGGAAAAAGAAAACGTCGCCTTCGCGGGGGGCGGGTGCATTTGCGACGGGCCGGTACGTATTTGGGGTTTCACCAAATCCGGCCTCCCTGTTTGCCCATACAACACTGACACTTTCTTTTTCCAATCCCAGGTGGAGACGTGGCTCGGGAGCGTGGTGGACACCATGCGCGCCGCGCTTTTCGCCGAGTTCAAAACGAGCCTTCCGCGGTACGACGAAGTCCCGCGGGTGAAGTGGATGTTCGAACAGAGCGCGCAAAACACAATCACGGTTTCGCGGATGATCTTCACGCAGGAAATCAACGACGCGTTCGACCAGCTGGAAGAAGGCAACGACGGCGCGATTAAGGATATGTGGCAGAAACAGATTGACCAGCTCGCCGCGATTATCAGCGTGCTGGTGGAGCCGCTTGAAAAGCTGGACCGCAAGAAGGTACGGCCTTGGTCCTTTCCCAAATCCGCCACACACCGTGGAGGCCCGATTACGGGTGACTGTTTACGTAACACACATCACGAAATACTGACACTTTTTATTTCCACACCCAGGTCTTGACGCTTTGTACCATCGACGTACACGCGCGGGACGTGTGCCAGAAGCTCTTGGACGAGAGGGTCGACGAAGCAAGCGCGTTCCAGTGGCAATCGCAGCTGCGGTACGGGGTGCACGAAAAAACGGGCAAGCTTTTAATCAACGTCTGCGACGCGGACATCGACTACATGTACGAGTACATCGGGAGCCCCGGTTGCCTTGTGATCACGCCGCTCACGGATCGGTGCGTCATCACGCTGACGCAGGCGCAACGGCTCGTGCTCGGCGGCGCCCCCGCCGGCCCCGCGGGTACCGGTAAAACCGAAACCGTCAAGGATCTAGGCCGAGCGTTGGGTATCCAGGTGTACGTGTTCAACTGTTCAGACCAGATGGACTACAAAGCCATGGGGATGACGTACAAAGGCCTGGCGCAAACAGGCGCCTGGGGGTGTTTCGACGAGTTCAACCGGATTCCCGTGAGCGTGCTGTCGGTGTGCAGCACGCAGTACAAAACCGTGCTTGATGCGATCCGTACCAGAAAAAAGAAGTTCATGTTCGAGGACGTGGAGATAAGCCTAAGGCCGTCCATCATGGCCTTCATCACCATGAACCCGGGGTACCCCGGGCGAGCGGAGTTACCGGAATCTTTAAAAGCGCTTTTCCGCCCGGTTTCCATGTGCGTCCCGGATTTGCAGATGATCTGCGAAAACATGCTGATGGGCGAGGGGTTCTACATGTCCAAAATCCTGGCCAGGAAGTTTGTTATTCTTTACAAGCTCTGCGAGGATTTACTTTCCAAGGCGCCGCACTACGACTGGAAGCTAAGGTACGGCCTTGGTCCTTTCACCACATGCCGCCTCTCTGATTGCCCATACTCGTACCAGAAGGGACTACTACCTCTGACTGTTTACTCGTACACATTCCGAGAGACTGACACTTTCTTTTTTATCTCTCAGGGCGATTAAAACCACCTTGTACGTCGCCGGCGGGATGAAACGCGACCAGCCCGAGTTGAGCGAAGACAAAGTTTTGCTTCAGGCGCTGCGGGATTTCAACCTGGGAAAGCTCACCGCGGACGACCACGGGATTTTCATGGGCTTACTGAATGACTTGTTCCCCAAGATGCTGGACTTGGTGCCGCGCCTGAGGGACATGCCTTTCGAGGAACAAATCGTCAAAAGCGCGGTTGAGTTGGGTACGTATTGGGCCTTTCACCAAATCCTGGCCTCCCTGTTTGCCCATACTCGTACCAGAAGGGACTATTACCTCTGACTGTTTGTCCATACATCGCGATATACACGACTGACACTTTCTTTTTTACAACCAGGGTACCAGCCCGAGGATAAGTTCGTTTTGAAAATCACGCAGTTGAGGGAGATCTTCACGGTGCGGTGGGCGGTGTTTTTGTTGGGCCCCGCGGGGTGCGGCAAAACCGCGGTTTGGAAAACCCTGATCAACGCCCAAATCAAGCACGGCGAGAAGAGCCGGAGCATCCCGATCAACCCCAAGGCCGTGACAAGAAACGAACTCTACGGCTTCCTGCACCCGAGCACCAGGGAGTGGAAGGAAGGTACGGCCTCAGTGCTTTCCCAAATCCAAACAAAACGTTCACCGCCCCTCTTTGACTGTTTCAGTGCGCTACTTGTGATATATTTGTGAGAGTTACCAGTAGTGCACCACCCGTAACATTTACTGGCGTACTGGTAACTGTTACAAACCCACACTCGCCGACGGAAGAGACTGACCCTTCTTTTTTTGGAAACAGGTTTGATGAGCGTCAACTTCCGGGACATGTCCAACAACAAGACGTACCAGCACCAGTGGATCGTGTTGGACGGGGACATCGACGCGGAGTGGATCGAGAGCATGAACACGGTGATGGACGATAACAAGATGTTGACGCTGGCGTCGAACGAGCGCCTGCCTTTGACGAACACCATGCGGTTGCTGTTGGAAATCAACCACATGCTGCACTGCAGGTACGTATTTGGCCTTTCCCAAATCCATAGACTGTTTGCCCATACGAGACTGACACTTTTCTTTTTACAATCAGTCCCGCCACCGTGTCCCGCGGCGGGGTGATTTACCTGAATCAAGACGACATCGGGTGGCAGCCCATGGTGGAGAGCTGGATTCAATCCAGGGAGGCGAAGGAGTACCGGCCGTTACTGGTGGAGCTGTTCGACCGGTACATGGACGTTTCTTTGGAGCACGTGCGGCGGAACTTCCGGACGCTGGTGCCGCTCGTGCCAATGAACATCGCGGGCACGGTTTGCAAGATTTTGGAAGGGCTGATTCCCAGGTACGTGTGTAGGGCTTTCCCCAAAGCAAAACACTGTGTAACGCCCCGTTCGTGACTCACGACGTCCACGGCCGTCGTTAAAAGGACGTGCACTACGTACATCGCACACGCACTGTTTTACCTCTAACGCTGGTGACTGTTCAGACCGATTACCCTGACTGTTGACCAGGCCATCGTCCAATACATCGCGATATACGTTAAGACGGAAGAGACTGACCCTTTCTTTTTACAACCCCAGCGAGCACGTCCGCGGCGCCCCCACGCCCGATAAAAAAATTGTCGAAATGCAATTCGTGTTCGCGTCCGTGTGGGCGCTTGGCGGCGCCATGTTAGTGGATAAAACCGTGGATTACCGAACCCAGTTCTCCAAGTGGTGGGTTTCGGAGTGGAAACACGTTTTGTTTCCCGAAGGTACGTATTTCCCATTTACCACATTCCGCCTCCCCGATTGCCCATACAAGACTGATACCTTCTTTTATTTATCTCAGGCGGGTTGGTTTTCGATTACTTTGTGGACGCGGAGAGCGGCCAGATGCAGCCGTGGACGGAAAAGGTTGGCAAGTTCGGGTACAACGCGAGCGAGGCGTTTGCGAACATTTTCGTGCCCAGCATCGAGAGCACCCGGCTAACGTTTCTCCTGCAAAGCTTCATTAAAAACAAGCACTACTGCATGTTCGTGGGGAACGCGGGTACGGGAAAAACCGCGTTGATGCGGGAGAGCTTGAAGAACCTGGACGGCGAGCACTGGGCGTTTTCCACCGTGAACATGAACAACTTCATGGACGCCCCCGCGCTGCAGGTGATCATCGAGCAGCCTTTAGAAAAGAAGAGCGGCGTTCGGTTCGGCCCTCCAGGTGCCAAAAAACTCGTGTACTTTTTCGACGATATGAACATGCCTTTCGTGGATAAGTACGACACGCAGTCCCCGATTGAACTGGCGCGGCAGTTCGTGGACTACCACGGCTGGTACGACAAAACCAAAATCGTGCTGAAGGAGATTCAAAACGCGCAGTACATGGCGTGCATGAACCCCACCGCTGGGTCGTTCAACATCACGCCCAGGATGCAGCGGCACTTCGTCACGTTGGCCGTGCAGATGCCGTCCAAAGAGGGCGTGCGGAGCGTGTTCGCGCAGATAATCGAAGGCCACCTTTCCAATTTCGACACCGACGTGGGCAAGTACTCGGGGAAAATCACGGACGCGTCCATCGAGCTTCACAGCTTAGTGGCGAACACGTTTCTGCCGAGCGCGGTGAAGTTCCACTACCAGGTACGTATTTGGGCTTTCCCAAATCCAGACACTGTTTGTCGGTCGTCCAGAGTAATTACTGACCCTTTTCTTTTAAACACCCAGTGGAACCTGCGCGAGCTTTCCAACATCACGGAAGGCATATGCAGAGCGCTTCCCGAGTTCTTTACCACCCCCCTCACGCTTTGCCGTCTGTGGATCCACGAGTGCGAACGCGTGTTCGGCGACCGGATGGTGCACCACGCGGATATCACCAAGTTTGACGAAATGCGCCTGGGGGTTACTAAAAAAGTACGGCCTTGGTCCTTTCCCAAATCCAGACACACTGTTTGCCCATACAAGACTGACACTTTTCTTTTCCAAAAAAAGTACTTCCCGGAAGAAAACCAGGACGACATGGAACTGCGGCCGATTTCGTACAACGCGTTTATGAAGTTCGACTCGAACGACGAAGGTAAGTGCACTGTTTACTGCCCCTAGTCGACTGCACACTGCACTAGTAACGTTTATCAGTACTAGCACCTGTTACAAACCTGTTCTCAAGACTCCAAAACCTGACCCTTTCTTTTATTACTCGTAAGGCGCGTTTTCCGAGTGCCCGAGCTACGAGATTTTAAACAAAACCTTAGTAGGGAAGCTTCAGGAACACAACGAAAGCAACGCGGTGATGGACCTGGTGTTGTTCGAACAAGCCATGGACCACGTTACCCGGGTGACCCGGATTCTGGATTTACCCAGGGGCAACGCCATGCTGGTCGGCGTGGGCGGCAGTGGGAAACAGTCGCTCGCGAAACTCGCGACGTTTATTTGCCAGTACGACGTGTTCCAGATCAGCGTCACGTCTTCCTACGGCATGGCTGACTTCAAAGCAGACTTGCTGAGCCTCTACATCAAAGCCGGCGTGAAGGGAAACCCGGTCACGTTCCTCATGACGGACGGCCAGATCATCGACGAGCGGTTCCTGGTGTACATCAACGACTTGCTGAGTTCAGGGTACATCCCGGATTTGATGACCAACGAAGAGAAAGACGAGATGTGCAACGCAGTGAGGAACGAGTGCAAAGCTGCGGGCGTGATCGACTCCCCCGAAAACCTGTGGGACTTCTTCCTGGACAAGGTCCGGAAGTACCTGCACGTGTGTCTTTGCTTCTCGCCGGTTGGGGACAAGTTCCGCATACGCGCCAGGAACTTCCCAGCCCTCATAAACTGCACCGTCATCGACTGGTTCCAGCCGTGGCCGCACGAAGCGCTGGTTAGCGTGGCCGGGCGGTTCCTAGCGGAGATTCCCGACCTCACCCCGGAACTCCTGGAAAACCTGCAGTTCCACTGCGCGTTCACGCACACCGCTGTGAACGAAGCGTCGATTAAGTACCTGGAAGAAGACCGGCGGTACAACTACACCACCCCGAAATCGTACCTCGAGCTTATCAGTCTGTACAAGGACATGCTCAGTGTAAAGCGCTCCGAGCTGAAACAAGCGAAGGAGCGCCTGGAAAACGGGGTGGATAAAATCGCGCAAGCCAGCGCGCAAGTCGCGGATCTTCAAGTCAACCTAAAGGAGGAGCAGGTACGTATTGTATTTCGCCAAATCCCGCCGACTGTTTGCCCATACAAGACTGACACTTTTCTTTTACAATCGCAGATCATCGTCGAGGAAAAGAAAGCAAACACGGACGCGCTGATCGTTTCCATTGGCAAAGAAAAAGCAATCGTGGACGAAGGTACGTGTTTTTCCTTTCCCAAATCATAGACTCCCTGCTCGGCCCGATTACGCCCGACTGTTTACTCAGGCCACATTACGAAGTACACCCATACTCGCCGACTCGGGACTGACACTTTCTTTTCTTCATCTCAGCCGTGTTCGCGGCGTCCGGGGACGAAGCCGAGTGCGCGCAAATCGCGGAGGAGGTTTCCGCGTTTCAGCTGGAGTGCGAAACCGACTTGAAAGCCGCCGAACCGATCATCATCGCCGCGGAGGCGGCGCTGAACAGCTTGGACAAGAAAGCGCTGGGTGAGCTTAAATCGCTGAGCACGCCACCGGCGGGTGTTGACGACGTCGCTGCGGCGTGTATGGTGCTTTGTTCGCCAAAGGGCAAGATCCCGAAGGTACGTGTTGGGGCTTTCCCATATCCAAACACCGTTTGATGCTCCTCTTTGACTATTCACTGTGTACTACTGGTAACACTTACCAGTACTGGCAACTGTTACATACATCACATACGCACTGTTTTATCTCTCAGCTGGTGACTGTTTGTCCATACATCGCGATATACAGTACACCCACACTCGCCGATTCGCGACTGACCGTTTCGGTTATTCCTCTCAGGACGTTTCCTGGAACGCGTGCAAGAAGTTCATGGGTTCCGTGGATAAGTTTCTTCAGGATTTGATCAACTTCGACAAAGACAACACCCCCCTGAACTGCGTGGAGAAGGTTGAGAAGGACTACCTGTGGAACGAGAACTTCAACCCCGACATCATCATGGGCAAATCGAGCGCCGCCGCGGGTCTTTGTTCCTGGGTCATCAACATCTGCAAGTACTTCCGCATTTACCAGGTCGTGGCGCCGAAAAGAGCGATGCTCGCGGAGGCGAACGCTAAGTTGGACGCGGCGAACACGAAACTTTCCGGAATCCGCGCGAAGGTTGCGGCTTTACAGGAACGGGTGGCGAACCTCGAGTCCGACTTGATGGCCGCCACGGAGGACAAGAACAACGCCATCGCGGCGGCGGAGAAGACGCAGGCCAAGGCGAACTTGGCGGACCGGCTCGTGAACGGTTTGTCGGGGGAAAACAAGCGCTGGGGCGAAGCCATCACCGCGTTCGGGGTGGCGGAGGCCAAGCTGGTGGGCGACGTGCTTGTCGGCTCCTCATTCGTGTCATACGCCGGGCCGTTCAACACCAAGTTCCGCGAGTTTTTAGTCAACGAAAAGTGGCTACCGGATATGATCGAACGCGAGATTCCCATGACGACCGGAGTGACGCCGCTCGACGTGCTGTCCACGCCAGGCATGCGCGCGGGGTGGGGAATCGAGGGCTTACCCACGGACCCGCTTTCCATCGAAAACGGCGCGATCATGACATCCGCGGCGCGGTGGGCGCTGATGATCGACCCGCAGCTGCAGGGCATCAAGTGGATCAAACAGAAGTTCGGGGACAAAATGCGGATCATTCAGTTATCCAAGCCAAACTACATCGCAGACGTGGAGCACTGCATCGAAAACGGCATTCCACTGATGATTGAAAACTTACAAGACGACATCGACGCCGTGCTTGATCCGGTTGTGGCGCGGCAAACCATTAAACGGGGCCGTAACATCGTGATGAAACTAGGCGACAGCGAAGTGGATTACGACCCGAACTTCAAGCTTTACTTACAGACGAAGCTGTCGAACCCGCACTACAAACCGGAAATCGCGGCGCAGACCACCTTGGTAAATTTCTGCGTCACCGAAAAAGGTTTGGAGGACCAGCTCCTGGCGCTCGTCGTGGAGAAAGAGCGCTTCGACTTGCAGCAGCAGTCGTCCGATTTGGTGCGCCAGCTCGGCGAGTACACCGTGCAGATCACGAAGCTGGAGGATAACCTGTTATTCCGGCTCGCGAACTCGCAAGGGGATATTCTGGAGGACATTGCGCTTATCGAAAACCTGGAGGAAACCAAGCGAACGGCGACGGAAATCGCGGAGAAGGTTGTGCAAGCCACGGAGACGCAAACCGTGATTAACCAAACCAGGGAGGTGTACCGGCCGGTCGCGGCGAGGGGGGCGCTGATGTACTTCCTTGTGGATGCGCTGAACGTGCTGGACCGAGTGTACCAGTACTCAATGGCGAACTTTGTGTACATTCTGAAGAAGGGCATGGACGTGACGCCGGGCGGGAGTGACCAAACCAAGGTCCCGGAGAACAAGCGACTGAGCGACGCGCTTCCCGTGGACAAACGCGTCGAGGCGCTGATCGAAATCACGTCGGAAACCGTGTTTGGGTACGTCGCTTCGGGTCTGTTCGAACGGCACAAGCTGATTGTCGCGTCTCAGCTCACGATGGCGGTGCTTAAGAAACAGGACAAGTTGCAGCAGGACAAGTTCAACTGGCTCCTTCGAGGGCCCCGGGTTCTCGGCGTGGACAACCCGCTCCCCGAGTGGATCGCGCAGAGCAACTGGGAGTGCGTGCAATCCTTGCGCGAAGTGGACGGGTACGACGCGCTTCCGGGAGACCTGGAGGGAAGCGCCAAGCGGTGGAGGGAGTGGATGGAGTTGGAACGACCGGAAGAGGAACCCATGCCTGGGGACTGGAAGAAGTACCCGGATTTTGAAAAGTTGCTTCTTTTCAGGGCGCTGCGGCCGGATCGCATGAGCAACGCGCTCAGCACGTTTGTGAAAAGCGTGCTCGGGCCGTTTTACGTCACGAGCGCGGCGTTTGACCTGGAAAAGTCCTTTGAAGGTGCGTCCATTTTTGACTGTTTGCGCATACCGATCACGAAACCCTGGTCGAGTGCGGCACGTACATCACACACGCACTGCGGAGGCCCGAGTACGCCCGACTGTGGAGGCCCGAATCCGGCTGACTGTTTGCTCATACCAATCCCTCGTACACAACACGATGTCCACCCGCACTCGCCGACTCAAAACTGACCAACTCTTTTCTTCCTCGCAGACTCCAAACCCGGGACGCCTATTTTCATTTTCCTCTCCCCAGGCGTGGACGTCGCCGCGGCGGTGGAGGGGTTGGGGTCCAAGCTAGGGTTCACCTCGGAAAACGGCCGGTACGCCGCGGTTTCTCTTGGCCAAGGCCAGGAACCAATCGCCATGTCCTGGCTCACCACGTTCCACAAAAACGGAGGGTGGGTTTTGTTGCAGGTACGCGTTGGGGCTTTCCCGAATCCAGGCACCTACGTTTGATGCCCCTGGTCGAGTGCACGGCGGCCGTAACAAGTGACTGATCCGAATCCAACTCTCTGACTGTTTGCTCATACCTATAACAAAAGACTGACCTTTTCTGTTACACTCACAACAGAACATCCACCTCACCATCGACTGGACCAACGGCCCTTTAGAAAAAACCGTCGATAAACTCGCGGACGGCGCGCACGACGAGTTCCGTTTGTTTCTGTCCGCGGAACCGCCACCTATTTTAGAAAGGGGCCTCGCGATTTCGCTGCTTCAGAACTCAATCAAGCTCACGAACGAACCTCCGGAGGGAATGAAACAGAACTTAGCGCGCGCTTACAAAAATTTCGACGAAGAGATGTTCGAAGGTTCGCGTTTTATTTCCCAAATCCCGCCTCCCTGTTTCTGCCGCCCCTCTTTCGGTGCACTACTAGTAACACTACCCGTAACATTTACTGGCGTACTGGCAAGTGTTACAAACCCACGCTCGCCGACTCGCGACTGACCCTTTCTTTTCTGTAATCTCAGCGTGCGCGAAACAAAGCGAGTTCAAAACCATCATCTTCGCGCTTTGTTACTTCCACGCCGCGATTTTGGAGCGCAAGAAGTTCGGCGTGGGTAACTTACCCGACGCCGCGTCTGGCATCGGGTGGAACATGAACTACCCGTTCAACACCGGCGACCTTTTGTGCTGCGGCCAATGCGTGAACAACTACCTGGAGAACAACACGAACGTGCCGTGGGCGGACCTGAAGTACATCATCGGCGAGATCATGTACGGCGGGCACGTTGTTGAGGACTGGGACCGCCGAACGGTGGAGAAGTACCTGGACCACTACTTCAAAGAGGAGTTGTTAGAGGGGATAGATTTCTTCCCCAAGTTCCCGTCGCCGCCGTCCTCGCTGAACCACAAACAGACCATGGAGTACATCGCGGAGACGTTCCCCACGGAATCGCCCCTGGCGTTCGGACTTCACCCGAACGCGGAGATCGGGTTCAAGTTGAGGGAAGCGGAGTCGCTTTGCAGTAGCATTTTGAGTTTGCAGCCTCGAGACGGGGGGGGCGAGGAGGGCTCGTCCGTGGAGGACCAGGCCAAGACAACGCTCGACGACTTAGTGGAGCGCCTTCCCGATAACTTCGACTTGGAGGACATTCGATCGCGGACGGACGACATCACGCCGTACATCATGGTGGCGATCCAGGAAACGGAAAGGATGAACAAGCTCCTCGCGGAGATGAAAAGAAGTCTGGCGGAGCTTGATTTGGGTCTGAAGGGGGACCTCACCATGAGCGACCCGATGGAACAGCTCATGAATGCCCTGGCGGACGGCGGCGTGAGCGAACACTGGACGAAGCTGGCGTACCCCAGCCTGCGGTCGCTCGGGTCGTGGATGGTCAACCTGTTGCAGCGCGTGGAGCAGCTGCAAATCTGGACCAGCGACCTGACCACACCAAGGGTGGTGTGGCTCTCCGGGCTGTTCAACCCGCAGTCGTTCCTCACCGCGGTGATGCAAACCACGGCGCGGCGCAACGACTGGCCGCTTGACAAAACCGTGGTGCTCACTGAAGTCACGAAGAAGAACGTGGACCAGATCGAGGCGCCGAGCAGAGAGGGCGCGTACGTGCACGGGCTGACCTTGGAGGGGTGCCGGTTCGACGAAAAAACCGGCGTTTTGGAGGACAGCAAACCAAAAGAGATGTTCTGCCCGATGCCTGTTATGGTGATCAAAGCCGTGACCGTGGACAAGGCGGAATCAAGAGACGCGTACCAATGGTACGTATTTCCCTATAACCACACACCGCCTCTGCGATTGCCCATACAAGACTGACATTTCTTTTTCCACAATCAGCCCCGTGTACAAAACCGAACGCCGGTTCAGGGAAGAGGTGTTCACCGCGCAGCTCAAATCGAAACACGGCCAGATCAAATGGACGCTGTGTGGGGTTTGTTTGTTCCTAGACGTGGTGTGATTTGGTTCATGATGATGCGTTTATTTATGACTACCACGAAGCGCGCCGAAACACGCTCTGGAGGAAGTACAAGCCCTCCAGAGTCCGATTCGATGCCAACGAGTAAACAGGCCGACACCAGTGTGGGTAGTGACACGACGACTAGCACGTCCTCGCTTGACCGCGGGTGTTGGATCCCTTGTTACTTTTAGCGTGATGGTGCAAAATTTGTGAGTACGTTACATTTGTTTCACGACGAGGTCTCTGCTTCGCGTCCCGCCGTCGCGTACCGCTCTGCACTACACTCCATTTGTTATTTTCAATCGCGTTGACCCGTCGCGTCTTCTTCTCTCATTCCCCTCTCACTGTACCCTCAACCTCACCCTCTTCTCACAAGTTCCTCGGTTTCGGCGGCGTCCGTCGTTTCCGGCTCTGCCCCCCCGCGATCGTGAGGTTCTTGGCGTAGTTTTTAGAGTCCTGCGACTTGGTCGTCGGCGGCGGGTCGTCGTCGTCATCGTCGGCATCGCTTTTCCCTTTCACCGCGTTGAAAGCTAGGTACCCCGCGACTGGAACGAACAAGAAAAGAAGCCCCACCGCGCCGTCGCCGTCATCCGCCCTCGCTGTGCCTGTTACGAGTAAGTTCGCACTCACCGCGCCGAAAGTCAACGCCGCGTTGCGAAGGGAAACGAACGTGCTTTCCGTGGTGGGGTTTCGGGGACGTGGGAACGACGCGTGGCACTTTGATGTCGTGTTTTTTTTCGAAGCAGCGCGCGTCGGTGCACACCGAACCTTCGCGGTGACCGCGGTGGCGCCCGTGACGGCGGACATCGGGTCGTGCGATCGAGGTCGCCTGGCGCGTGGAAACGGCCGCGCGCGTTTGAGTGGAACGGGTGGGGGTCAAGACGCGTCCTGATGTCCGTTCCCACGAATTCCACGTCAAAGCAACTGCTGCCAAGGCACCGCGAATAAATCTCGTGACTCAGCATCAAGTGTTTGAGCTGGATTTCGCCATTGAGCAATCAGTCCGAACCTTTGGTCAAGACTCCGTTTCGAACGAGGTTACTGATCGCGCCCATCCAAGAACCCCTTGGTGGAACCCCATCCCTCCTCCGACCACACCTTCCCTCGCGCCACCGACCCCGTTGTCGAACCGGTTCGAGACCCGAGGGGTGTTGCGATGGCATCGGCGATGGGTGTTTCCCTCGCCACGCCCGGTTTGGTGAACGGCGGGGTCTTCGGCCGCGCACGGAACCAGAACCACCGAGGTGTTTTCAGCGCACCGCACCGACCCGGGCGTCGATTGGTGCGGCACGCGGTGACCACCAACACGGTCGCGCGCGGCGCCCGCGATGCGTGCGTTGGGTCACACACGACGCGCTTACGCGTACCGTGCATCTCTCCGAGCCGCTCCATCCACGTTACCCTACGGACCACCGCCACCCGGCTAAACGCCACGGGCGCGGAGAACGATCTTGTTGAGACGTTCGGGCGGTACGCGGGCGCGGCGCTGGGCGTGGTGGGTTTGAGTTTCGTAGCGGGCACGGTGGCGGCGGAGAAACGTGCGGATGAGGACGTGCCGCGCATGGGTGTTGTTACCACCGACCCCCCCCCGGTGATGAAGAAGAGCCAAAAGCAAACCATCGCGGGCGGGGTGGCTGGGGCGAACAACAAAGGGAAGAAAAAACCGATGCCGGCTGGTGTGATGCCCGCGAAGAGCGATTCAAAAAGCGCGCCGCAGAAGAACGAGACCAAACAGGACATGCTCTCCATGCTCACAAAAGCCGCGGCTGGGAAAACAAACTCGTTGAGCAAAACTTTCAGCTTCTCTCCTCCGAAATTCAGCTGGGGCGTCGCGGAGGCGGAGGGTCCGCGGGAGTACATGGAGGACGCGTGGTTTGTGGACCCCGAAACCTTCGCGGGCGGGTATTTCTTCGCGTCGGTGATGGACGGCCACGGAGGAAGCGCGTCTAGTGCGTATTTGCGCAAAAGCCTGTCCGCGTCGTTAAGCAGTTATGTTGCCAACGCCAACGTCCGGAGTTCGATTCCCGGGGATGTGCAAACGGACGGCTCCCCGGACGGGGGGTACCTCGCGAAGAGTCTGCGGAAAGGGTTTACCGAGACGGACGAAAAGTTAATAAACCACGTCGCGGCGCTCGGGGAACCGGAGTGCTGGAGCGGGAGGTACGTCTTTCCCATTGAACACATTCCGCCTCCCTGATTGCCCATACTCGTACCAGAAGGGACTATTAACTCTGCCCTTACCCTGACTGTTTACTCATACACATTACGAGAGACTGACACTTTCTTGTTAATCTCTAAGCACTTGTACCGCGGTGCTGGTGAACGACGAACGGTTGGTGTGCGCGAACGTGGGTGACTCGCGGGCTTTGTTGGTCAGGTCCGTGTTTGCGTTTCCCAAATCCGTACACATTGTTTTACCTCTAACGCTGCTGACTGTTTGTCCATACATCGCCCAACACGGGACTGACACGACGTTTCGTGTAACACTCGCAGAAAGCAAACCGCGAGTTCGCAAAACTCGGTCGGGTACGAGTTAAGCGCGGACCACCGCCCGGTGGGTAGCAACAAAGTCGGGAGACAGGAGCTGGACCGGATCACAAGGGCGGGCGGGTGGAGTGTGGGCGGCCGGGTGTGCGGCATCCTCGCCGTGTCAAGGGCGTTCGGGGATTACGAGTTCAAAGGAGGCCGGTTCGATTTGCTTGACGATTTGTCGGAGGAACCGCTCGCGAAAAAGGCCACCATGGCGTCGCCGCCCGTGGTGGCGTTGCCCACCGTGTTCGAGTGCGCCAGGGACGTTTCCCTGGACGAGTGGCTCGTCATCGCGTCGGACGGGCTGTGGGACACCGTGAACTCGCAACAAGTGGTGAGCTTTATTAAACAGGAGGTAAGTATTTCCAATCACCACATTCCGCCTCCCTGATTGCCCATACAAGACTGAAACTTTTCTTTTTACAATCAGGTGAAGAAGAACTCCAAAATCGACGCGACCGGGTTGGCGGATTTACTGGTCAAGAGAGCGCTTCGGTTCCGCACGCAGGACAACGTCGCCGTGGTGGTTGTGGATTTGAGGGACAAAGCGTTGTTGGCGGAGTAATGATTACATATAGAGGGGTGAGATGCTTGTATCTAGTCTTACCATTTCTTGATACTACCGTGTGATGTAAACTAGTGAATGTTACCGGCACTGCCTGTTTCTTCGAGTGCGTCGCGGTGTCTGCGCCAGATCGAATTCGATTTTTACAACTCGATCTAGATTTCCTCATCACGACCTCGTGCTTTCTAGCTCGCGAACAGCCCGACCCCCGCGGCTAGGAAGGACGTGAGCAACAGCGTGGTTCGGATTTGGTCTTCCGTGATGTCTAAGAAGGGTTTCGATGGGGTGCTTTTTACCGATGCCGCTTCCAGCGCCGCCGTTTCCGCCGCAAGCAACGCCTTTTGCTCATCCCGCATCTTCTGCCTTCGTTTCACTAACGCGAAAGATTCGTCGTCCGCGAGGAATTGCTGTTCCGACACTCTCGCAACGGTGTTCGGAGCCGAAATCGCCCGTCGGGAAAGGTCGTTACCCGAGATGTGACGGCTCCAGGGCGCGTGCACGGTCCGGCACGCTCCCGCCAACGCACGCAACGCGCGCATCGCGTGTGTCTCAGGTCTGGGGAAGTGCCGATCGGAAAAATCGTGAAGCGCGATTTCGACAGAGGTGATTGTAGACCTTTGATTTCGATTTCGTTCGTTTCGCAAATCCCGAGAAGTAGTGCTTTTCTATTGGCGTTGGATAACCTCGTCTCGCCCACCTCCGTCAGTACTGACCGCTCCTCCTGTGCCTGCGACCATGGCGACCGCGATGCTGCCCGCGCCCGCGGCGGTGGCCGGTTCCGGTTGGGGGATGCGAACCCGCGGTGGCTCTGTTACCTGTGCGGCGGTTCGTTCCGCACGCCCGACCAGGAGAACGTCAAATCAGGGTTACCAAAGCGCGACCAACTTTTCTACGAGCCCATCGACATCCGTGGCGTCACGACCGCTTCAACGCGCACGCCCTTTCGCGTTACGCGCGGTTGAAACCGAGGAACAGATCGACGAGACCTTCAAACCGAACGAGCTCGGTTTGAAAGACATCATCTCCCTGTGGATCACGCAGATCCTGCAAACCTACGGCGACGAGCAGTCGAAAGATGGCGCGCCCGTTTGCGAAGGTAAGGAACTTTCCCACCCAACACGTTCCGCCTCCGCGATTGCCCATACTCGTACCAGAAGGGACTATTACGACCAGAAGGGACTATTCCCAATCCCTCATACTACGGAGTACAGTATACCCTTTCCAATCCCTCATACCAATCCCTCATACACATGGTCCGAGAGACTGACACTTTTCGTTCACAATCTCAGGCAGCGTGGACGATTTAGTCGGCCGGCCCATTTTCCTGGCCCTCTACCCGTACTTCCTTAAATACGGAGGCGTGTTTAAGCTTTGCTTCGGCCCGAAAGTGTTCATGGTGTTAAGCGACCCTGTTGTGGTCAGGGAGGTGTTGAAAGAGAAACCGTTTTCGTTCTCCAAAGGTACGGCCTTTCCCACTTACCGCGTTCCGCCTCTGCGATTGCCGCGGATACGGCCGACTGACACTTTCTTGTTACTCTCCAAAGGCGTGCTCGCGGAAATCCTGGAACCCATCATGGGCCAAGGCCTGATCCCCGCGCCGTACGCGGTGTGGAAAAACCGCCGGCGACAGCTCGTCCCGGGGTTCCACAAAGCCTGGCTGGACCACATGGTTGGTTTGTTCGGGGATTGTTCCAACGAGCTCACCAAGAATTTGGACAAGGAAATCGAAAAAGGCGGCGGCGTCGCGACGATTGACATGGAGGAACGGTTTTGTTCCGTGAGGTGAGTATTTCCCATTTACCACATTCCGCCGACTGCTTGCCCATACTCGTACCAGAATGGACTATTACCTCTGCTCACTGCTTGCGCATACTCGTCCTACGAAGGGACGGCTATACCTACGCTCATACCCCCGACTGACACTTTGTTTCACCCGCCCCAAGCCTGGACATTATCGGCTTAGCGGTGTTCAACTACGACTTCGGATCTACGACACGGGAGAGCCCTATTATTAAAGCCGTGTACACCTGTCTTCAAGAAGCCGCGCACCGAAGCACGTTCTACTTCCCGTACTGGAACATCCCGTTCGCGACGAGTATCGTGCCGCGTCAGCGCGAGTTCAAAAAGAACATGGGCATAATCAACGACACTTTGAACGGGTTGATTTCGCAGGTACGGCCGTAGGGGCTTTCCCAAATCCAGGCACACTGTTTCAAGCCCCTCTGTGACGTCCACTAGTCATTAAAAGGAAGTGCACTACGTACATCACAAGTGCACTGTTTGCCCATACAGTAAGACTCAAGACTGACCCTTTTCTTTTACAATAACAGGCGCAAAAGTTCGAAGGCACTGAGGACTTGGAACAGCTCCAGAACCGGGATTACTCGAAGGTTAAGGATCCGAGTTTGTTACGGTTTCTGGTTGATATCCGGGGCGCGGACGTTACGGATGTGCAGTTAAGAGACGACCTCATGACCATGTTGATCGCGGGCCACGAAACCACCGCGGCGGTTTTAACGTGGTGCTTGTTTTGTTTAGTGCAGGACAAGGCGCTCCTCGCGGAAGTCATCGCCGAAATCGACCAAGTTTTAGGACCTGCCGCGGAGCAACCCAGAGCCCCTACGTACGACGAGATAATGAAACTCGAACTGACCAGGTTGTGCTTAGCAGAAGCCCTGCGGCTCTACCCCGAGCCGCCGATTTTAATCCGGCGGTGTTTGGAAGGTAAGGGCCTTTCCCAATCACCACATTCCGCCTCCCTGATTGCCCATACGAGACTGACACTTTCTTTTTTATCGTATCAGACGTGCCGCTTCCCAAAGGCGCCGGTGATAAGTCCGTCACCCTAATCAAAGGCATGGACGTGTTCATTTCCGTGTGGAACCTTCACCGCTCACCCGATTGCTGGGAAGACCCCCTAACCTTCAACCCGAAACGGTTCTTAAAACCGTTCGCCAACCCCGGCGTGGAGGGGTGGAACGGGTACAACCCCGAGCTGAACAGCGAAAGGTCGTTGTACCCGAACGAAGGTACGGTTTGCGCGTTTCCCAAATCCCGCCGACTGTTTAATGCCCCGCTTTGAGTGCATTTTACTAGTAACATTTACCAGTAATGGCAACAGCTGCATACATCACAAGTGCACTGTTTGCTCATACAGTACACCTGTAGACTCGAGACTGACGCTTTCTTTTATGTAATCTCAGTCGCGTCTGATTTCGCGTTCATTCCTTTCGGCGCCGGCGCGCGGAAGTGCATCGGGGACCAGTTCGCCATGCTGGAAGCGACGTCTTGTTTAGCCATGACCTTGCAGCGGTACAACTTCGAGCTCGATAAGGATGCGCAGGACGTGGGGATGGAGATGGGCGCGACGATTCACACCGCGGGGGGACTGCCGATGAAGGTGACACGGAGGTGATACCTTCTTTTTATGTGACTCCTGATCTGTCCTTTTTGAAGATAAAACGGAGAGGAGTTGTATGAGGGAGTAGTGGGTGTATAAGAGAAGGGGCCTGGTGAATTAAATTAATAAAAGAATTACAAGGAAGAAGACGACACCACTCAATTAGTACGTGTCGATTTCCGGCGTGTCGTCCGGCACGTAGTCGTCTTCGTTGTCTTTTAAAAAGTCCTCGTGCAGCGCCGGGCCGTTTCCCTGTTTCTGTTGCGTGACTTGCTCGACTTCCCACTCGTGACACACGTGTTCCCAGTTCGGCAGGGTTTCCGCTTGCTCCACGAAAAGATCGCCGTCGCGGATGACCAGCACGCCGGTTGGGTTTTCTTTGGCGCCTCGGATTGCTTGGATCACTTCGCATGACCCGTCGTTACTCAGCACCACCACTGGCCTCGTGAAGTTCAATCGCCGGTCATACGCGGTCGTGTCGTTGAACGGCGTATCAGCGCTTATCAAAAAAACCTTCGTGCTCCGCTCAACGAGCGTGTTGTACTCCGTGGGCCCGCCGTCGCGGTTGTGCTTTTCTTCTTTTTTCAACTCCCGTTCCGTCCACGCGACTTCGTGGTAAAACCCGGGGGGTATTTGCAAAGCGGCGGTGGTGTCCACCCGCGTCGCTTCGCCTACAAAGTTCCCGTCTGTTTTGCGAAACGCGCACATCACGTCTCGCAAATCAAGCCTCCCGTCATTCGTCATTGTGACTAAATAGTCACACCCCCACAGCCGTAACGGGTGGTAACTGTCGAACGGTTTCGGCAACCCCGGAGGTACCAACTCCTTGAAGTCGTCCTCCAAGGAGTCGTCCGCGACGTCGACGTCCGCGCCGCCGGCGCGTCGCGCCCCAGTGGCTTGCGACAAATCAGGAAAGTCCCTCGCCGTAACAGGCGGGTCGTTAATCGATTGCCGGTCCAAGCCCATCTCTCGTGCCAAATCCTCCTTTGACCAAGAACCGTCCACGAAGGAAAGGTACCCGGCGCTCCTGGAGAAGAACTCGCCCTGACCGGTCACGTCGTCCGCCGCCACGAAGCCCTCCATCCCGGGCACGTCTTCGAACCCCGGGACGGTCATGGGTTCGTCGACGTAGGACGACGGGTTCACCAGGTCCCGCTGCGGGTCGAACTCGTGGTCGTCCCGGCTCGGCCGCCGCCGCAAACCCTCCCGCGAGTCCGCCCACTCGAAATCGCCCAGCTCGGGGGCGGGGCGGAAGAAACTGCGGTCGTCGGTACCGTCGGAATCGTCCTCGTCGAAGGACGGCTCGACCACGGAAGTCGACGAAGGAGTACCTGCGGTTTCTTGGCGTTCGTACGTCTCCTGTGTGTCGTCGCCGTCGTCACCCTGTGCGTCGTCGTCGTCGTCGGTTTCACTTTCGGTAGGGCTTTCAGTCTGTAAAAACTGCGAAACACGTTCGGGTTCCGCCCTCGGCGCCGCGGCGACCCGGTGAGAGATATCCGCCGCTCGCGCCGCGTCTGCGCCGCCGGTGGTGCCGACTGAAACAGGCGCGTTCGCGTCTTTGGGTTTCCGTCCTAACAACGTGAGGAAATCGCAATCCCGGGTCAGCGCGTGTTTCAGCCCGACCGGCGCCGGTGTGCTTTTCGCCACACCAACCACCGCGCGAATCGCGCTTTCCACTAAACAAGGCGGCGCCGGCGTGTCCGCGTTTTCGTCACCAGCCGACGTGCTTGACACACCCGTGGTGTTCCCAGCGCCTTGTGCGCCAGAAGCGCCCGCTGCGGCCAGGGACCCTAGGGTGTAGTACGCGTTCCGTTCCGGGACCCACAGGAAAACCGCGGGGATGCCTTTCTCCACCGCCTCCGCGACCCAGCACACCTTCCAGGATCGACCTAGCGCGTTGACGTTTGCGTGCGCTGCGCTCGCGTTGACGCCGAACTTCACGGACGAATCCACCCACTCATGTTTGTTCCAGGTTTCGAATTCGACGTCGGTCATCGGGGACCCCGCATCTTTCGCCGCGGCGACCACCACGCTCCGCGTAACGCTCCCCGCAGGTCCGTGAAAGTCGAACCCGATCCCGTACTCGAGATGCAACGCCGCCGCGTCCACGCCTAAACCGACGCACCACCGCGCGACGCAAGTGCGCGGGGTGAGGTAAGGCGTGGGTGGGGGGTTTTGTGTTTTTTTTTGAACCGAGGCGGTTTCTTTGCTTGGGGTCGGGGTCGTTAAGGTTTTGTCACTCCCCGCCGCGTCGTCGTTTTCGGCATCGCCGTTTCCATTGACTTCGTCATCAACTCCGGTACCTCCGTTTTCAATCGCGTTCCTTCGCGCCGCGGCGCGCTGAGAAACGAGCCGCTCTTGGAACGCGACTCGCGCCAGTTTCGAGCTTTCTTCTTGTTTGTTGTCGTCGATGGCGATTTGGTACTGCTTCGCGAACCCTTGTTTCACGCGGCACAGCGCGACCAAAGCGGCGGTGACCCCGCCCGTCGGCTTTTCCGCTTTTTCGTCGATCAGTCGCACGGACGAAACATCCGCCATGGTGTAGAACCTCCGTACACCCGGTACGTACAAAAGCGCCACCCCGTGTTGGGCCCAGCACGCCCGGAAACCCCGCATTCCGGGAAGCGTGCTGAAGTCATCCGAGAAGGAAACGTCCGCCGATTGCGCGGCGCTTTCCCAATCCTCTTTCCGCCAGTTCGAGCTGCCCTTGAACGAAACGTTCGTCACAACCCCCGCGGCTTTGACGATCTTCCGGCCGTCCGTGGACGAGGGGGTGGTGAATGACCAGGCCAACCCAGTCAGGGCGTGAAGCTGCACCGCGTCCCACCCAGCGCCCGCGCTTTCCAGGGGGAATACGGTGTCGGTGTCGGAACCAGCTTGGTGGGAAGCCGCGCCGTTCGCCGATCTGGCGGCGGAGGCGGAGGCGGCCACGTCGCGAGCGCGAGAAGTGGTGCTCAACGCACGAGACTTGGAGTGGAAGTCATTGGAGTCGCCCACGGGCGTGGGGTCAGCCCGGGATTGGGGTGCGCCTCTTGACGCGGCGACAGTGACCACTGACCGCCGGTGGTCACACCCGGTTTGACCGCGATGGACCGCCGACTGCTTTTTCGCGAGCCATTCGTGGCGTCGCGGCACCACAGGTGCACCGAGTCGTACAGCGCGCGCGCCGGCGGCGGCGACCGACATGTGCTCCAACGAGATGGAACCACCGGAAGGCGAATCGATGCGGCGATGCGCGGGAACCTGTGAGGCGTGGGAGGTGAAGGATGGTGGGACCGGCGGCGGAAACCTAGATAGAATGAGCCAGGGCTTTTTCGGCGCGAGACTGCACTTTTTCAGCATCTGCAGCTTCGAAACACCATCACTCGGTGCCGCGCTTACGACGACCGCGCCATCGTCGCGTGATGCTCCTGGTCAGGTCGATGTCGCAATTGGCATCAACCGCGACGAGGGCGGGTCGCGGCTGTGGGATCCGAACGGTCGGGTCACTGGGAAACACGCAACAAGGAGTGGTGTCCACCGTCCGCGTTAAGTGCGCCGGTCGTGAACGACGCGTGTCCTGCCAAGCGGTGTCGCCTCGGCCTGTTTCCACCACGACTTGCCGCGGTAACGCCACCGCGACGGGCAGCCGAAACGCAGTTACCTTCTCCGCGGTTACTGATACGACCAGCAAACACCCGCAGAGTTCATCGTCGTCTCCGATTTACGGCGACCCCACTTTGTACGAGATGGCGTTCGGGTTCAGAGATTTCGACGCCGAGGTTTCTTTTCTGTCCCGGGTTTGCGAAAAGCACGGCGGAGGCGGTGCTTTAACATCAATCCTGGAAATAGGCGCCGGCCCTGCATGGCACAGCATTGCGAGTGTTGCGAAGTTTCCCGACTGCATCGCGGTCGCGGTGGACAACGCCCCCGCGATGATTGCAAGAGCAAAAGAAAGGGCGAGCGAAAGTACATGCGGCGAGCGGGTCGCGGTCGTCGAGGGAGACATGACGAACCTGGATATCGAGTCGATCAAGGCAGAGGCGCAGGCGCGTTCGCTGGTGACACAAAATTTCTGCGATTCCACCGAAGGAAAACCCTTCTTTTCCGGGTTCGACTGCGCCACTATCCTTCTGGGCACCGCGGCGCACTTGATTCGCGCCGACGACGCGATTAGCTGCTTCAAAAGCGTCGCCCAACTGCTGAAAACCGACGGCGTGCTGGTGTTGGAACTTGAACACCCGTTCGACCTTTTCGACGGGCAGTTACTGGACGCGCAGGGGGACGCGTGGGACCGTGAGGTTGGGGACGACAAAAACACGAAAGTCTTGGTGGAGTGGGGACGGGAAGGGGACCATTTCGACGTCGAGACGCACGTCGTGGAGCGAACAGTGGGGATCAACGTGGTGGACGAAAAGGGTTCGCCGAAAAACGGATTCGTCCCGGTCGAGGAGACCGTGCGGTGTAAGATATGGACCGCCCCCGAAATCACTTTGCTGGGGAAACTTTCAGGCATGAAAGTAGTGGCGACGTTTGGTGACATGGCAACGGAAATACCCCTGTGTCACGAGGACGCGCATAACATGATCGTGGTGCTGAAGCGAGACGAATAGGAGAATGCGTATTATTACATTTTTTGGAATCTGTTTTGGACAACCCCGCCACGGGTCGTCTCGCCGGTACCTTGTCGACCCGCATCAACACCGGTACCTTGTCGCACATCACGCGTAAGCCCTTTCTTACTTCTTCTTCCCCTTCACCGGCTTGCCCTTGATTTGCGGTTTGTCCCTCTCCGCCGCGGCGTCACCCGCCTTGGCGCGCGCGTCCGCGATTCGCGCCTCAACGTCCGTCCCGAATGCATCTTCAATTCCGTGTCCAAACGTCCCGTCCCGCGCGTCCCCCGCGAAACCCCACGCCGTTTCGCATTTCCCCCAAGCCTCGATCGCGTTGTCCCACTGTTTCGCCACTGCCAAGGCTTCTGCTTCCAGTTCCAGCGCTTTCGCGGCGTCCGCGTTTGTACGCCACGTCGCGTCTCGCTCCTGCGTCAAAACGTTTTCTCTCGATTCCGCATCCGCCACAATCGGGTCGCTCGCCCATCCCCGTTCCGTCCCGGCTTTAGTGGTCAGCAACTCGTGCGCTTTGTGAAATTCGTGAATCGCATTCGGCACCCGTCCGTTTTTCCCGTCCGTGTGGCCGTAAAGCACGCCCTTGTTGAACACCGCACGGGCCCGGTCAAGAGGGTGGGCGCCGTCGTACAGTTCTATTTTCGTAAACCACTCAATCGATTCCGCAAACTCTCCCGCGAACACGCGCGTCAGCCCCGTTTCGTGCCAGTTGAACGGGCCGTCCCCGTCGCGGTTGTTGTCCAGGACTATTTCGTATTTCCGATCGCCTGTTCCGTGTTGGTCATCGCCATCGCTTTCGGGTACCCACGAGTAGTCCTCCCCATCACCTGGTCGCCACAACGTCTTGTACAAAGACTCCCACACCTCAACGTCCGCGGGTTGGCCTTGCCACCGCGGAACGACCGGGAATCCTTTTGAGAATCCCAAGTCCTTCGTCGGCGTGCTGGGGGTTTCGGGGGGAACCGGCACGCTCGCGTCCAGCATGCACCGCAACCGTTCAACCAGCTCAATCCGACGCGTACTCGCGGCGACGATCTCGTCGTCTATACCGGCCATCACGCGCGTCGGGTGGTGCGCGAATCGTAGAATGCCATTCCCCAATCGGGATCGCGTTTTTTTCGGAGGTCAGAAAAAACTGAGAAGAGGTTTTTTGAGCATCTGACTCGACTTTCTTTTTTCACCCTGCAGACACCTCCGCCGTGCGCGGTGGTGTGTAGACACATCGCCCCGCGCGTCGGCGCCCGGCGGCCACCGGATCGTGACGGCATGCCCGCGCTCGCGAAAACCGCGCTCGCGGCGGGGACGTGCGCGGCAATCGCAGGTGCGACCGAGGAGGGACGCGATCCGGCATTTCTTTGCGCCATCCATCTTTCGAGCCGCTCTTTTCCGGATTCCACCCGTGTCCTCGTCACGCGCTCACCTCTTCCTCCCCCCCCCGTCTCAACAAACAAAAACATAGTGCTGCCGCATGACCAGGTGATAAACGCGGCCGCCGCGGTCGGCGCCGCGGGCGGTCTCGGGGTTCTTGTGGGTGTGTATCGCGTCCGTCTGAACCGGTGTCGGTGTACGAAAGACGAGCGGGGCGAGGTGAAACAAGGAGGTGCGTATTTCCCAATCACCACGCACATTTTGCCTCCCTGATTGCCCATACGAGCCTGACACTTTTTCTTTTCATCGAACCACAGGCGTGTTCGCCATGCACTGCCGCCGGTGTTTGAAGCGCCTGAACAAAGGCGTCCTTGTTTCGTTTCTCACCTCGCCCCTGTACGTCGCGGGCGCCCTCGTGGGGCTAGCGCACTGCGCGCACGTCCTCGGGTCGCCGATTGTCAAGGTGGTGCGGCCGGCGTTGAAGAAGGGGAGGAGGTAGGCAGAGAAGGAGAAAACGCATTGTTGAAATTATCAAACTTCTTGCTTTCTTGCTTGCTTTTCAACCTTCGCTTCGCATTCGGCGTGGCGCGTCGGGGGGGAGACGATGGCGGCCGAGCCGTCGGCCTTGGTCGGGGACGAAGGCTTGTCGCATATCCCGAGACGCGTGGACGCGACACAGGTACCACCGACTCGTACGGAACACGGACACGACGTGGGGACGCCGGTACCAACGCCGGGCGTGCTTAATCCCGACTCCAGAGAAGTCGCGGCTCGGGAACGCGCGCGTGCTGGCGCGGAGAGCATTCGGCGCGCGGATGCCGCTGTTGAGGCGGCGAGGGAGACCGCACGGATACGGGCGGCGGAGTGCGCGCGCGCGCGAGCAGAGGCGGAGAGGTACGCCGCCGCGGCGGATGCGTTAGCCGAGGAAACCAGAACGCTGGTGGCGAACGATTTCGCGTCGCTTTTTCCCGGGGACGGCATCGTGGTTGCGGACGACGATGAGGTTGGGGATGGGGACAGTGCTGTGGATGACGCCGCGCGAAACACCGAGCCGCGGCGGTTGCGTGACGAACTCGAGACGACACACAGCACACACAGCCAAGCACCCACCACACGCGAAGTTCTCGAGATAACTCGAAATGAACGCGGCGCGGCGCGTCGGCTTTGGAGCCCCAAAGGCCGCGAATCCGTCGATTCCTTGCGGGGCGTGCACGAGAAACACATTCGGCGCGTTTTGGTGTCGCCCGAACCCGGGGGGTTCGTTCCGGGGAAAGATTTGGACATTGAGAATGATACAGGGTGTGTGTCGTCTCAAAAGGACGAGCCAACAAGCCGACACGCATTTCACCCGGAAACCGCGGGTTCGGCACGGCACCCGGGGAACGCGGAAGACGGAGTCGGCGTCGGTACCGAGTCACTCGGTGCACAAAAAACGGAGAATTCGCCGTCGACGTACAAAGAGACGCCACGAAGTGTTTTCGCGCCGTCGCCGGTACGCGGACGACGCGTCAGTACCCAGAAAACCCCACCCAGCACGCCTCCACGTTTGGTTCCGCACACGGCACATGACACGAATGGGACACGCAAACCGCGGGTACCCAGGTTTCACGCCGTCGCGAAAACGACGCCGGGAAGCGCGAAACGGGGAGTACGCGAAACTGAAACAAATCGAAAAGAAAAAGCAGGTTCAAAAAAAACTCGCGTGGACCCGCAAACCTTGGACCCCACGCGACGCCCCGTTGCGTTCATCGGGGTCACCCCCACGGGTGCGGCGATGTGCGCGCGGCTTCTGGACCACGGGTTCCCGGTGGTCGTGGCGCCCGCGACACACCACGGAGGGTTCGAATCCCAGGCGGAGCGCAAACGCGCGGCGACACTGCAAAAGCACGGCGCGACGCTCGCGAAGTCGCCGCGGCACGCTGTGGAGCTGTGCGTGTTGGGCCGCGTTGATGGTAACGGTTTTTGTAACGGCTTTTTCCCGAAAGCGTGGGCGCCTGGGGTGCGGTGCAAGGACAGACGGGACGCGGCGCGGTGTCACGACGGCGAAAACCAACCCTCGCCGCTGATTATTCTTAGAGCAGGCGAGGAGGACGAAGACGACGAGGTGGAAAATTATGACCACGAAGGTGACGAAGTGCGTATTTGAGTTTCCCAAATGAATCCACCCTCCCTGTTTCCCGATTGGGGAGCCCGTAATTACGTAACACGCGCGGTCCAAACGACTGACCTTTTCTTTTCACAATCGCAGTTTGACGACGCGAACGACGTAATCGCCACCACGCAGAAGCGGTTACTCACGTTGGACTCGGTCACCGCGAAAGTGCTTGACGATATCTTCCCCCCTCACTCGCAGCGCGCGCTGAGTGAAAACCGGAGTTTCTTCGGCGGGTCGCTGATTGTTTTGAACCTGAACTCGTCGACTCGCGTTGGGGTGGAAAAGAATTGCGACCGCCTGGTGAACCAACTCGGGGTTTCGTTTGTACAAGCGGCGACGCGGGGGGACGCGTTCGACGCGGAGGACGGCGCGATGCGAATCGCAATCGCGGCCCTGGACGTGGTGCCTTTCGAAAGACGCCGCGAGGCGTTACGGAAACGAAACGGCCAGTCCACGGTTCCAAAGATCACGCGAACGGGGGCGCTTTGCGGCGCGTGCCCAGGCAGACACGGGGTCGGGGCGTTGAACGAAATGTCAACCGTGCTCGCCAGGTTCGCCGGGAAGGCAGACCGGCTTTTGTTTCACGGGAAACACCCGGTGGAAGCCGCGGTGGTGGGGAGTTATTTCGCGGGGTACGGGGATGCGGAGTATGGGGATGCGGAGTACGACGGTCAGTACCAAGAAGAAGAAGAAGAAGAAGAAGAAGAAGAAGATGACGTTTCCTCCTCCTCCAACGACGACGTCTCTACTGATGGCGTTTCCGAAACTTTCTCAAAACGAAACCACAAAGCGCCTTTTTCTTTTGAAAGAAACTCGCCCACCTCGGCGTCCACGTGGCGCCTCGCGGACGCGCGCGCCACGGCGAGGGCGCGACACCGGAACTTAATAGCCAGCGCACCGGTCACCGCGAAACTTTTGGAGCTCGAGTCGACGCTTGAAAAGGCGCGTGCCGAGTTTTCGGAAACGAACTCGGCGTTGCGGGGTGAAATTTCGACGTTGGAATCGGAGCGCGACTTTTTGCGAGACGAAGTGCACGGCGCGAAGGAACTCGTTACGGCCAACGCGTTGTTAGTCACCCAAATCGCGGAATTAAAAAACAAACTCGCCAGCACAGCAACCATCGCCTTGGCGTCTGAAAACGACGCGTTTGTCAGCGCGGCGCGGTACGAAGCCACGGAACGGGAGCTGGGGGAGGCGTTGGTGTTGGTGGAGGATTTGAGGGTACAACACTCCAAAGAAATTGAAAAGTTCCAAACGGCGCAGATGACGCAAAACGAAAAAGCGCACGACGCGTTCGCGGTTTTGGCGATGGAGCGGGACGCGCTTGAGGTGACGTTGAGACGCCGGGAAGTGGAAACGAACGCCGCGAATGACGCGTTTGCGTTGCGGTACGTATTGGGCCTTTCACCGCGTTCCGCCTCCCTGATTGCCCATACTCGTACCAGAAGGGACGGCTATACCTCTGCCCATACAAGACTCCCTGACTGTTTACTCATACACGTTACGACCGACTGACACTTTCTTTTTAATCGTACAAGGGACGACGCGTTGCGGGCGCAAAACGCGGCGGAGGTTATCGCCGCCGCCGCGGTCGCGGAGAAAAACGTCGCCACCGCCGCGGCGGTGGAAACGGTCGCGACGCTCCGGGGTAGGGTTGTTAAACTGGAGGGCTGTGTGGCGGTGGCGTCTGGGAGGGAAGCGGCGGCGTTGGGTGAAGCGGAAGCGGCGACGGAAGAGGCGAACGCGTGTCGCCGAGTCGCCGCGGCGGCGGTGAAAGACGCCGCCGCGCGAGCGGAAGTTTCGGCGAAACGCGAAACCGAGTTTCGCGTGCGGTTGGAAGACGCGGTTACCAAGGCAAGCGCCGCGGAGGCGTGCGTGGTTAGTCTTGAAAAAAACGCAGACACGGAGCACAACAAGTGGCTACAGTTCAAACGCGACGCCAGTAAACGCGAAAAGAATTTGATCGCGGAGCGGGAGATAGGCCTGTGCGAAATCGCGGGTATCAAAACGGCTTTGCGGCGGCTGAGTAAGGAAAACGACAAACTTTCCAGCTTGATCGGTTTGATTAAAAAGAACGGCGGAACCGTGGACGCGGTCGGGTTTCATGACGAATCGAAATCGAACTCTCCGTGGCGCCCGTCTGGGCCGACACCAGGGAGCGCGGTGTACCAGCCCCCGAGTAGCGCGAAGAAGGTGTCCCTGAAAGGCTTGCTACGCACGAAGTCGCCGGGACGGAACCGTTCCGGCGACTCGGTTTCGCCGACGAAAGGACACGCGAACGCGAGCGCGCTTTCTTTCCAGTCGCCCACGCACAGCACAAACAACACACCGGTGAAAGAACCTTACAAAGAACCTGTCTCTTCCGGACGCCTCGTCGCGAAACTAGAAGCCGCGGAGCGTCAAATCGTGGGGCTCACCTCGGCGCTCGCTAATGGCGACGAGTCAGTGACCAAGGAAAGAGACGCTTTGGCTGAAAAGCTGAGCAAATCTCACCGCGAAAAAGCCCGGGTCGCCGCGGAAGTGGTTCGGTTAAAAACCCAGATCACGGACATGAAAGCAACCCTGGAAGCTCGGGGTTTGGAGCGGACTTCCGTAACGGCTGCATTGCAGGCGTTACATGTAACCTACAGCGCCGTACAGCACGACCTGCGCGAACAAACCCAAAACCGCGCCGCGTCGTCGAAAGTCGCCGAGCGGTATATTTTGGAGGTCGCGACGCACGAGGCGAAAGTCGTTTTGCTGCGCGACGAAAACGAGGGTTTAATTCACGAGTTGACTGACATGCAAACCAAGTTTGGAGTTTTAGGACGCTCCGAGGCCGCGGCGAGGGTGGAGCGGCACCAGGTACGGCCTTGCGCGTTTCCCAAATCCAGGCACACTGTTTACAGCCCCTGGTCGAGTGCACTACTCGTGCCGTGTGTAGCATTGCCAGTACTCGTGATGTATGTAGTACTGGCAACTACTACATACATCACAAGTGCACTGTTCGGCCCGATTACTCGGACCCCAATCCCCCATACAGTACACCCGGCCGACTCAAGATTGACACTTTTCTTTTTTACGTTCAGGCGGAAACTCTCGGCGAGACGTTCGCGTTTGAAAAAGAAACGTTGCGCGAAACCCTGCGGGTCACGAAAAACGAACTGGACGCTTTGCAACTGGAGCACAAGAAACTTTCGTTCGACTTGGTGCGGTTCAAAAACGGCGCTATGGCTAAACAGTGGGAGCTCGCGACGCACAAGGCGCTTGTGGAGAGGGATTTGAAACACTCCGAACACGTTGGGTTGTTACTGGCGGAAAGGGCTTTCGAAACCGCCGCCGCGGAATGTACAGTCACCGTAAAGCAAGCGGAGTATCGCAAGGAAACACACCGGGAACACCTGGTTTTAGACGCCGCCGTCGCGGCCGCCGCGCGGTCGCAAGCGTTACACATGGAAGCCCAAATCGAACTGGAAACCGCGAATTCGCCATTCGGGGATCACGGTATGGCGCCGCCCACTGCGTCTCCGGCGCGTGTTACGAACCACACTGGAGACTGCGCCTCGCCACAAACACGCAACCGCGCTGTGGCGTTTCTGGCGTTTCCGTCGACGACGCCGACGCCTCGCGGAGCGCGAAGCTCGCCTCGAATCGCGACGCCGTCGCCCACCATCGCGACGCAGCGCGATTTGATTATGGAGACGCTCCGGTTACAAAAGATGGAGTTGGCAACCATGGTGGCGACCCGGCGCGCGCTTGAGCTGGCGCTGGAGACAAAAGAGGTGCTTGATGCGCTTGAATCGTTAAGGGCCGGGGACGCGGACCCGTCGCCCGCCACGGCGCTGGCGTGTCACCTGGTGAAAGCGACGCTGGCGGGGTCTGACGACGCAAAGTCGGACTCGTTAAATCTCGTAACCGAAGAGGACGTCGCCGCGCGCGCGCTCGGGGAGTGGGGATTTTCAATCAAAACGCCTGGAAGGTATAGTGGAGGTAATGGAGGGTATGGAGGGTACGAAGACGTTTCCGTATCCCTTTCCCCAAACTCCGTGCGAACCGCGCTCGGGCGGTGTTTTCTGGATGGATCCGACGACCTTGAGCGAACGCGCGCGGCGGTTGCGTTCGCCGGCGCGTTTGACTCGATTCGTCCGTTTCTCGGCAAGACGCTTCCGCAACGGATGCAACGCGCGGTTCTCGACCCACGCGACACGGAAGGGCTGCAAACTGCCACGAACGCGGTGCGCGTGCTCATGATGAATGGCGGGTTCAACGGGATTGACGGGATGACGAGCACGAGCGAACGGAAGAGCAACGCGAATGATAATGCCTCATCTGCGTTCCAAACTCCGCTCCAAAACGAAACCGACACCTGGCAAACATCAGGCGACCCCCTAGCCCAGCTGCTGTTCCGGTGGAGCGCGTGTGCGGTGCGGGAGTGGCGGTTACGAGTTAAGGTTGACGACGCGACTCAAACGCTGCGTAGCGTGGACGAGACGGACGCGCACGCCGACGCCGACGCGAGCAGCGATGAAGAGACCGAAAAAAAACGAATGCACGAAACGCTCCTCGACACCTCAGGGCGGCGAAAAAGCAAGTCGCGACGAATCCCCCTGGTGGTGCGCGCGCCCGTGTCCCCTGAAGACGCGCGGAAAATCGCACGGCACGGCGCGGCGAGGGTCCTCGCTCGGACGCACGAGAGATGACTGCATTTACGTTTACGATAGTTAGCGACCAAACAACAGAGGGAAGAAAACATCTTCTTTTCTTGTTTCACATTTCGTCGTCCACGTCATCAAGCCAGAGGCCACCTGGACGCCACCCTTCGCGGCACCCACCAGAACGTTCCGCGCCACCGACTCGCGTGCGTGCACGTCTCGTTCGGGAAGACCTCGTGTCTGCCTCCGTTCGCGATGGCGTCTCACGCCACGATTCTTGTGCCCTCGTGCGCGCCTCGGGCTGCGACGCGCGCCTCTGCCAACACGCGCGCCCCCCACCGGTTGCATTCCACGACAAGACGTGCCTCGGTTGGATCTGCGTCTGCGAATGAACACGGGTCACGTGCGCCGTGGCGCGCGGCTTCCGTGTCTTCCCCCCGTGCGACGCGCGGCATATCCCAGGTAACGCACGCCATCACCGTCCCCACCAGCCTGGATGAGCTCGATATGGAGCGCGGGACGTGCGCCATCGCGCCCAAGTACTCCCCCGCGCTGGTGCGCGAACGCACGCTCTCTTCCCCCGACCGCGTGCTACAAACCGCGCTTCGGGGCGTGGAGATCGTGTCCGCGGTGGCGATGTTCTCCGGTTCTTTGCTTTTCGACAAGTGTTTCAGCGCGGAGGACGTGACCGGGCGTTCCAAGGACCTACGAGAGAAGCTCGCGTTACTAGGACCGAGCTTCGTGAAAGCAGGGCAGGTCCTCGCGAACCGCCCTGACATCGTGCGCGCAGATTACATGGAACAGCTTTGTAAGCTACAAGACGACGTCCCCGCGTTTCCATCCGACGAGGCGTTTGTCATAATGGAGTCGGAGCTGGGACGGCCAATCAGTGAGGTGTTTTCGGAAATATCCCCACTCCCGATCGCGGCGGCTTCCTTGGGACAAGTGTACAGAGCGAAATTGTTATCGAACGGAGACGAAGTCGCGGTGAAAGTCCAGCGGCCCGGTATCGAACCGGTTATTCTTCGCGACCTGGTGCTGTTCCGCGAACTCGCGCGGTTCGTCAACACCGTGAGCATCAAGAAACTGGGCTGCAACGCGCAGCTACTGGTGGACGAGTTTGGCGAAAAGTTGCTGGAAGAGCTGGACTACATCCAGGAAGGACGGAACCTGACCGACTTTTACGAAAACTTCAAAGACGACCCGGTGGTGAAGATTCCCAAGTTCTACAAACAGTACAGTGGGCCGAAAGTTTTAGTGATGGAGTGGATCGACGGCATTCGGTGTACCGACCCGGCCGCGATTCGCGCGAGTGGGATCGACGTGGACGCGTTTATCAGGGTCGGCGTGATGTCAGGGTTGCGACAGTTGCTGGAGTTCGGACTCTTTCACGGCGACCCGCACCCAGGGAACGTGTTCGCCATGCGGGACGGGAAAATCGCGTACGTGGATTTCGGAAACGTCGCGCAGCTCTCTAACCAAAACAAACAAACTCTGGTAGACGCGGTGGTGCACGCGGTGAACGAGGACTACGACGCGATGGCGTACGATTTCGTGAATCTTGGTTTCCTGGCGAAGGGAACGGACGTGCGGCCGATCGTCCCGGGTAAGCGCCTTTCCCACTCCAAATCCATCCCATGACTGTTTGCTGCCCTGATGTAGTGCTGCTGTATGATTGTAGTCATATGACTGTAGCTACCTGTTACCAGTAGTACAGTCAGAAAGTCCTACCACTCCGTCTACCCTTCCCAATCCCTCACACACATCACGAAACACTGACATTTATTTTTTTCCAAACAGCGCTCGAGTCCATCTGGCAAGACGCGCGCACCGCGAGTCTTGCAAACTTCAACTTTCGAACGGTGACGGGGGCGTTTAACCAGCTGGTGTACCAGTACCCCATTCGTATTCCCGAACGGTTCAGCCTGGTCATCCGGTCTTTACTCACGCAGGAAGGCATTTGCATGACCTTGAGCCCGGGTACGTATCCGGGCTTTCCCAAATCCAAACACTGCTTCCATACATACAAGACTGACACTTCTTCAACACTCCCAGATTTCCGGTTCCTGGAAGTGGCGTATCCGTACGTCGCGAAGCGGTTGTTAACCGACCGCGACGCCAGCTTAAGAACGCGACTAACCCAGGTGCTTTTCAGCAAAGACGGAACTTTCCAGTGGGCCCGTTTAGAGAACCTGGTTACCTTGGCGCGGACCTCCGATCCGAAAGGAGGACAAGGGAAAGGCGGCGGCCTGGATTTAACGGACACGGTCGCGGACGGCGCGCAGTTGTTTCTCACCGATCCGGGGTTGCGGAAACAGGTACGTTTGTATTTCCCAAATCCCAACACTGTTTGATGCCCCTCTTTCAGTGCATTACTAGTAACGTTTACCAGTACCAGCGACTGTTACGAACCCACACTCGAGACTCGCGACCGACGCTTTTCTTTTCAATCACAGGTTTTGTTAGCGCTCACCGAAGACAACCGTTTGCGGGTTGACGAAGTTTCCCGGGTCGCCCAGTTGCTAGGGGAGGACATCCAGGTGGAGAAACTGGCGCGGGCCACCGTAACGGGAGGACCGGCGTTTATCAGGAAAATAGCCCTGTCCTGGAGCGACAAGGTGTTGTCGAATTAATATGAATACGAGCGATTTTTGTGAAGTCGCAGTCGGTTTCTGGCTGCTGTTTTTCTTGTTTCAGATCATGATCCACTTCGTTCCAGACACGGTGTGAATGTGCCACGTCGTCCCCACACGCGATCGCGCGGTGCCGCTGCGGCACGGCCTGACCGGCACGGCTGTCCGGTGTTTGGGCTGTTTCGCAGTCCGACCCGACCTGTTGTACCCCGACGCCTGAAAAAACGCGGTAATGGCTGCCATCGTCCCGTACTCGGCGCTCGGCAACCGTGCCTTGTCCGTGCGAAACGGCGTGGGCGAGACAATCGCGCGATCGAAACCGCGCGCGTTCGCGGTACCCGCGGTTGTTCCCGTGAAGCCCCGGCGATTTCGCACGCGGCTCCGCGCTCGTGTTGCCAACGATAACACGCTAAACGCCCCGGTCCCGTTTCGCGTCGACTCTGGTGTCGCGACCCGCCGTGGCGGGGGCACGGTCCTCGCCGTCGCGCCAAAGAAAACATCTTTCCCCGATGCGGCAAAGAAATCTTCCGATTTCGCGCCAGCCGCCGCCGCGCTCGCAATAGGCGGCCTCGCATCGCTTTTCGTTGTTTCCGGGGCCGTGGAGCCCGCGTTTGCCACTGATTTGGTCGCCGCTGCGCAAACCACCGCAGTAGAACAAATAGAAACCGCCTCACTAACTGACGGGTTCCTCTCCGCGTTTCTCCTGATTTTCTTCAGCGAAATCGGCGACAAGACGTTCTTCATCGCCGTGTTGCTCGCCACGCAGCAGCCGAAGTCCTCCGTGTTCCTTGGTACTTTCGGCGCACTAGGGGTGATGACACTCATTTCAGTAGGAATCGGCCAGGTATTTCACGTCGCGGAGGAAACCACCGGCGCGCTGCTGCAATCGGACGTGCCGTGGGACGACTACCTCGCCACCGCGCTGCTGTTGTTTTTCGGCGTGCAGACGCTTTTATCGGCCGAGGAGGAAACCGCGGAGGAGGAAGAGGAGGACGCGAAAATCGCCGTGGCTGGCATGGAGTTCAACGGCACAACCGCGCTGATTCTTTCTACTTTCGCCCTGGTGTTCGCTGCGGAGTGGGGAGATAAGAGTTTCATCGCCACCATCGCGCTTTCCGCCGCGGCCTCGCCGGCGGGCGTCGCGCTGGGAGGCGCGGCGGGGCACGGCGTGGCGACCGGCATCGCGGTTTTGGTGGGCGATATCCTAGGCGACGTGGTGTCCGAGCGAGTGGTGAAGTACACGGGGGGGGCGCTGTTCATTGTTTTCGCCGTTGTCACCGCGCTGGGTATCAAGTGAGGGTCGGGAGAATGGTGACGCGCGCGGAATGGACATGCATTTTATTCTCGAGTTATTATTCAACCCACTAAGCTCCTAAACGCACGCTCCTGCCCCCCCCAGGTGCAAAGTGAGATTTTCACCGCGGTCCACACCACGCGACGACGACCACCACGCCGGCGCGACCAAACGCTTTTGGGGTGTTTTGGGAGTCGCGAAACCACAGAATGAACGGGTGCGAGGCGGACAATGTGTGAGCGATGTTACCCCGAAAAGCGAGACAGTCTTGTACAAGCAAACAGTCTTAGGATTTGGTGAAATACATACGTACGTTTACATCTCCATTGAAGAACGCAAAGAAACGACTCCGCGAGCGCCGACGGTGCCCATTCGAAGGCGCGCCGAGTGTATCGCGTGCCGGCACCTACGCCTTCGAACCGCCCACCGTCTCCCCTCCCGCGCGGCGAACCTGCCGCGGTAAAGTGTGGTGCGTCCCGAACGCGATGTCGACATCCGCGACCGGGTTGTTTACGGACGAGGCAAATCTCACTGGCGGCATTTCACGCCGGGCGAACGCGGCGGCACGACTCACGCGCGAACGGAAAAAGCTTCACGGTCGGACGCGTTCCGAGCCGCGAAACCCCGACTCGAGCGGATGAGTCACGCCGCACGACGTCTCGTTCCGCGAAGACACTCGTCCTGGGTGGCAGAGCCTGCCGAGAAAAGCCCCAGCCCAAACGCACAGCTGTGTGCTGAAAATAAGCCATGCCCGTCGGATTTTTGGAATTGTTTTCGTCGCCGCCGCCGCCAACGCGGCGCCTCACCCCGACCACCAAACCTTCCCTGACACCTCCCATTCCCTCCCAGAGACTAAATACCAACACCACGAGACTTACCTCTTTGGTGGTCATGAAACCCCGTGCCGGCGCGTTCGCGGCGCGGCAATCGTCGTTGATGAAATTTAATCTGCACTCGCTTCTGCTCGCGGCGCTTGTGATTTGCGTCTCTGGAATCGTGACTAGTGCCACAGGTACCGATCAACTTTATGAGTCCTCGGAGAGTTACTTTAAGTCTGTGGATATCTTCTCCACGATCGCTATGAACGACAAATTTAAAGGCGCCGCCACGGCGGGCGACGGCAGGGTGGTCTTCGCCCCTTGGCTCGTCCGCGGCGTGGGGGTGTTCGATCCGTGGAACGATAGCTTCACCATGGTGGACACCAGAAGCACGATCGATATGGACCATCAATTCTTCGGCGCCGCGACAGCGAGCGACGGCAGGGTGGTGTTCGCCCCTTATAAAGCCGACGGCGTGGGGGTGTTTGATCCGACCGACGATAGCTTCACCTTGGTGGACATCAGCAGCACGATCACTGTGGACAATAAATTTTCCGGCGCCGCGACTGCGGGCGACGGCAGGGTGGTCTTCGCCCCTTGGGTCGCCGGCGGCGTGGGGGTGTTTGATCCGAGGGACGATAATTTCACCTTGGTTGATATCAGCAGCACGATCACTATTAACAACAAATTCGCCGGCGCCGCGACAGCGAGCGACGGCAGGGTGGTGTTCGCCCCTTATCACGCCAACGGCGTCGGTGTGTTTGATCCGACCAACGATACTTTCACCTTGGTGGATATCAGCTCCACGATCAGTACGAGCGACAAATTTGTAGGCGCCGCGACTGCGAGCGACGGCAGGGTGTTCTTCGCCCCTTTTTACGCCGGCGGCGTTGGTGTGTTTGATCCGACCGACGATACTTTCACGATGGTGGATATCAGCGGCACGATCACCACAGGCGGTAAATTTCAAGGCGCCGCGTATGTCCCCGGGACTCGACGCGACGGCAGGGTGGTGTTCGCCCCTCACAACGCCGACGGCGTGGGGGTGTTTGATCCGGCCGACGATAGTTTCGCGCTGTTCGACATCAGCGACGCGATCGACACGAACTATAAATTCGTAGGCGCCGCGACCGCGGACGACGGCAGGGTGGTGTTTGTTCCTCATCATTACTACACCTTCGGCGTGGGGGTGTTCACCCTCCCCCCCAGAGCGAATGACTACGCCTCTGTTCCGACGTCCGTGTTCTGCGACGGGCAGGGTCCGGCGGATCGCATGGGGTTCGACATGGGTTGCCCCGCGTACGCGATTCCGTACGCCCTGAACTCGGAGTCGAACCCCGCGACGGAATGCGTCGATATCCTGGATCAGTACCCCTCCGCGCCGGACGCGCCGTACTGGTTCAAACACCGGGTAACGCACGTCGTGGCGCGTAAGTGGTGCGCGTTTGGAGGCCCTATGGGTGTCCGGTACGTATCGCGCGTTTCCCAAATCCCGCCGACTGTTTACGGACCCTCTTTGACTGTTTGAACGCACTACGGCCGTAATATTTACTGGCATACTGGCGACTACTTCATACATCACAAGTGCACTGTTTTCCCATACAGTGCACCCATAGACTTCAGGACTGACACTTTGTTTTCTTCATCGCAGGATGGACATCGGGCGCACCGAAATCACGTTCGTGGAACCGACCGGGTACAACGCGTTACTCACGCCGCTTGGGTACGGAAGCACGATCGGGGTTTGGAGCACGGACGTCGTGCTGATGTACCCCACGACAACGGGCAAAGGCTGGGCCACCGGATTGAATTACGGGGGCTTGGGGGCGTACGATTTCGTCGCCACGGAGACGCATCCGCTGCCTTCGTGGGCGGAGGGCAAACTCGGGCTTTTGAACCGTCAAGTCGGTCAGATCACCTTTTCCGTCGACGCCCCCGTCGTCGTCCGAATGTATAACACGTATCAGTGGACTAACCTTCCTTGCTGTTGGCCTCGAGTCGGGTGGCACAGGCGGGAAGACCTGGAGTGGTGCAACGCGTGGGGTTGCGGGCCGACTCAAAGTTCAACACTTGTATCGTGGCGGGTGTACGAACGGTATTTCCTAGCCGGCACGCATGAGTTGGACACGGCAGACGCGGCGTATCAATTTTTCACGCCCGCGGACGGGACCGCGCCGGAAAGCGACCAGCCCGCTGACCTAGAGTCCGCGTACATCGAGATCCCGGCGCCGACGACGTACTCGACGCCGAAGTTGAACGTTTCCGCGCCGGGATACGGCACCGGGCTGACGCCGTTTGACTTTGGAAGCAGCGTCGACTTCTGGAGGAATGGGATCGTGCTGAAACGTGGTGAGGCTAACAACAAAGGTTGGTACGAGGAGAGTTACCCTAGGACACTCGACGGGCGATACTACGGGTCAGGATTCGTCGCGACGGACGCGTATCCGCTGCCGTCTTGGTCGGAGGGCGCCTTGGGTCTTCTGAGCGTTTCCGTCGGCACGATTACGTTTACGACGGACGCGCCCGTGATCGTGCGAATGTACAATACCAATCGGGGTCTGAGTTGGAACGACGGTAACTTTGGGGGTATTATCAATGAAAACGAACTTTGGCGTGTGCGCTTTGATCTCGCTTGGTGCAACGCATGGGATTGCGGGCCTGACAACCAAGAAAGTTATGTTGGAAGCTATTGGCTCGCGTGGGAGCGGTATTTCCCGGAGGGCACACACACGCTGGACACGACGAACATGGCGTATCAATTTTTCACGCCCGCGGACGGGACATTGCCGGGGAGCGATCAGCCCGTTGAGCTTGCGTCAGCGGATTACATCGAGATCCCAGCACCGACGGTGTACTCGACGCCGAAGTTGAACGTTTCTGCGCCGGGATACGGCATCGGGCTGACGCCGTTTGACTTTGGAGGCAGCGTCGACTTCTGGAGGAATGGGATCGTGCTGAAACGTGGTGAGGCTAACAACAAAGGTTGGTTCGATGAGAGTACGAAAACATACGGGGGCCGAATTCACGGGTCAGGATTCGTCGCGACGGACGTTTATCCGCTGCCGTCTTGGTCAGAGGGCGCCTTGGGTCTCCTGAGCGTTTCCGTCGGCACGGTTACGTTTACGACGGACGCGCCCGTGATCGTGCGAATGTTCAATACCAATTGGAACTGGGTGTCATATTTTGACAATCGGTATACGGGTATTATCACTGAACACGAACTTTGGCGTACGCGCTTTGATCTCGCTTGGTGCAACGCGTG